>Ga0115002_10008438_pt1 | contig 11413 bp, 13 predicted proteins | sample ArcticOcean_MG_C_8_FD_89576 | JGI IMG/M metagenome (GOLD analysis project Ga0115002, IMG submission 89576) | Marine microbial communities from western Arctic Ocean - ArcticOcean_MG_CB11_86 | ecosystem: Environmental > Aquatic > Marine > Oceanic | place: Arctic Ocean: Canada Basin | collected... | reverse complement strand
TTGCCATGCATTTATTCTCCTTCGAACACACGAAACAGACCCCGAAAAATCAGGACCGAAACATGCCTAATAGATGGAGGAGCGTCAAGGGACGGAGCGCTCGTAAGAGCAAGAACATACGGCGAACAAAAATCATAACTACCCAAAAAACAATACAATTACACGTAAACCGGCGCAGATGAAGACGCCTTTATTTTCAATATGCTAGCCTTTTCGCCTGGCTTATTTACTGAAAGGACTTTCTCGTGCCGGAAAATATCAAGATACGCCTAGGTGGCTATTCGCCACCCGACTCGAGACATAGCCTCGCCGCCGTTCATTTCAATGAGTCTCCCGAAAAACAACTCAGGAAAGTAGTCACCGTTGATTTGTTCTGGAACGTTCTCGATTTTGGATACCGTGCTGACGATCTTCTCTCGATAGTCGAGTTCGACCTTCTGAATATGCTAGCCTTTCCGCCTAGCTTATTTACTGAAAGGACTTTCTCGTGCCAGAAAATATCAAGATACGCCTAGGTGGCTATTCGCCACCCGACTCGACACATAGCCTCGCCGCCGTTCATTTCAAAGAGTCTCTCGAAAAAAAACTCGGGAAAGTAGTCACCGTTGATTTGTTCTGGAATGTTCTCGATTTCGGATACCGTGCCGACGATCTTCTCTCGATGGTCGAGTGTGGCCTTCTGACGATGTGTTATTTCTCCACCAGTTATGTGACCAACCACGTACCCGAACTACAGATCATTGACCTGCCGTTCGTGTTCGAAAATGAAGCAGCAGCCCACGCCGCTCTCGATGGCGCGCTCGGAGATTACCTTACCGAAAAAACAGAAAGCCAAACCGGATACCGAGTGCTCGGCTATTGGGATAATGGCTTTCGTCATCTGTCGAATCGAATTCGCCCGATTCGCTCCCCTGCCGACTGCAAGAATATTCGCATTCGCCTCCAACCCAACGAGGTTCACGTCAAAACGTTCGAGATGCTCGGTGCGATACCGGTTGCGGTCGATTTGAAAGAGGGCATAGAAAAAATTGTTTCTCTCGAAGTAGACGCCCAGGAGAATCCGCTGGCAAACACCGTCACCTACGGCGTGAACAAGTATCATAACTACGTTACCCTAAGCGGGCACTTCTTTGGCGCCCGGGGCCTTTATATGCACAAAAAAAGCTTCGACTCGTGGCCAGAGAGCGTACAACTTGCCGTCCGGGAATCAGCCCGCGAGGCAATCCAGGTGCAGCGTCAGTCTGCTTTTGCCAAGGAAGAAGAACTCCGCCACCAGATGCTGAATGAGGGCATCGAAGTCATTGGCCTGACAGCCAAGGAGCGTGAGGCATTCAAGAAAGCGGTCCACCCGATTTTGGACGAAGCCCACGCTCGGCTGGGAAACGAGATATTTTCGTTGCTTGGCTGAAGTTGGCTCGGTTTCCTAGTATTCCAAGCCACTCTTTCGCCTGCTGCCACTTGTCTTATCGGATTATGGCATAGAATACCCGATCTGAGTGATTTATCCGACTCGGGAGGGAAGCTGGACCCATCCACTTCATTTATTTCACCGCAATTCTTCTGGGAATCATCTTCTTTGGCACCGCCGGTTACACCCTGATTGGGAGGGGTGGTCTCTGAATGAAGCCTTTTGCATGACCATCACCTCCATCACGGCTGTCGGCTACTAGGAAGTTCATCCACTAACCCCTGAAGAAAGAATGTTCACTGCCGTTCTTCTACTGGTGGGCGTCGGAGAGGCTTTCTATTTCTTGGCGGGCAATGCCGAGATCATGCTCGATGGGCGCGTCCGTCAATTTTTCGGGAGGCAAAAAAGAGTGCGCGAAATTCATAAACTAAAAGATCATCATCTCGTTTGCGGTTACGGGCGTATCGGATTTGTCATCTGCCGCGAATTCAGGCGCGAAACCCGCCCCTATACTGTCATTGAAAACGACCCGTAAAAAGCAGCGCAGCTCATCGACAACAACATCCCGATCGTTGTCGGGGACGCCACGAGCTATGCCACCCTTATCGAGGCCGGGGTGGAGCACGCGATGAGGCTCATCAGTTCCATGCCCACCGACGGGAAAACGTATTCGTCACCCTGTCGGCCAAACGCCTCAACAAAAATCTCTTCGTCGTGGCTCACGCGGTCAGGGACAGCGGCGATCCCGAAACTCCAAGCTGCTGGGGCCAACCGCGCCATTTCTCCTTATACTGATTGGAGGGCTTCGCATGGCCGAATCCGTCCTGCGGCCCAAATTAGCGAATTTCTTCGATACCATCGCCGGATACGCGTCCAAGGACTGGAATTTTGAGGAGGCAGTCATTCCCGACACTTCGCCGATGGGGGAGGCAGAATCTAAGGTGCTCGAATATCGGACAGGAACCCGGGATATATATCCTTGCGGCTAGGCGGGGGGAAGAGATGACCTTCAATCCAGGCGGGAGACACCCTGTACGCGATGGGACGGCCCGAGCAGATCGCCTCCCTCAGGGAATTTCTTCAAAGTGGATCGAAATCAGCGCAGAACAAATAATACGAAGATCACCCCAGCGAAGAGAAATCAATCCGGCCCGCGGCTTCCAGGAGGCGCTCCGCCGCCTGGGACCCCACACCAACACCCCCTCTTATCTCCGTCTCAATCTCCGGCAAGTGTGGAAACACCCCCAGCAACCGGATGCCTGAAAGCTCCTCAATAGCCGAAGGGTTCCGCCTCGCAGCGGGCGAATCATCCCCGGTCAGATTGTTCAGGACAACACCCGCGACGGAAATACCTTCCGCCCGCGCTGCCCTTACAGTGAGCTGTGTATCGTTCAGCGTTCCCAGCCCCAGGGGCGCAACGATCAAAAGCGTCAGATCGCATCGCTTCACCAGATCACTCATCAACACGCCCCGCGCCAACGGAACGAGAAGCCCCCCCGCCCCTTCCACAAGAAGTGGTCCGGGTTGTTTTTTTAATTCCGAAACGATTTCTTCAATGTGGTCGATATCCGGCGGATTGCCCTCTTCCTCGGCGGCATGGGCGGGTGCCATCGGAAGCGCGTAGCGGTACGGACATATTACATCAACCGGGCGCTCATCCCCCGCCGCCTGTTTCAGGGCCACAGCATCCACGGGACAAAGAAAGCCGTCTTTTTGCCCGCACCCGGATTCCACCGGCTTAAGCACCCGTGGCTTGAGCCCGTTGGAGGCCCATAAAGACACCAGGGCGCACCCGACCACCGTTTTTCCCACGCCAGTTCCCGTTCCAGTCAAAAAAATGGCAGGATTGCCCATGAGTCATACCTTTCTTCAATCCAAAGGAGCAAGGGTCGATAATGAGACCTGAAAAAACATTGAATCTCTTGGGCGAGATTTGTCCGATGACCTGGGTACGGACAAAGCTCGCCATCGAGGAAATGGGTCCCGGCGAACTGCTGGAAGTATGGCTCGACGAAGGCGAGTCCTCAACAAGTGTGCCAAAAAGCGCCGAAGCTGAGGGCGTCCGGCACGTTTCATCCACCCCCGGCCCAGAGGGTGGGGTAGCCGTCCGGCTCAAGGTGCAATAATACTGATTTAGTCTACCGCGACTCCGACCTCGCCGCCGTTTCCTCGGGTGGAATTTTCGTTGAAACGACGAACCAGATACCGGAGATCAAAGCCAGCGCCGCCCCCCAGTGCATCAACGTGATAAATCCGAATCGAGGAAGAAGCCATCCCGCCAGCAGGGCGCCGACGGTGGAGCCGACGCCGAACGTCGCAGCGGTATAAAGAGCCTGCCCCGTATTCTTGACCGCCTCACCACACATTCTGTCCACGAACTGAACGGAACCGACATGGTAGATGCCGAACGTGACCCCGTGGAGCGCCTGAATCCCGAGAAGTGCCACAATACTGGTGGTCCAGGTCGTGAACTCCCACCTCAGGGCCAAAGCGAATATTCCCATGGCAATCATGGCTTTCAGACCGATTCGTTTCTGGATGTCATGCGCGTACCAAAGGAAAAATATCTCGCTGGCAACACCTATCGTCCATGCCAAACCTATGAGAATTGCCGACATGCCGAGTTCTCGAAGATAAATACTGAAATAAAGGCCAAAAGGACCCGCGCTTATCGCTGCGAGAACGGCGGTGCCAAAAAAATGGTGCAACGGCGCTGTTTTTAAGAGCTTTTTCAAATCTCGCCGGAAATGAGACTGCCCGCTTTCCCACTCCCTGGGAAACGTTCCCACCACGAACATGAGAATTATCCCACTCCCGAACAGAACCGGGAACATCCAGCCGATTGAATACGCTTCTATAACACGGCCAACCCCCATTGCAGCGACGATAAAACCCAGCGACCCCCACCATCTGAGGCGGCCATATTGGCCACCGCTTTTTTCAATCTGCCTGAGCGATGCATTTTCGGCTATCGGGCCGACCGCGCCCCGGCTCGCGGAATAAACTGTAATGAGGATTAAAAACGCCCAAAACCCCTGGCTCCACCAAAGTCCAAGGGCAACAAAACTGCTCAGGGACACGCATACGAGCAGAATCTCACGACCGCGCCGCAAACGGTCAGCAAGTACACCCGCCAGCGGGGGCGCCAGGGAAGTCGAAAATCGGGCGGCGGCATTCAAATATCCCAGCTGCGCCACCGTGATACCCATCGAATAATAGTAAACGTTTAAAAAAGGGAGGGTGACACCAACCCCGAAAAAGTGAAGAAAATAAAAAGCGGGCATTCGCCAGGATTGAGGTATCGACAAAGTCTTAATCATACCCGCCCGTTTCGTCTGAGTATCCAAAATTCAGGTGTCATTTCCTTAGAATATAGACCATATTGGTGATTTATGGTCCCATCACCCGGAGCGAATGAAAGATTGTACTGGAAAGGGGGAATCCCCATACAATTGGGCGTATTCGAAAGTTTCTATCCTGAGTAAGATTTGCTAATATTCCACCCTTGTCGGGGTTACGTCATCCAGAATTCCGGGCTCCCAATCCCGGATACTTTTATTAATTTCAGCAGGAGAGCAACGCGATGAACGCCAATGAGATCGAAACCAACGCAAGGAAAATGGTGGCTGCGGGCAAGGGCATCCTCGCCGCTGACGAAAGCGACGGCACCATCAAAAAGCGATTTGATTCGATCAATGTTTCATCTACCGAAGAAAACCGGCGTTCATATAGAGAGTTTCTGTTCACCACAAAAGGCATTGAAGAATACATCAGCGGCGTTATTCTCTTCGATGAAACAATTCGCCAAAAAACAAAGGATGGCACCCCGTTCGCTGAGTTTCTCGCCAATCTTGGTATCGTTCCGGGCATCAAAGTCGATAAAGGCACGAAATCCCTCGCTGGCGCGCCTGGCGAAACAGTCACCGAGGGCCTCGACGGTCTTCGTGATCGCCTCTCTGAGTATTACGAACTAGGGGCGCGGTTCACTAAATGGCGAGCGGTCATCAATATCGGCGACGGGCTTCCTTCACGGTACGCCATTAACGCCAACGCCCACGCGCTGGCGCGATACGCGGCCCTCTCGCAGGAAGCAAACCTGGTTCCCATCATCGAACCAGAGGTACTCATGGACGGCGACCATACGATTGAGCGCTGCTACGAAGTCTCGGAGGCGACCCTCAAATGCGTTTTCGAAGAACTTAAAAACCAACGCGTCTCGCTCGAAAGGATGGTCCTCAAGCCGAACATGATTCTTTCAGGAAAAAATTGCCCGACACAGGCCGGGATAGAGGAAGTGGCCGAGCAAACCGTCCGTTGCCTGAAGGCATGCGTACCAGAAGCTGTTCCGGGCATGGCTTTCCTCTCAGGTGGACAAGCGGATGAGGTCGCCACCGCGCACCTCAACGCCATGAATAAAATAGTTCCTCACCCATGGGAGCTGAGCTTCTCTTACGGGCGCGCGCTTCAGGCATCGGCCCTCAAAGCTTGGGGTGGCGACTCCTCGATGGTGCTTCATGCCCAGAAGGTTTTCTGCCATCGCGCAAAATGCAATGGTGCCGCTCGCTCCGGCTCCTACACCGCCGAAATGGAAAATGAGGTCGCTGTCGCCTAAAGGCTATCAGCCAATAGCACACATAAACCTCTCCCCGGATAAGGACGAGACAATGAATTCACAGGCGGTAACCGCCGAGACCGAAAAAGGCATTACACTGGAGCGGTACGTAAAAGAAGAGGAAAGAAAATTTCTCGAAGCGAGGGGCATTTTCACCACCCTCATTAGTCAGATTTCCCTTGCTGCCAAAATCATCAACGCCGAAGTCAACAAAGCAGGGCTCGTGGACATCCTGGGCCTCGCCGGCCACACGAATATCCAGGGAGAGGAAGTCCAAAAACTCGACTCTTATGCGGACGAGGTTCTTCGCCGCGCTCTTGACCATCATGGCTCTGTCGCCGCACTCGCCAGCGAAGAAATGAACGATCCTTACATCGTTTCCGGCGATTACCTCGATGACGGTGAATATGTTGTCGTATACGACCCACTGGACGGCTCATCTAATATCGACGTGAATGTGAGCATCGGCTCCATTTTTTCGATCCTCAAAAGAAAAACATCAGGCCCGGAAGCACAGATCTCGGACTTCCTCCAGCCCGGCTCTGAACAGGTTTGCGCTGGCTATGTTATCTACGGTTCATCTACCATGCTCGTTTACACAACCGGAAACGGCGTCAACGGGTTCACGCTCAACCCATCAGTCGGTGAATTTTTCCTATCCCACCCGAATATCCAGATACCAGCACGGGGCAAGATCTACAGTATCAACGAAGGCAACGCTTCGAAATGGCATGCCCCGGTGACACGCTATATCAATCACCTAAAAGAAGACGACAAGTCGACAGGACGCCCCTATTCGGCGAGATATATAGGCTCTCTCGTGGCCGACTTCCACCGAAACCTGCTCAAGGGTGGCATTTTTCTCTATCCCGGTGACAAGAAAAATCCAAACGGCAAGCTTAGACTTCTCTATGAATGCAACCCGATGTCCCTCATCGTCGAGCAAGCGGGAGGCGCGGCCAGCAACGGACAACACCGCATTCTCGACATTCTCCCCGACAACCTGCATCAACGCGTACCTTTATTCATCGGCAGCCGGGACGATATTACGGATATCGAGGGCTTCCTCTCCGGAGACTCTGAATGACAAAAGCACCTATCAGCCTGCCAGGAGCGATAGCTGCGGCGGCATGCGTCTTTTTACTTTACGGATGCGTAGGAATCGAAGAGTTCGAATCGAAAGTCTCCGAGGCGGCTGGACTGAGAAAGGAAATGGAAATTTCCCGGGCACGTATCGCCTTCCTTCGAAGATCCATCGACGATCTCCAGAATCAAAATACGGACCGGCGCCTTGAGGGTGAAGAACTGACCCAATCACTCACCATGGCCCGCCGCCATGGACAACAAATCGAAACAAAGTTGGCCGACCTGCGTGCACGTATCTCCTCTCAGGATCTTGAAAACAAAATCACGGAGAAAAAAACTTCCAATCTTGAATCTTCTGTCAAGGAAGCCAGAAAGAAATTTCGTGTCCTTGAAGAAACTAACGTTTCGTTAAAGAAACAAATTTCCCGATTTGAGGATAAATTACGTTTTCAGGAACAGGTCAAAAAAGATCTGGCTGCCCAATTTTCGGCGGAGATTAAATTTGGCTCTATCCTAGTAAGCCGCACCGGGGGCCGAGTCATCATCGGCATCGAAAGCTCTACGCTTTTTTCTTCTGGAAGGGCAGCTATTCGGAAGACCGGGAAAAAACATCTGCGCAAAATATCCCGGATACTTCTTCGCTACACAAATCGTGAAATTCAAGTCCAGGGCCATACCGACAACGACCCCATCAGCGAAAGACTCATCGAAAGATGGGAGTCCAATTGGGAATTATCCACAGCTCGCGCTACGCGCGTCCTCCGGTTTCTTGTTGAAGTCGGAAACATCGACCCCAAGACAATATCGGCCGCCGGCCTCGGAGAGTTCCGCCCCATTGCAGATAACTCGACTAAGGCGGGGAAAAAACAAAACCGCCGCATTGACATCGTTCTTTTCCCACCAGCGCCCTAAAATTCTTTGCCTGTATTTTTTTCGCCTGCGGAGAGAAAGTGTGATCATCGAACGCATCCCCGTCGGCCCCTTTCAGATGAACAGCTATATCGTGGGCTGCAAGAAAACCGGAGAGGGCATCTACATCGACCCCGGTGCCGAGGTTGACCGCGTCATCAGTCTCGCAAAGGAAAAGAACTTGCGACTAACTCGCATAATTGGCACCCATGCCCATATCGATCATGCCGGAGCCGTCTCTGAGGCAAAACAAAAATTAGGCATCCCTTATCTTCTTCATAAAGCCGAGCTACATAATCTTCAAAGCATGCCGGACGTCGCTAAAGGGTATGGATTTCCGGAACCCTCCGTACCTGAGGTTGACGCCTTTCTAGTCCCCGGAGAGACCTTGTCGGTCGGAAAGATCACTTTCGAAATCAGGTTGACGGACGGTCATGCCCCCGGCAACATCACCCTTTACTGGCCCGGAACGGGAGGAGGGGGACATGCCATTGTGGGGGACGCCCTGTTCGCCGGCTCTATCGGTCGAACTGATCTTTATATGGGTAGCATTCAAACGCTGCTCAACGTCATCCAAACCCAGCTTTTGACACTCCCGCCCGACACTGTCGTTTATCCGGGTCATGGCCCTGAAACGACAATTGGCCACGAAAAAGCGATCAATCCTTTTTGCCAGCCTGATGTTGAAAACCTTCCCCAGTGATTGATCATCCTTTTTCTCCGTCAGCACATCCGCACCTTGGCGGAAATATTCACTTCTGTGTTTCCTGTGGTTCCAAGCTTGATTATCGAGTGTGGAGCAAGGGCGACGGCACCATGCAGCTTTGCTGCTCGAGTCCCGACTGCAATCATGTCCACTTCCTTGACCCCAAAGTAGCAGCAGGCGTCATCCCGACAATCGGAGGAAAAGCCATCATCCTCCAAAGAGCTTACAACCCCGGAATAGGGCTCTGGACATTTCCTGGTGGATTCGTAAACCGCGGTGAGGTCGTCAGCGAAGCCGCCGTCCGCGAAGCGAAAGAGGAGGCGGGAGTGGACGTACATGCAGGGAATCTTTTGGGGGTCTACTCCTTCAAGGACAACCCGACAATTCTTATTGTTTACGCTGGGGAAGTGATCGGAGGAGATCCACAGGCCCTCGATGAAAGTACGGATATCCGTTTTGTAGGCCCCGATGAAATTCCTTTCAACGAACTCGCCTTTGACACTACGCGCGCCGCGTTTCGAGACTGGCAAGCCTGGCTCAATTATGGCCAAGGACACTAGCGTACTTTCTTGTCTCGCACAGAACTGATTTCTCCCCACTAGCAAAAACAGGAACGGAATATTTCAATGCAGGTACAAGAAAAAAACTCATTAACGGACTCCGTACTCCAGGACCGAAATTTGTGAACTAATCGCTATATATAGACTCCTCGGCAACTCCACCTCCCATATTTCGAAAAATACTACCAAGTAAAAAATAAACATAATAAATGATTACATATCAATGGTTTGAAATTATTTTCACATAACATACTTGAACAAAACGTTGCGCTGAAAATAAATATTAGTTCGATATCATAAATAAATACAAATACTTATGACTGTTTCTTTGAAAATTACTTGAATTAATCCTTGCTTCTATGTAATATCAAATGCGTTCCCAGCTTCGCCCCGTGGCAGGGTTGTTGATGACAAATCTTGAAAGGGATATTTTCTCCCTTGTAACTCTGGTTAGCAACGTTATGGAAGCCTATTCTGCCTGCCTGTTTCTCGAAAACAAGCCCCGAAAAATATTCCAACTAACTGCCGTCCACAGTTTGAGCCCCCACATCATTTCTAACGCATCCATCAAAACCGGGCAGGGCTTCATGGGCTGGGTACTAGAAAACAACGCGCCACTAAGCATCGACCAATTTAACAAGGATACAGTCGTCCTCGGCTACTACAGCCGCGATGAAGACATCAAATCCTTTATGGCCGCACCGCTCCCCACGACAATGACAAGGGGAGCATTGGCCGTTGATGGAAAGAAACAATGGTCTTTCAATAACAAATCTCAGAAAATTCTAGCAGGGTTCGCCCAGCAATTCGCATACTTGGTGGATGGCGCTCTCAATACGGCACAGGTTGAGCGCCAGAGCATCAACATCAGCTCGTTCGGCAGCTACCTCTCTTCGTTGAAATCCTGCGATAGCGAAGATCAATTGCTGAATACCATCTGTCTAGTACCTCGCGAGTTGGTCCCCTTTACCGCCTGCTTTCTCGTTTTGAAAGATGAGGAAGCAGGCGTTTCGCGTCTTGTCCGAAACTCCGGTTTCGGTGAACTTTTTATGGATAACGTTTTAATCAATGATTGCTCAAGCGAAAGCGTATCAGGCTACGTACTTGGCAAGGGTGAATCGCTCCGCCTCCCTGACATCAAAAAACGCCCTCTTTTCCATGAAGACGAGCCAGACTTTGGTGCTCGGTCATTGGCCGCCGTTCCTCTGAAGATAGATGGCAAAACTGTTGGTGTTCTTGGATTCACAAACCATCAACGCAATCAATTCGATCCTTTTATGTTGAAGCGCGCCGAAGTTATTGCCGCACCAGCAGCTGATGCGTTATCTAGACTACGTCATGAAATGAAATGGAAACAAAGAGTGGAATTCGACGCCCTCACCGGCGGGCGAAATATTTCCTACCTTCGCTCTCGCCTCGACAAAATACTCCAAGACGCCAAGCAGAAGGAGAGGCAGGTCGCCCTTCTCGAAATTCGGCATGACGATGCACACGCCATCCAAAATGAATTCAGTGTTCTAGGCAGCGAGGGGTTGATCAAACATCTATTTAGCCTCCTCGAGCCTTTCTCAAGAGACGGCGATATTTTGGTACGCTATGAAGGTTCTAATTTTTTCCTTCTTCTTCAAGGAACTTCTATTGAACACGCCGAGGCAGTGGCAGATCGTATCCTTCTGACGATCAACGAAAATCCTCTGCCGATGATGAACAGAGAAATTTCTCTTACTGCATGCGTCGGGGCTGCTTGTTTTCCAGAAGACGCACGTGATTCGGATGGCCTCTTTGTGGCCTCCTCTAGGGCACTGCAATTTGCGCAATCTCTGGGTATCAATCAGGTATCCCTGAAGGGGGGAGTTTCAAACAATGCTTTCGTTCAATAAATTCAGATCTTTCTTTGGTCAGAAAATTGCCATAGACCTCGGCACAGCGAATACGCTAATTTATACCAAGGAAAATGGAATTGTTCTCGATGAACCCTCCGTTGTCGCCCTTAATACAAGAAACGGTGGTGCCGTACTCGCCGTGGGTAAACGGGCGAAGGAAATGTACGGAAGAACACCCGAGAGCATACAGACCATTCGTCCCATGAAAGACGGAGTTATTGCGGATTTCGATGTAACAAAAGCTATGAT
>Ga0115002_10008434_pt1 | contig 11418 bp, 7 predicted proteins | sample ArcticOcean_MG_C_8_FD_89576 | JGI IMG/M metagenome (GOLD analysis project Ga0115002, IMG submission 89576) | Marine microbial communities from western Arctic Ocean - ArcticOcean_MG_CB11_86 | ecosystem: Environmental > Aquatic > Marine > Oceanic | place: Arctic Ocean: Canada Basin | collected... | reverse complement strand
CCGATGCCCCATTCGGATGCACGCTGGCTGAGCAGTTTTTCGTTCGTGTCACAGATGCCAGCCAATTCGGCTCGCGGATCAAGTCGGATTCCGGGAACGTGATGATAGTCGCTCACCGACCCTGCACCGATGATGCCAATACGAACTAGATCCGAATGTGTCATAGATTCTCGCTCCATAAGGAGTAACGCCGTCGCCAATTCGTGCGATCAAACAACGTAAAACTTATCAAATAAGTTGGCAGCACGTATCATCACGCCTTAGAGAACTCGCAAATTTGTTGGACAATCGTGATTTCTTGCGAACCTGCCTTTGATTTCCACTTCGGAGAATGGTCAGCCACCAGCACCCTGGTGGTGAGTCAAAGCTAAATAGTGGGGTGCGATGTCTTGTCGCGTCAGCTTCCAAGTTGCGATTGACGGTATGTACGATTTGGCAAACAGGATGCTTACCCACTTCTCATAATGGCCAAAGCGCTAGTTCCTAGTTCCTAGTTCCTAGTTCAAGTTGTCGACGTGGCATCCAGCCCAATAAACTTGAAAGCCCGATAAACTAGAAAACCCGATGAGCTCGAAAGAAAGTGTCATGGTCCGCATTCGAGGGTATAATCGTCGGGCAGACTTCACAGCTGACGATTGCAGCGAGCCAAAGTTTGCAGATCTATTACGTAAGTTTTTTCGCGGAGCCAGACGATGCGTATTATCACAGCCTCCCGAGTTGTATTCGCAGTGTTGTCTGTTGGTGTTTTTTGGGCCGACTCACTTTGCGGGGAAACAAAGCTGAACTTTCGCGCTGGCGCGGCCACTTCGGATATCACGCCGAAACCGGGCGTATCACTGGACGGTCCGATCAGCAAGAACGGACCAGTAACCGGCGTTAACGATCGATTGCACGTCCGCGCGATCGTACTCGACGATGGGAATATGCGGCTAGCGATTGCAATTTGCGACGCCTGTATGATCGGCCGCGAGGTGTTTGACGCGGCAAAAGCGATCGTAACCGACAAAACCGGTTTGCCTCCGGATCGCGTACTTCTGGCGGCAACTCATACGCACGCCGCGATCCGCGCAGTTCACATTGGTACTTCGGCGGCAGATGACGAGTATTATAAATTCCTGGCACTTCGCATCGCGGATGCGGTGCTTCGAGCGGAGAAGAACTTGGCGCCAGCGCAGATCGGATACGGCTCGTTCGACAAAGCGGAGTTCGTTAGCTGCCGTCGCTTCTTATGTGAACCTGGCAGTGTGGGCGTTAATCCCTTTGGTGTAGGCGGTGAAACAATCAAGTCGGTCGCTGGCCGCAGCTCGGCCGTCATCCGGCCTGCCGGTCCGGTCGACCCGCAGTTTTCAATACTTTCCATCCGACATGCGGACGGCAAGCCGCTGGCGGTGTTGGGAAATTTCAGCGTGCATTATTGCGGCGGTTACCGACGAGGTTTTGTCAGCGCCGACTATTTCGGCCATTATGCCGCGGCAATGGAAGGCGAGTTGAACGCGGGCAACGACCGACCACCATTCGTCGGAATCATGTCGAATGGCACCAGTGGCAATACCGGCTCGATTCAGCGAGGTGGCCAGTCTTATCCTCCGTTTGAATGGATGAAGGTTTCCGCGCGGACTCTAGCAAAAGACACGCTAAAAGTCGTCGACGCGATTGAACACCGAGCGGACATTAGGCTCGCAATGGTAGAGTCGGAACTGAAACTGCGGGTCCGCCGTCCGGACGAAAAACGACTGGCCTGGGCCAAAGCGATTCTGGCCGATTCCAGCCGAACGCTGCCTCACCGCTGGTCGAAAGTCTATGCCCAGGAAGCTCAGCATCTTGGCAAGTATCCAGTCACGATTGCCATCAAGCTGCAAGCCCTCCGCATTGGCGACATTGCAATCGCCGCGATTCCTAGTGAGGTATTCGCCGAGACAGGACTAGCGATAAAAGCGAAAAGTCACCACAAATCCACTTTCACGATCGAGTTGGCAAACGGCTACAGCGGATATTTACCGACCGCGGAGCAGCACGAACTTGGCGGCTATGAAACATGGCCGGCCCGTTCGAGTTTTTTGGAACTGGAAGCCGAATCGAAGATCCGTGCTGAAGTGTTGCGTTTACTTGACGAAGTTATTGTCCCGAAGAAGTAGAGCATTTGCAGATAGTCATATCGTGAATCGGGTGGCCGTTGCAGCCCGATCGATTAGAATTCTGCGGAAAACGAATGCCAACGCGTTATTTGGTCGCGCCAACAAGATCCCAAATCTGAAAACCGTCGTGTCCAGCCGCGAGCAGACGATTGCCGTCGGGTGTGACGATGAGCTGTTGCAGATGTCCTTTGGGCTTCGCCTTATGGATTGGCTTTTCCTTTTTGGTGTCCCAAAAGGCGAGAATGCCTCCGCTGTCGCCGCCGCCCGCGGCGATTACATAAGGTTCACTTGGATGGAATGCGATTTGGTTGAGGACAGCATTGTGTTTGTCTTGGCATGTGCCAGTGCGTTGACCGGTTTGCCAGTCCCACAGCTCCATGCGGCAGGGACCTACGAATCCGTCTACGTTTGAAACCAATCCGATTCCGCCGATAGCCAGCATCAATCCGTCTGGCGAGAAGCAAAGAGAGCGTATGCCGCCGATGGAGCGGACCCGAGCTCGAGCGTCGTACGTGTAAAAGGTCGGCGCATGAAGTTTGCCCAGCAACTTGCCAGTGCTGGTTTCCCAGATGCAGACGGTACCCGTTCGATCGCCGCTCGCGATGTGTTTACCGTCTGGCGCGATAGCGACTGCGTACAGCGCAGTGGTATAGCCTTGAGGAGTTTGCTTGTCGTGACCGTCAAGCGTGTTCAACAGTTCACCCGTTTCACCATTCCAGATGTTGACGAGCATGTCGTCGCCAACGCTTACCAGCTGCTTGCCGTTGGGAAAGACTGCCAAGTCGCGAACCCAACCTTTGTGGGCGACAACCGACCGAACTTGCTCGCCAGTTTCAGCGTTCGTCCAAATAATTCGTCGGTCGTAGCTTGCCGAAATAACGTCGTTGCCTAGCAGTCCAAGTGCCGAAACATAGTTCTCGTGGTTAGTCCACTTCTTTTCTGTCGTCAGATTTTCAGCTTTCAAGTCGACGCAGTAGACCGACCAATCGGTTCCCGCTCCGTAAAGCTTGTCGCGCGCAGCATCGTGGCAAAGTCCAAACAAGATCCCCGGTACCTCGCAGGCAGTGTTGAGCTTGGCGTTTTTCGGATCGAATGCCATCTTATTGGCAACCCTTACTGTTACTGAGCTGTACTGTTACTGAGCTGTACTGTTACTGAGCTGTACTGTTACTGAGCTATACTGTTGCGGATCGTCAGGAAAGAATCGAGTCGATTGGTTTCGCATCTTCTTTTGCGATTGGCACGGGGCGAAGTCCGGAGTAGTACTCTTTGTGCAAATCAATACCAACTGCTTTGTAGATCGTCGCAGCGACATCGCTGGCGTCTACTTCGCCATCAGTGACCGTTTTTCCGTCCGCGTCCGTCTTGCCATGAATCGCTCCACCTTTAATACCGCAGCCCGCGAAGCCGCACGACCAAGCTGCAGCATAGTGATCTCGACCAACGTTTTTATTGATCTTTGGTGTTCTTCCAAACTCGGACAGAACAACCACGAGCGTTGACTGGAGTAGTCCACGTTCGTCGAGGTCGGTCAAGAGGGTGCTCATTACGTTGTCGAAGTCGGGTACGAGTTCGCGATGACTTTCAAAATTGTCGTGGTGCGAATCCCAGAATCCGCGGGCCACTTTCACCATCGGGACTCCGGCTTCCAACAACCGCCGCGCTGCCAGGCATTGTTGGCCAAACACGGTGCGTCCATATCGCTCGCGAACGGCAGCCGGTTCTTTATCGATATCAAACAGTTGATCCGACTGCATCAGCCCGCGCACTTTGGCGTAGGCGCTGTTGTAGCCGTTTACCATCTGGCCACCGACGCGTCCGCGGGCGAATTCATTGCTCAGCACTTCTCGCAAATGCTCGCGTTCTTTGTGCTTCAGATCGGAAAGTCCATTCGGTAATTCAATGTCGGATGGTCGAGCAGCTTTCTCCAGTAACATCGGCGCGTTGCTGCCGCCCAGAAATCCAGTTGCTGGACGACGCCGGCCCTCAGTGGAGAGGAAGAACGAAACATAATCCGGCAATTTGCTTTCGCGGGCGGCCAGTTCTTTCGCCAGCAGGACGCCGATCTCCGGATATTCTAACGCTGGTTCTTTCGGGCGGCCTGTGCTGATCAGATCTGCTGCCAATCCGTGTTCGCTGATTCCAGTGTTCAGGGATCTCACCACAGCGATCTTATTCATCTGTTTGGCGAGCTTCGGCATCAGTTCGCAAACATGATAGCCGGGCACGGCCGTTGGAATTGAGCGGAAGGGACCGCCCGTTTCTCGACTCGGCTTCGGGTCCCACGTTTCGAATTGGCTTGAACCGCCAGCCAACCAGATACATAGTACGCGCTTTTGGTTCCTCTTTAGTTCGCTGGCTGCGGAAACCTCTCCGGTAATCCCGACACCCGCCAGCCCTGCGGTTGTGGCGCCGGCCAAGATTCCACCGAGAAATCGGCGACGATGAAGCTCGTGTTGTGGGGATCCACAGCTCGTCAATTTGGACTTCATTTTGCGGTCGTTTCTAGGACTCAGTTCTAATCAGCCTGTCTGGGAATTTAGTTCCTCTAGTGATTAAACCGAAACTCGGCTGACGTTATCAAACTCCAGACCAACTGTTCAATGGCTTTACGACGGTCGTTGGCTTCGCCGCTGCCTTTGTCGTTGAGTTTGTCGTTGGCTTTGTCGTTGAGTTTGTTTGTGTCAGCAAGCCATTCGGATAAACGCGTCAACTCATCTTCGCTGGGTTGACGACTGAGGATTGTATTCACTGCTTGCTTTACAAGTACTCGGTTGTCTTGAATCTCATTGAGTTGTGCGGAGAGGTTATCGGTTTCGCCCGCAATCAATTCCTGGGTGGCAGCATTGTTCGACATAAACAGCGCCTCGGCGACACTGCTGTGAAAATCGTCGCTTCGCGGATCGAGCGAAGAGGTTAGATTCGTCGCCTGCTTTTCAATCGTGAGATATTGTTCGATTCTCCGTAATCCAGTGACGCCGGTATAGCGTTCCACCCGCGACTGAATGTCGTTCGGTTCGCTGATGTCTGCATTTCCAGTCGCCTGCAAAAGCGAAAACGCCAATTGACGTTGCGAAAGTGGTCGCAAAGTGGCGGCGGCGAATCGAGTGGGCGCGGGGAGCGGGGACCCTTGTTCCCAGCGACTGCTCAATTGATACGCACGCGAATTGACCAAAGCGGTAACCAGCTTCCGCAAATCGTAGTTGCTGTTCGCGAAATCTTCGGAGAGCCATTCGAGGAGTCCTGGAATAGCGGATTCGTTTCCCGAGTGCATTTGGTCGACTGGGTGAATCAATCCTTGTCCGAAGAAATATCCCCACAGTCGATTAACGATAGCGCGGCTGAAATACTTCTGTTGCTCGATCGCGACTTTGACCAGTTGTTCGCGGCGGCTGAAGGGTGGAAGTTTCTCCTTGTCCGACTTGGCAGTTGCAGCCGTTGGCTCTTCAATCACTTGTCCCGAAAGAAACATGACTTTGGCGACATTCTCTTTGCCGTCCGCGCCGAGAAAAGTGACCTCGCCTTCGTTCTTCTCACCTACTTTGCCCTTGCCGCCAGTCGTTCGATTGAAGAACGCAACCATGCCGTAGAAGTGTTCCTGCTTCCAATCGTCGACCAGCGGATGGTCGTGACATTTCGCGCATGAAATATCGACTCCGAAGAAAACTCGCGCGGCATCCACTGCCAAAACGTCCGATTTCTTCGCCCGTTTGTCCAAAAAACGGTTAGAGGGCTTCGATTGCTCTGTGTCCCAAGGGCCAAGCATGAGCTCTCGAAATATCGTGTCCCAGGACTTGGAATCTCGAACGCTCTTTCTCATGTAATCGAGGAAGTCTTTGTTACCCGCATAGCGAGTTTGGACCATCTGGTCGAGCACACTGCCAATGTGCAGCGGAAATTCCGGACCGTTGATGAGCCGATCGACCATTTTTCGTCGCTTGTCGTCCGACTTGTCCGAGAGAAACTCGTCGAGTTCATTTGTCGTGGGGATGCGGCCATTCAAGTCGAGCATCAGTCGGCGAAGAAACGTTGCGGCGTCCGCGCGATCGGCCGGCTGCACTTGATGAGCGATCCAATGGCTCTCCAGAAAACCATCAATCTTGGCAGCAACTTGTTGTGCTGGAAGGGGAAGTGCCGAACTGGTTTGTTTTGAATCGGATTGTTCGTCTGCAACCGCTGCGGTCATCGATGTGGCTAATGCCAGAACAACGCAGATCGAAACCGCTGGGTGAAGATAAACGCTAGTCATGATTCTTTTCACGATTGTAGTTGCCATACGTGGATCATTCCAGCGATGTCCGCTGCGGCGGCGGTCTTCTGATCGGGCGAAATGGCGATTGCGTGAAGCCAATCTTTGAATTGTCCGCCCCGTTCCTTGCCGAGTGTTGCAATTTCCTTGCCGTCTGCGCACTGGCAAATGCGCACCATCGTGTCTCGGCCGCTGGATAGAATGTACTTGCTGTCGGCCGAAAACTTCACGTCGCAGACTCCGTAACGGTGACCGGACACTGTTCGCAGCAGCTTGCCGCTTTCGGAATCGAATAGGTGAACCTTGCCAGTGTCGGTTTCGCCACCTTGACCGACGGCGATCAGTTTTCCGTCCGGCGAGAATTCGGCGGCGAGCAAGCCACCCTTGACGAATTTTCGCCACATTTGGGCAGAACCGTACGTGGAGGCGGTGACGTCGAGTTTCGGGAACTGAAGTTTGAGTAGATCGAGCCGCTCTTTGCCGTCGGAGACGTTCCACAGCTTGAGTGCTGCGGCGGGGATGTCGAAGTCGTCGCGCTTGTAACGGTACTCCGAAACCAAAGCCGTTTGACCATCGGGCGAGAGGGCTGCGGCCACGACACCGTTCCATTGGTGCCCGCTCCACCGCGAAATTTCTTTACGAGTTTCCACATCCCAAGCAATCACCAGCGACGAATTATCACCGCTGATGATACGCTTTTCGTCACTGCCCAACGCCAGGCTCGCAACCCAATCTTTGTGACCTTCGAGAGTATGGGTGGCTGCGACGGTTTCGATCATATGGCCAGGCGCGTTGAGAATGGCATCCTTCTCTTCGCCTGATTTGTAACGCACTTTGCTAGTTCGCTCTTTGGCGTCGAGTACAACTTCGGCCTTTCCGCTCGCCGGGGCATCCACGTCCCACAGGCGAATTGTGCGGTCGAAACTTGAAGAGACGAGCAGTTTGCCGTCCGCGGACGCACGCAGATGACTGATTCCGTTGGTGTGACCGTCGAGTCGCCGCGATGGCGGTTGATTGGGTGGCGACTTGTCCTTTTCGTTTTTCTTGTCTTTCTCATCGTCGGTGGGTTCGGGCGGCGCGTCGGGAAGATCCCAGACAAAGATCTGTCCGCTGCGGTTTCCGGCTGCAATGCGGTTGCCATTTCCGAGAAACGCGACCGAAGTCGGCCATTCGCCTTCGAACTTCAGTTGCCAAGTATGAATCGGTTTATTGATTTTCATGGTTCTGCTTTCCAACGCATCGTTCTCCCTTTGCAAGGGAGAGTGAATTTTTTAGAGCAACACGTCGTTGACGACTTTCGAACCGAACGGCGCGATTGGAATTGGCCGAACGCCGGTGTAATGTTCTGTTTCGGGGTCGATCCCCAGCGCTTTGTAAATCGTGGCAAAGAAATCGCCTTCGGATACAGGATTGTCCTTTACGTCGACTCCGTTTTCGTCGGATTCGCCGTAGACCAAGCCACCTTTGACGCCGCAACCGGCCAACGCAGTGCTCCACGATCGCACGTAGTGGTCGCGACCGCTACGATTATTCACGTTGGGCGTGCGTCCGATCTCACCCATCCAGACGACCAATGTGTTTTCGAGCAAACCGCGTTGCTCCAGGTCGATCATCAGGCCAGCCCAAGCGCGTTCCATGGGCGGAAGCAGCCCGCGATGCCAGACGAAGTTATCGGCGTGCGAGTCGTAGCTGCTCTGACCAACTTCGACAAACGGCACGCCTTCCTCGATCAGCCGCCGCGCCATTAGGCATCGCCGACCAAATGCCGAGTCGCCGTAAAGGTCGCGGTATTTGTCCCACTCGCCGTCGATCTTAAATACACCCTGCACGTTTTGTAGCCGCCGCGACGCGTCATATGCCTCGCGATGCATGCGCGCCGTTTCTGCCTTGTGTCCACTGGCGTAGCTGTCTTCGACAAAAGTTCGCAGCGCGTTACGACGCGACTCGTTAACCGGATTCAAGTTCGACGTCGAAAAACTGGGCAGTCGGCCTTCGGGACTAAGTGAAAACGGTTGATACTTTGGGCCCAAGAACCCGGCTCCCGTGTTGCCGTGCGAAAATATCTTAATGAAATTAGGCAGGTCCGAACCTTCGCTGCCAAGATACTTGGCGATCACGCCGCCGATTTCCGGAAAGCGGATACCAGAGGCCTGGGAGTAGCCAGTGTGCATGAGATGAATGCCACCGGGGTGGTCGATTTGCGAAGTCTTCATGGAGCGGATCACCGCCAGCTTGTCCATGTTTTGTGCGATTGTCGGCATCAGTTCACAGACGCGTGTGCCCGGAACGTTGGTAGAAATCTCGCGGAACAGACCGCCAGTGGGCCTGCCGATTTTCATGTCAAACGTTTCGAACTGACTAGCCCCGCCATTCATCCATAACAGGATGCAACGTTTTTGGTTCTTTTTCACTTCCGCAGCGGTCGCCTTGGAATTGAAGAGGCTGCCCCAGTTCATCAACGCGCCGCCCCCGGCGGTCGCCAGAGTGTTCTTGAGCAACGCTCGGCGGGACACGTGTTCATGTGTTGGACATTCCATCGTGTGCATCCTCTCATTTCCTCGCAACCAACGAGGAGAAGTTTAGTGATTGAATCGAAACTCACTACAGGTCATCAAAACCCAGATGGCCTCGCCGACTCTCGTTCGCGGATCTTTTTCGTCGGAAAGGAAAGCGACAAATGTTTCCCGTTCCTCGGTTGTCGGCCGTCGACTGAGCAGCGACAAGTACAGCTTGTCGACGCGTTCTTCCCACGGTGCCTCGGAATTCACCAACGAATCGTAGAGCCCGCCCTTGGCAGAACTCAACAGTCTGGCGATGCCACCGTTATTCAAATACAAATGCTCGTGAAGGCCACCTTGGAAATCGCCAACTCCGTTGTTCGGTTTGCCGAAAAACTGCATTAAGTAGCCCGAACCGAGCGGCGCGTAACGGTCTTCGGATGGCTTGGCGCCCGAGGCCTTTTGGATCGCTTCGTAGCCGACGGCCACGTTCCATGAATCCAGTAGTTCTTCGGCGGAGAGCGGCCGCGTTCGAGCTCGCTCGAACCACTTTGGCAGCGCGTCTTCTAACTCTCCGCTACCAACCAACTGGTAACTCTGGCTATTGACCAATTCGCGGATGTACCACTTCAAATCGAATTTGTGCTCGATCATTGCGGCCGCCAGCGCATCCAGTAGTTCGGGGTGGCTCGGCTCGTTCGACTCGCTCATGTTGTCCACCGGATGCACGATGCCACGGCCCATGAACTGAGCCCATATTCGATTCGCGACGGCGCGGGAGAAGTATGGATTGTCCGCTCGCGCGATCCATTCCGCCAACTGATCTTTGCGCGAGAACTTCGGTTTGGGCGGAACTTTGCCATTGGGGAAGTTGCGGTCTTCTTTGAAGTCTTTGGGAAGCTCCGGCTCCTCAAGCGGATCGCCCTGCAAGAACTTTGGTTTGACAGCCTCTCCCTTCTTGCCAACTTCCTGCTCGGTAACCGGGCCGGTGAACAGCACGTCACCCAGGTTCTTTTCCCCGATCACATACATCGGGAGCTTGTTCTTCTTGCCCGCTTCGACCACCTGTAGACGAGCCAAGAACGCCGCCGTTCCGTAGAAGTCCAATTGAGTCCACGGCTCGAACGGATGATCGTGACAGCGGGCACATTGCAATTGGACGCCGAGAAACTTTTGCGTGACGGCCTCGGTTGCGTCTTCTGGCTTATTCTTGTATTGCACGAAGAACATCGGCGCGCCGTCGTCAACTGTGTTGCCTTCGGCGCGAAGGATGGACTTGACCCATTGGTCATACGGAGTGTTTTCTTTGAACCGTTCTCTCAACCACGTTTGAAATCCGCTGCGCTTGTCCGTGCCGTATCCCGGCGGATTGCGACCGAACAGGACTTGATCCCAAACTTCAGCTTGGTGTCCCGCGAATCGCGGATCGTTCAGCAATTTATCGACCAGTTTCTCGCGTTTGTCATCAGACTTGTCGTCCAAGAATGCGACGATCTCGGCGTAGTTAGGAATGACTCCCAGCAAATCGAGGTAGACTCGCCGCGCGAATTCGCCATCCGACGACTGCGCCAAAGGGGGAAGTTTATTTGTCTTCCACGCCGACTCGACGTGCCCGTCGATCACGTCGCGAAGACGATCCTCGCTAAAGGAAAGGTTCGCCGAAAGAAAAATCGCAACAACCCCAACCAACAGGATTTTTTGAGGGACGAGTTTCGAGGTTGAGAGGTTTTTCGATGAACTCATGGCAATGGTTCCATCTTCGTTTTAGGGAGGAGCCGTGAGGCTTGTATTTTTGGGGAATGTGATGGAGGGCACTCGATCACCGCACACGGATCATAACACTTTTATGGGTCATTTGAAAAACATAACGCGATTGCAAAGCGTCAAATGGCCTAATCGGTGTGATTCAGTAGTAAAATGCGCTGCTGGGTAAGGGATGACGGCTATTTGACACTTCAAAAAAGGCCGCTGGTGTGAGCTATTTCCCGTCGCCTGCCTCTTTGGCCGGAGCGAGTTGCCGTGCGGTCCCGTTTTCAATGCGTTCTTCAAGAGGCAGCAATTTAGGAACCGCGCTTTGTGCCTTCGTGAGAGTCCCCGATGAATCGTGACTTAATCGCCGCCAACTCCGCGAGACTCGCCGCTTCGAGCCTGGCTTCACGCACAGATTCTTCTGACGAGGCATAAACTTCTGGAATCAACCAATCCCCAGCAATAGTAGGATTGCGATCTCGCAGACGCGGATTCAGGAAGTTACCAGCTAGAAGAGTTCCGCAACTGGCGTCGCTCCCGCTTCGACGACGCGAATGGGCCGCCCGTCCGGAGTGCTGTACTCCTTCGAACCGTCGATCCCGAGAATCTTACTCAACGTAGCCATGTAATCTATCGGCGAGATGGGGCGTTCTTCGACGGTTGAACCGTCCTCGCTGGTCCTGCCGATGACTTGGCCAGTCTTGATACCAGCACCTGACAGGACTGTCGTCCAGGCCCGAGCGTAGTGCTCGCGGCCTGCATTCGCGTTCTTGTTGTTGATCTTCGG
>Ga0115002_10008430_pt1 | contig 11422 bp, 10 predicted proteins | sample ArcticOcean_MG_C_8_FD_89576 | JGI IMG/M metagenome (GOLD analysis project Ga0115002, IMG submission 89576) | Marine microbial communities from western Arctic Ocean - ArcticOcean_MG_CB11_86 | ecosystem: Environmental > Aquatic > Marine > Oceanic | place: Arctic Ocean: Canada Basin | collected... | reverse complement strand
GCCGGTGGTCATAGCGTTCTTGAACTCCCTGTCGGGGGTTGCTGCATCTATGGCCGGTTTCGCCTTGGGATCCTCTGTCCTCATTATCGCTGGGGCCATTGTCGGTGCGTCCGGACTGATACTGACCGGCATCATGGTGAGGGCTATGAACCGCACCTTGCTGGGAGTTCTTGCCGGAGGCTTTGGCGGAACAAGTAATGGCGCTGTAACCAGTGAGAAGCCCGTTCGGCGAACAACAGCTGAAGATCTCGCCCCAGTCTTGGCGTACGCTAGGAGCGTCGTCATCGTGCCAGGCTACGGCCTCGCGGTGGCGCACGCGCAACACGTAATGCGTGAACTGGCTGACCAGCTGGAGTCGAGAGGCGTTCAGGTCCGATACGCGATTCACCCCGTGGCTGGGAGAATGCCAGGACACATGAACGTTCTTCTAGCGGAGGCAGATGTCTCCTATGACCTACTGGTCGACATGGACGACATCAACGGAGAGTTCGTACGTACGGATGTTGCTCTCGTGGTGGGAGCCAATGACGTAGTGAACCCGGCAGCTCGAGAAGACGTGGACTCGCCCATCTATGGCATGCCGATCTTGAACGTGGATCATGCAGCCACTGTCGTGGTCATCAAGCGCAGTCTGTCTCCAGGTTTCGCAGGAATTGATAACCCACTCTTCTACATGGACAACACGCTCATGATGTTTGGCGATGCCAAACAAGCAGTTGGCGAACTCGTCTCAGAGGTCAAAGAGGCCCGATACCGGCCCTCAGTCACGCTTCCTCCCCCGCGGAGCGGGGGTGGCTGGGAAGCGGACGGAGGGGGCAGCCTGAGTGAGCTACGAGTCTCGAGATGCAAAGGGCGTCCTAGCTCTCTGGTGTGAGAAGTGCAACGAAGTGGAGGGATCTGTCGAAAAGAGTGGACGCCAGCGGGGGATAGAGCCTTAGCTTCGTTCTCTCGTCGGCAACTGTAACCCCGGCGTCAGACCGTACGGCGTCCCATTGCGAGGGTGTGAGATAGTTGTAGGGGAGCACCACATCGTGCCCCCAGTTACCGACCCAGCCCATGAATCGAAGCGTTGGGCCAGCTAGAGGGCCAATCACTTTGTGGTCCTTAACGACGACTCCTGCCTTGGCAACCCGGACTGCTTCTTTCAAGACCACCGAAGGGTCGTTGGTGTGATGCAATACGTCGACGAGGGTGACGAAGTCGAACGAATCGTCATCAAAGGGGAGTGTCGTCCCGTCGTAGACCCGCATGGGAATCTGGCAGCTTGGCCGCTCCATAATGTCAACGCCCTCAAAGCGTAGGTCCGGACGGTGCCCCCTGATCGACATGGAGACCATGCCGTCGCCGCAGCCCACATCAAGTACTGTTCCTCCGGCGGGGATGATCGCAGCGATGTGGCCGGCGAGCCTCGCGACTCTGCCTTTGAACACCATTGAAGCGTGAGTGAGCCGAAGCAGGCTCTTGATTGACCGTGACCCCATCCATTCAGGATACCCAAGGAGGTCGTGCCGGTGTCTGTATCCAAGTCCGTTAATCCGACAGCGACCGCGATCGAGGGTTAGACGCTCGCTAGCCCCGGTTCTTCCTCAGCAGGAGGCTCGTGCTCTTCCTCGTCCTTCTGTTCCAGGCCTTCTCGCAGTTTCTGTCCCATCGTAAAGACGAGTGCGGTAGGGATGCCCAACATGAGCGCAGGCTTAACGGTTAGGCCAAAGTCGAAATTCCTTGGCTGGACATTGAGGGAAATTGCTCCACTTGGGTGAAGCGAGCAGGCGTAGGAGCTGGTGAGCGAGTTGGTGAGAATATGCTGATCTGTAGCACCAGCGGCAACTGTCCACGGGCCGAACGTGTGGCTCACGACGTCGCTGTTGGCGAGAGTGATCGAGTCCCCAACGAAGGTATCCCAAGCCGCATCAATGTTCAGGGAGTTCTGGCCCAAGAGGATCAGTTCGGAGGTTCCTTCGGGGATCTCAATGACGTAGTTGTTGATCGTTTGTCGTGAATCGGTGGTGTACATCACCAATGCGAGCGCAGTAAGCACCCACATTGAGATCAGAAGTAAGCCTGACATGACGAAGAACTTACGCCAGCTCATGAGGTCAGAAGAGGTAGAGGGTTGGGTAAATGATTACCCAAGCAAGGTCGACAAAGTGCCAGTACTTGACGGAGCCTTCAACAGCCCAGTAGTCGTGAGACCCGTAGTGACCTTTAGCTGCCAAAGACATGACGATAAGCAGCGCGATGAGTCCGGTCACCACGTGGAACGCGTGGAGCCCGATGAGAAGGAAGAAGGAGGCCGCGTAGTTGACCCCATCTGTCAGCGAGCCGAGTGGGAAGAACTCTTGTCCTTCTCTCCACTCCAGAACAACACCACCCATGAAGATCAGCCCCATAAGTACGGTGATACTCATGTAGCGCATGAACCCTTTACGGTCATCGTGTGAGATAGCGATCTCGGCTGCGTAGGCGCTGATGGATGAAAGCAGTAGGACCATCGTGATCAGCAGCGACAGCTCTTGATTGAGGTGTTCGGGCTTGATGGTTCCTGATAACACGTACCGTGTGGTGAGGAACGCCGCGAACAGGAACGTCTCTGAGGCAAGGAACATCCAGAAGCCGACGCGGTTCGCTTTCGGCTGGATCGTTTCCATATCCAGAATGGCTGACTCGTGAGAACCGTAACCCATTAGTGATCACCCCTTCCCAACACCACTTTGACGTGCATAAAGCTGTCCAAGATGATCCAGCCCTTTAGGAGCACGAACGGCAGAAGGATGAGCACTGGCTTCTCGAAGCTAAACCAGATGATGTACTCGATGATGCTCAGGACACCGAGTGAGATAGCGGCCATGATGCCCTTGCGCATGGCCACTTGCTGGCCAGCTCGCATTTCAGGTGACTGACTCAATGGGAGACCTCCTCTTGTTGATGCTCCCCCATATCGGCATGCACTTCATTTGGGTTTCCGTAGTTGTAAGGATGGCCAATGATCTTGGGTAGGACGTGGAAGTTGTGGGCTGGAGGAGGGGAGGAGATCTGCCACTCCAACGTGGTTGCCCCCCAAGGGTTGTTCCCCACCTTTGGCCCGTACTTGGTAGACCAAGCGAGATGCACGAGGCCCAAGAACAGCACGGTACCGAGTAAGAAGGAGGAGATGGAAGAGAACATATTGACCCCCGCGTAGAAGTCGGGGTAGTCAGCCACTCTCCGGTTGAGTCCCTGCACTCCTGCCCAGTACATCGGAATGAATGCTGTGTTGAATAAGATGATGACGAGCCAAGAGAACCACTTGGCAAGCCGCTGGTTGTACATCCTTCCCGTCATCTTTGGGAACCAGAAGAAGAGTGCCACAAGAAGCCCAAAGATGCCTCCACCCATGATGGTGTGATGGAAGTGAGCAACCACGAAGTACGTGTCGTGCAGATGGATATCGGTCGCCACGGCTGCCAGATAGATTCCGGTAATACCCCCAATGAGGAAATTGAAGATCCATCCGAACGAAAGAATGAGAGGTGCCTGGAATCTGAGTTTCCCCTGCCAGATAGTTCCAATGGCAGCTAGGAAGATGAGCCCGGTGGGTTCTGAGATCATCTCCGTGGTGACCAAGAACGGGCCACGCAACCAGTTCGCCATGCCGGAGGTAAACATGTGGTGAGCCCACACCACGTTTGAGAGCCCAACAATCATCATGATGCCAAACACACTCGTCCGGTAGGCAAACAGCGGCTTGCGGACCATGTGGGTAATGGTCTCTAGCACTGCTCCAATAGCGGGGATGACCATGATGTAGACAGCGGGGTGTGAGTAGAACCAGAACATGTGCTCATAGAGCAGGATGTCTCCTCCAGCCTCTGGAATGAAGAAGTTGGTGCCTGCAACACGGTCCAGAAGGATGAGGACAACCGATGCAGCGAAGAACTGGGTCAGCAGCAGCTGCAAGATGGCGGTGCCGAAGGCTGACCAAACGAAGATAGGCAGCCGGCCCCATGTCATCCCAGGAGCTCGCATGGTGATCACCGTCGTCAGCAGGTTCAATGCTCCAAGGATCGACGACAGCCCGAGAAAGAAGACACCGACTACAAACAACACTGTGCCATCTGAACCGGCAAGGGTGGACAGCGGCGGGTAGGCAGTCCACCCAGCTTCGAACGAACCCAGAATGGGAGCGGCAAGGAAGGCTACGGCAGCAGGTGGAAGGAGCCAGAAGCCCAGGGCGTTGAGTCGAGGGAATGCCATGTCATCGGCCCCAATCATGATGGGTACCAGGTAGTTGCCGAACGCTCCCATCATGGTGGCTACTGCCACACCGACCATAAGAATACCGTGCATCGACATGACCCGGTTGTAGGCGAGAGCGCCCATGATGTCTTGGCCCGGGCGCATGAGTTCCCATCGCATGACCATGGCGAGACTGCCCGCAACGACGAACACCAAGAGCAGCGTCATGAGGTACTGGATTCCAATGACTTTGTGATCAACCGTGAAGTGGAAGTACCGCTTCCACCCCTTAGGGTCTGGTGTGGCATCGGGAAGGCCCATCCATTGGCGCCCGAAGGACTCCCACATACCGACGCCCATTAACCAGCCCATTATCCCCGCGACCGATCCCATGACGACCGCGAGCGGGTCGCCTGCGGCTTGGGAGGTGAAAATGGCTGTGAGGTACGCGCCGACTAGATAACCAAGAAGCCCCCAGAATATGCCGCGAATGACTGGAAACATGGGTTAGCTCCCTCCCTCTAGAGAGGCGATGTACGCTTGATACTCGGCTCTTGGCACAACCCGTACGTTAATTGCCATGGCTGCGTGGCCAAGACCGCAGAGCTCTGCGCATTGGAGCCGGTAGAGGACGTTGGTGGCGCCGTCGGCTTCTTCGATAGCAGTCACATAGATGACCGTTGGTCGGCCCGGGACAGCGTCAACCTTGGCTGCGAACGCTGGCACCCAGAACGAGTGGAGGACGTCTGTGGCAGAGACGTCGTATCGAATTCTGGTGTCAACGGGGACGACAAGCTCGTCTGTGGCAACGCCGCCGTTCTCGTGAGTAATGACCCAACTCCACTGCTGGCCTTGAACAGCGATGGCCATTTCACCGGACTGCTCTCCGTTGAAACGACTGAGTCCCAGGAAGCCGGTCACGATGATGAGGAACAAGGTGAGCGCGATCGTGACCTGCTCCCATTTGTGCACAATGTGCCGATTGTCGGGGATGTAGGGACCGTCCTCCAGATCGTCGTCTAGGTTTCCGTCGTCTGGCACCCGGAACTTGACGGCCGCCACGATAAGGAACGACAGGACGAACATGAGCACGACGATGCCCAGAACGGTGAGGATACTGAAGATCCAGTTGAAGACCTCGGCCTCCTCGGAGCCGGGAATCGGAAGTGGACTGAACATGAAGAATGCTGCTTCTCCCAAAGCCGTCAGGACAGCCCAGAGGACGACCCAACTTACCCAATCGCGCTTCACTGCTACTCCTTGTTGCTTCAAACTTGTCTTCAGTGTCTAGGCGGCGTGCCTAATCGGGTAGAGCATAGACGGTTGTTCCCCACCCGCGATCCATCTCACGGTCTCCTCTTGTGCCCAGCTTTGAGACCCGCGGGAGGACTGTTCCGAGTATCGTCGATGATCAGGAAGGGAGGGAGTGATGACCCACTGGTCACCTGAGATAGCAAACTGTTTCCATCCGTTCGGCGAGGAGGAAGGCGAAGCTGAACTCCATCTGCAGCAACAATCAGATAAAGATTTCACGCTGACTTCTGGATTCACCTACAAATGCGGTGATTCGCCCTCCATCGACCTTGGCCCTGGCCGGCTGCAAGAGACAGACCTCGCCTCTGTGCCGTCGTCGATGCAATGGATGGTGGGATCGTACGGACGCCACACCTTCGCGGCTTTGCTCCATGACGCGCTGATTCGAGGCGTTGCCACGACCTCGCGGCACTTTCCCACAGGCCCATGGGAGAAGAGAGTGGCGATAGACGCCATCTTTTTCGAGGCCTTGGTTTGTCTGGGCGTACCCAAGCTTCTGAGCAGGCTGATGTGGGCCGCGGTCACTATCAAGTCTCGATGGAATTCAGGGAACCTTCGGAGAGCCCTGACGATGCTGTGGATGGCATCGGTAATTGCAGGTACGGGGCTGCTCGTTTGGGGCTCACTCAGTGGTCGTTGGGACGCTGTTGCCCTGTCTCTGGTTCTTCCGCTTTTGGGAGCAACCCTTTGGGGCAAAGGGTTCAGGGCTGGCGTGTTTGGGGGTTACGGGGTTGTGTTTGTCGCCCTACCCACCGGTTTCGGCTGGCTCGCAAGCGGTGCCTACCGACTGATTCAGAGGATTGCCGGAGATCGGGTCAGCTAGAGCGAGCGGCCGGTTCGAGTCCGCTGCCCGATAAGATGGGCAGCTAGATCTAAAGGGTGTATCGACAAGACAGCGATGAGGGAGCCCAGGGTTGGGCTCCCTCCCGCCGCTAGGATCGTTGTGACTTGAGGCGGACGGTAAGTTCTCGACCACCCATCTCAACTCCGGCTAGCGCCTGCACAGCACGGCTTGCGTCGTGCTCGGCCATGTCGACGAAGCCGAATCCCATAGGCCGCTTGGTCTTGCGGTCCTTGATGATGGTGGCTTGGAAGACCTCACCGTGCTCGGAGAACATGAGAGTAAGCTCGCGATCGGTTGCTTCCCAAGGGAGGTTGGCAACGTACACGCTGGTAGCGCCCTTGCGATCCGACTTGGTTTGAGGCTTCTTGGTGTGCTGCTTGGGCGAAGCCGCCTGTGGACGATCGTTGCGTTCTTGGCGGTGCTCGGCCCGATCCTTCTGCGGCGTTTGTTCGCCGGAGGTAGATCGCTTCACGCTCCCCTTGAAGTCAGGGCGGCGATCAGGAGCCTTATCACCGATCTTGTACCCGGAGTTCTCTAGGTCTGAGAGGTCGGCCTCCACAAACGGAGCGTTGACGTCGGCGTCCTTCTGGATTCGTCGAACGGCTCTACGCTGCTCATGAGTCACGAGCGAAATCACATCCCCATCGTTACCAGCCCTGGCTGTTCTGCCTGAGCGATGGACGTAGTCCTTGTGGTCAGCTGGTGGGTCGTAGTGAACCACGGCCGCCACGTTGTCGACGTGGATCCCACGGGCGGCAACGTCTGTGGCGATGAGAGCTTTGGCGCGACCTCCCTCGAACTCTCGGAGAGCACGTTTACGCTGGTTCTGTGAGAGCCCACCGTGCATCGCGACTGCCTGAGCGTTGTGCTTAACGAGCTGTTTTGCGAGGCGATCGGCTCCTCGGCGAGTCCTCGTGAACACGATGGCTCGGCCGGTCGCGTCGATGATGTCAGCAACATGGGCGGTTCGATCGTGGTGATCGACTAGCCAGAAGTGGTGACGTGCTTCCATTGCTTCGGACTCGACAGATGCTGTCTCATGACGTACTGGGTTGGTTTGATACTCACGGATCAAGACGCCGACGTCGCCGTCGAGCGTGGCCGAGAACAGCATAGTTTGGCGCTGTTTGGCTGTCTTGTTGAGGATTCGTCGGACTGCTGGGAGGAATCCCATGTCCGCCATGCGGTCAGCTTCATCGACAACAACGATGTTGCATTGGTTGAGTCTGACAGCTCCCTGCTCCATGAGGTCTTCGAGGCGACCGGGGGTGGCGACGAGGACGTCGACGCCCTTGCGAAGAGCGGCTTTTTGCGGTCCGTAGCCAACTCCGCCGTAGATAGCGAAGACGTTACGTTGTTCTGAGCGAGCGATGGGGAGGAGCTCTTCCTTGATCTGCTCAGCGAGCTCCCGTGTGGGGGCGAGAATGAGCGCGCTTGGACGGTTATTTTCGGGAACGTCACAATTGACTAAGGCTGGTAGGCCGAACGCGAGCGTCTTGCCTGAGCCGGTTGGCGCTTTGCCGCAGACATCTTTGCCTGCGAGGGCGTCAGGGATGGCCGCTTCCTGAATCGGGAACGGTTCGTTGATACCACGTTTAGAAAGTGCGCGGACGATTCCGTTGGGCAGCCCGAGCTGCCTGAAAGTAGTAGACATGTGTCTCTCCAATAAGGTTTGTATAGGTATGTGCCTGATCTCTCGCTCGGATTCGCGGCACCACTGCCTAACGCATCTGAGGTCGGTCGAAGAGGCAGTCCAAACCGTGAGAAACTGAGCCGTGTGTATGCTCCGGGGAAGCGATTAAACGCTGGCCTCCACCCGGGGCGGCCCGTGGCGATTCAGTGTACCAGAAGGTCTCTAGAGAATGCCAACTTCGCCGGAGATAGTTTGTATATTCGACTCTGCCCCATCCAGGTGGGCGGAATGAGGAGGCGGAAATGGAAGTCCAAACCGATGTGATCGTCCTCGGGCTAGGAACCAGCGGTGAGGATCTCGCCCTTCAGCTTCTGTACGCAGGCCTCGATGTGGTGGGCGTAGAACCACAACTCATAGGCGGAGAGTGTGCGTACTGGGCCTGTATCCCGTCGAAGGTAATGATCCGGGCGGCAAACTTGCTGCAAGAAGCTCGGCGAGTGAACGGCGTCGCCGGGCGGGCCGATGTCGTACCCGATTGGGCCCGTGTAGCGACTCGAATTCGTGAAGAGGTCACAGCGGATTGGGATGACTCGATGGCCGTGGAGCGTTTTGAGAGCAACGGCGGTGTGTTAGTCAGAGGTCGAGGCAAACTCACAGGTCCTAGGACGGTGACGGTTGGCTCCCAGACCTTCGTAGCCAAGGTCGGAGTAGTCGTTGCGACGGGTTCACAGCCGTTGATCCCACCCATTCCCGGATTGGCCGATGTTGACTATTGGACCACTCACGACGCTATTCAGGTGGAGACACTGCCCGGTTCACTCGTCATTCTTGGTGGTGGCGCAGTGGGGTGTGAGTTGGGGCAGGTGTTTGCGAGGTTCGGTGTCGAGGTAACCATTGTGGAGGGTCAGGATCGATTGTTGCCGAACGAGGAGTCGGAAGCCTCCGCAGTTTTGGCAGCAGTGTTCGAGTCTGAGGGTATCAACGTTCGTGTGGGGGCAAGGGCTCAGGAAGTGGCGGCGACCGGCGGGGGAGTATCGGTGATTCTCGAAGATGGAACCACCGTCACCGGCGATCGCATCCTGGTCGCGCTTGGCAGGGCCGTGGACCTCAGTGGTCTCGGCCTTGAATCTGTAGGTCTCGATGGTCAAGCGAGATCTGTCCCCGTCGATGATCGCCTGCGGGCCGCAGATGGCTTGTGGGCGATGGGCGACATTTCAGGGCAAGCCATGTTCACCCATATCGCGGTGTATCAAGCGACGCTGATTGCTGCTGACATTCTGGGGCAAGAACTCCCCCCGGCTGATTACACCACTCTCCCCAGAGTGACCTTTTCCGATCCCGAGGTTGCGTCGGTGGGGATGACCGAGGCGCAAGCTCGGGAAGCAGGCCTAGACGTGGCGGTCACCGTCAAGTATCTAGGTGCCACCTTCCGAGGCTGGCTCCACGGGCCAGGTAACAGCGGACTGATCAAACTGATTGGAGATAAGACTCGCGACGTTTTGGTCGGTGCCACGGCAATGGGTCCTCACGGGGGAGAGGTGCTGGGTCTACTCAGCCTTGCTGTGCATGCCGAGGTACCGCTTGCGAAAATCAGGAGCATGATCTACGCCTACCCAACGTTCTATGGCGGCATCGGAGAAGCGCTAGGAGCCTACGGGAGGGGCGTCGGCAGGGTGTTCGATCCCGACTACGTGGTTCCCGAGGGGCTCAGGTAGCGCTTCGGAACGCTCTTTTTTCTACCCAAATCCGCCGCCTAGATACCCAAACCTGGCAGTGGGGAAGTTGCCTCGTGGACTTTCTTTGCTAAGGTTTCCTCGGCTGTGTTGCTGATCGATTTCAAGAGTTTTATCAAGACAAGAGTTTTATCAAGAAATGTCCGCTCTTCGACAAAAAGGATTCCGAGCCGTGCCGATTAATCTAGAAAACAATGAGACCATCGTTCTCCATGCCGGATACCGAAAGGACAGTGCCACCAACGCTGTTGCCGTTCCGATCTACCAGACCACGGCTTACCAGTTCGACAGCACAGAGCATGCGGCAAATCTGTTCGGCCTCAAGGAATTCGGGAACATCTACTCGCGGATCATGAACCCCACGAACGATGTGCTCGAAAAGCGCCTCGCCGCCTTCGAGGGCGGGGTTGCCGGCCTCGCTGTGTCATCCGGGCAGTCTGCCTCCATGATGGCGATCCAGAACGTGGCCCGCGCCGGGGATAACATCGTCAGCTCAACTGATCTCTACGGCGGAACCTGGAATCTGTTTGCCAACCAGCTTGAGCAGATCGGTATCGAGTGCCGCTTCGTCGATCCGAGTGACCCGGAGGAGTTCCGCAAAGCGACCGACGACAAGACCCGGGCCTACTACGCCGAAACCCTCCCAAATCCCCAGCTTCACGTTTTTCCGATCAAGGAGGTCTCGGACATCGGTCGCGAGATGGGGATTCCCCTCATCATCGACAACACCGCCGCCCACGGCATCTGCAAACCATTCGAACACGGAGCGGCTGTTATCGCCTCCTCATGCACGAAATATATCGGCGGCCACGGCAACTCGATTGGCGGCATCATCATCGACGGCGGCAATTTCGACTGGGCAGCCCACCCCGAGCGCCAGCCGTACCTGAACCAGCCCGACCCAAGCTATCACGGAGCGGTCTGGACCGAGGCCACAGCGCCTCTCGGCCCCGTCGCCTATATTATCAAGGCTCGCGTCACCATCCTGCGCGACGAGGGACAGGTCATGAGTCCGTTCAACGCCTTCCTCTTCCTTCAGGGACTTGAAACCCTTCCCCTGAGGATGGAGCGGCACTGCGAGAACGCAACTGCGGTGGCGGCTTTCCTGAAAGACCACCCGAAAGTTTCTCGCGTCATTCACCCCTCGCTGATGGACGGTGAATTTCGCCGTCGCGCGGACGCATACCTCAAGGGCGGGTACGGGGGGCTCGTGGGCTTTGAACTCAAGGACGGGAGCGAGGCGGGACAAAAGTTTATCGATTCGCTGGAAATGTTCTACCACGTCGCCAATATCGGAGATTCGCGGAGTTTGGCCATCCACCCCGCCAGCACGACGCACTCCCAGCTATCGGCAGAAGAACAAGCGGCCACCGGCGTCACCCCGGGCTATGTGCGTCTTTCAGTCGGAATCGAACATATCGACGATATCAAGGCGGATCTCACTCAGGCGCTAGGCGCCGCCTGATCCGGGTCTTTTAGTCACGGCGAGCTCGGTTACCAACGGAGACCGTAACCGTCTTTATTTTGAGTTCTCCCAGCCGCGGCCTGGCAGACAGTTTCGAATTGTCATCATGGAAGACCTGAGCGAGACCTTAAGCCCCGGGTCGAGGACAGCTGACTCGAACTCAGCGTGGACACCATCCACCAAGACCGCGCTGAAGGGAAGCTTTCACTTGGCTATCG
>Ga0115002_10008428_pt1 | contig 11423 bp, 7 predicted proteins | sample ArcticOcean_MG_C_8_FD_89576 | JGI IMG/M metagenome (GOLD analysis project Ga0115002, IMG submission 89576) | Marine microbial communities from western Arctic Ocean - ArcticOcean_MG_CB11_86 | ecosystem: Environmental > Aquatic > Marine > Oceanic | place: Arctic Ocean: Canada Basin | collected... | reverse complement strand
CTCCCCGGAGCTGAGACTCCGACCCTCCCATAAATGGGAGGGTGACTCGCGTTGCGAGTTGATTTGGAGAAGAGTCCGACGGTTCGAGATGTGGGTAATGGTCGGGTACTTGGCAGGCGGTCCCAATCGGATCGCGTCCAGCGATTTGAGGGACCGCAGAGTCAAATGGCCAATTCGGTGAAATCGAAGTAACGGAATTCCTTGAAGCCCAAGAAGAAAAGTGCTCTGTATTTCTGCCCAAACAAAAAAAGCCCGAGCTGGTTAATGCTCGGGCTTTCGTTTTGATTCAGCTTAGTTTTTCAGCTTAGTTCTGCTGTTAGGCAAACTTGTATTGGCCGGGCTGAGCGACTTTGGGGATTTCAATGTCGCCCCACTCGTAGCTCTTGGGGCTGAGGTCTAGATCGGACTTAATTGCCGCGTCAAATTCGATGACTTTACCGGAGTAGCATGCTTCGCGGCCCATGATAGCCATCATGGTACTGTAAGACATGTAGACGCCGTTGTTGATTGGCTTGCCGGCTCGGATGCTGGCGAACAACTCTTTGTGCTCGATGTCGTACATGCTGGATTTTTTCCCAGAGTACTTCCAAGCTTCGCCTTCGTTGGGAGTAACTTGGTGGGCGAGGACTTTTGCTGTCCCTTTGGTACCAATGATGTAGTCTTCGACGTTGTTGTGGCAGCCTTTTTGCTGACGTGTATAGGAGAAGCACTTAGTGCCGTTTTCCCACTCGTAGCAAACGGCAAAGTGATCGTAAACGTGTCCCCATTGTTCTTCGCTACGGACTTGTCGACCGCCGAGTCCATAGGCTCGCGCCGGTGGCTTGTCGCCCATCAGCCAAACTGCCTTGTCGAGGCTGTGGATGTGTTGTTCGGTAATGTGGTCGCCTGAGAGCCATGTGAAATACAACCAGTTTCGCATCTGGTATTCCATTTCGCTCCATTCCGGCTTGCGGCCTCGGTGCCAGAGTGTGCCGGTCAGATAGTTTTCTTGGATTGAAACAATATCGCCGATAGCCTTTTCTTCGAGGATCTTTTCCATCGTTGCTCGGACACCGTAGTCGTATCTCCAGCAGAGTCCTGAAACCAAAGCGAGATTCTTATTGCGAGCTTGTTCGACCGATTCCAGGACGCTGCGAACACCGGCGGGGTCAACTGCAACTGGCTTTTCGCAGAATACGTGTTTGCCTGCTTCGACTGCAGCTTTCAATTGCATCGGACGGAAGTGTGGCGGAGTGCAAAGTAAAACGACGTCGACGTCCGTGGCGAGTAGTTGCTTGTAGGCATCGAAACCACTGAACGCGTGATCGTCGTCGACCAAGTATCGTTCGCCGATTTTACGCTTGAGAATATTTCGAGCGTAGGTGAGTCGATCATCGAAGGCATCGGCCATGGCGACGAGCCGCACGTTGGGTTCGGCGTTCATGGCATTCATGGCAGCTCCGCTACCGCGGCCGCCGCACCCGATCAAGCCAACTTTAAGAATGTCGCTGCCAGCGGCATGAACGTTGCGAGCTCCAGCGAAGGTTGCTGCTACCGATCCAGCAACAACTGCCGCGCCGGAATTCTTAAGAAACGATCGGCGGTTGGCATCTTGATTTGGTGTCGTCGTCATAATTGTGCTCCAAGGGAGTAATAACGGAGAATCCTGCGATTTTTCGCGACTACGAAACGCGTATCTTGAAGGCGGGATTCAAAGTGGGGATGGTTCAAAGGGGAAAGTTAAATGATAGCCAGTTTTGGCCGCTCGTGGCAAGCTTCTCACGGAATTACCGTCGCGGAGAAACACGTCGCATAAACTTCAAGAAAGTAGCGTCCAATTCCTCTAAATCGTTGCCAAAGGCCTGTTTAAAGTGAGCGACGCGTTTTTCACCGCCAAGTTCAATAAGCGGCATTTGTTTGGCCATATTCTCGAGGTAGGCGACGTAATCATCCTCGCGAGTTTTGAGGAGGAAATAGTTTAGCGCCCAAGCTTCGGCATAGGCGGCCGCCGATTGTTTGGGATCTCGAAATCGCTTGTCGTCGCTCAGTAATGCTTCCAGTGCATTGGGCGGACGATTGTTCAGCGAGTTGCGGAAGTTGAGCAAGATCGTTTTGTTGACGCCACCGATCGTTCTCCAGCCCTTTGGATTACTGAGGTCGGGAGTTTCGAAGTAGACGGCAATCCCTTCGCTGACCCAGAAAGGAATGTCGGCAAACCGGACCTGCAAGCCGCTGTTAAATGCTAACTGGTGAGTTGCTTCGTGAACAATCGTCGCGACATTTCGTTCGGCACCGGGTTGCGAAAGAATTTGATTAATATGATTTGACGAGCGGATATTTTGATTGGGACGAATGTTATCGGCGCCGGTCAGATCGTACATCACGACTTGATTAGTTCGCATATTGTAATAGCCGATAATCGACTCGATCGATTCCCCCAATTCCGGCCGCGAGAATTGCATGTAGCCCCCGCGGTCTTTAAAGATCACTGCGACCAAGGGGAACTCGGGTTCGTCCAATTCAATTCCACGGTACTTCCAATAGCCGTAGAAACCACGGTAGAGTCGTTCGTAAAGCGAGCCACACCATTGAGCGTAAACCGACGACGTGTTGTAACAAATGACATAGTGAGCGGTCGTGTGAATCTGGAATCCTTCCGGCATCTCCTCGAGCAGCTTTTTGGCGGTTTCGCGCTGCGTCATCGCTTTGAATTTGCGTTCCTCTTTTTCACGCGATTTTAGTTCGGCACTTTGAATTGGCCAAAGCTGACCATCGTTGGATAACAGCAAGACGCCACCATCTTGCGCTTCCACGATCACTCGGCCTTCTACGTGAATTTTCGTCCCGGATCTTTCGATTACAACGTGCTCGACTGTCTCAGCCGAAACGGTAAGAGCGAGAATGAATAACAAGACGACGCCAGCAATATTTGATTTGACGATGTGCACTGTGTTTTTTCGTTTCAATTCGAGTTGGAAAAGAAAAGTGTTGGAAGAGCTTGGCAATTTCATTATATACCACTTCCTTCAAATTCCTGAACGTGAATTCACCGTTCGGACGCCTGTTGCCGGAGAAAAAACGGGAGAATTTCGTTATTTTTGCGGCTCGTGCTTACTCAACTTGCCCCCGCTAGTCGCAACGCGACTTATTCGCCAGCTACCATACAGCAGCGCAATCACGACCAGATAGTACGTGAGCGTCATGAGACAGAGCCCCGCCAAGCGATCTTCGACTCCAAAATGAATCAAATCGAAGATCTCCTTCGAGACGAGGTTGATGCCGGGCGGCACGACCATGTTGGAAAGCGTACCCACTTCATTCCAGGAAGTCGTGTAAGCAACGAAAAACGCCAGTAACCAAAACCAGCGGCGCTGTGGAATAATGATTCGCCACCAAAGTTGCCAGTTCGTGCAGCCGTCTAGACGCGCCGAGTGCATCGTGTTGGGCGAAATGCTGCGCGAGGCAAACCAGAGCACCAATGTCGTAAAAGGAAGCGCGCGTATTGTTAACGCGATAACTGGTGCGGCGATGGTGTTGTCGTACAGATAAACCAGCGGCGGGAGGTAACGAGAATTCAGAATGAGAACGGTGAGGTGCCCGATAATTGGGCCAGGGGTTGCCAGGCAGATCCCAAGCAGAAATGCAATGATCGCTGCGCGAATCCTTGTGGTCCCCGACGCTGCCAAGAGCGTTGCGAGTATCACAGTCGTTACGGCTGTTGCGAGTCCAATCGTCGTCGACCAAAAGAACTCAACTCGAAATTCCCAAATCGCGCCAAAGTACTGATGGCAAAGATTCGAAATCGAAAAAAAACTGCTTTTCACGCCTGCGTTAACTTCGACCACTCGGCCCGCTTTGTAAATCAAATTGCAAATTGGAAACAATACAAAGAACGAGAAAGCGGCGAGTTGTAGAACCGACAGCGGCCACCGCAATTCCTTCCATTGCCGATCGAGGAACGCTGGCGGTTGCGATGGATCGATGTCGCGGGGAGTGAGGTGTGTCGTGGCAATTGCTAAAGCACTAAGCGTGAAGCCAACGAGAATCCCCGTCAGCAAAGTCGTCATGCCGAGGTCGAGCGGATCTTCTCCCAAGACTAATGACATGAACGCTTCTTCTGCAAAAGTGCGAATCTGTTTCATGTCTGTTACGGTGATCTCCGTGGCCGTAATGATCCCCACCCAAAGGCCCGCCAATACGAGACCCGGTAGACTGCGACGAAGGGTAACAGTGAAGAAGATTTGAGCTGAATTTGCATCCAGTGACGCGGCCTCTTCGAGTCGTTTTGCCGGATAGCGAAATGACACGAACATAATGACCGTTACCCAGGGAATGGCGGCCATGGCGTGGATCCAGATGGCTCCGTACCAGCCATCGAGTAAGGGGCGATGGAATTCTATTTGTTGAAGCGAAAACCAGCCTTGGCTACCGAAGCCCGCTTCCCAAGCCGCCGCCTGCAAATAAATCGGTATGAATATCGCCGCTCCCCAGCCAAGCGTTACTATGCTGCGGCCAAATAGTTGAAATCGAGCCAGCAAGAACGCGACAGCTGTGCCTATAGGAAGGCTGATAAATGTTACAGCTGCGACGAGCAAAGAAGTATTGCGGACCAACCCCCTCACTCGGTTGTCCCCAAAGATCAATGCTGCGACCAGCAGGATGCCCGCGCTGGCGAGCAAGATCCATGTGATGCGACGTTTGCTAGGTGGAGTTGGATTCATGTGGACTAGATTTTGCGAATGCGAGTGCTAAAGCTTTCAACGAACTGGCATTCAGCCTATAATTTGGGTTATGGGCCCTGCTACAAACAGTTTACTTTGCCGCTCGGGCTAAGCACCACCCAACGCGACTGGAACAGGAAAAGTCGCTGGGTTTTCTCGTGCTGGGTTTCTCGCGCTAGGTTGTGTTTGTTTTATGTACCGATGCCGGCAATGCGCACGCAATGCCTGGCGAGATACGGGGCTATAAATTTATTTTCGGTGATGAACGAGTTTCCTTTTAATGGACTCGTCAATTACGGGCTTGCGGAAAATATGAGCACTTCTCCATCTTCAACTGAAAATCCTGACGACTCCAGCTCGACGTCGTTGAGTTTGCTCCAGCAGATCAAGGCAAACGAGGTAAATGCGTGGGATAAATTCTGCAAATTATACGGGCCGTTGGTTCATAAATGGGCAATGTCCCACTCTCTTCAATTTACTGACGCGATGGATATCGCTCAGGAAGTATTCGCTTCCGTGGCCAAGAGTATTGACACTTTTAACTCAGATCAGCCGGGCTCGAAATTTCGCGGATGGCTGTGGCGGATTACTCGCAACAAGATCAACGATTTTTATCGCAGCGAAGAACGACGAAAATTGCTCGACAACCTCGACCATCTGGAGGCGATGCCCGACCAGCCTCCCGAGGAATCCGATGAAAAATCGCGAGCTCAAGTTGAAGCTAGTCTGTTCCAACGGGCCTTAGAGATGGTGAAAGCGGAGTTTGAGCCAAATACTTGGACGGCGTTTTGGCGAACTACGGTAGATCGAGAACGAGCGAAAGACGTGGCAGATGAGTTAGGAATGACGGCTGCTGCGGTTTATCAAGCAAAAAGTCGTGTCTTAAGACGCATCAAGCGGGAATTCCGTGGGCTGTTGGATTAGAATAGACCCCGCATATTCGGCGCACTCGTTCACAAATTTCTCAACCGCTCAATCCCGCACCTCTTCCCAACTCGGATGCATTTTAACTGCCCAGATCAAGAAGAACTCGTCGCCTACTTTGAAGGCGCTGGTCCCGAGATAACTGCTACGCGATTAGAAGAGCACTTGGAGCAATGCACGACCTGTGTCGATATTCTCGAGACATTGGAGCATCCGGTCGAGGACCGCTACGTCGTCTTCCTCAACCGAATCGCGCAAACGCAAACCGACTCGGCAATGCCAGCCGACGAACACGCCGGACCGATCGCCGAACTCATCGAACGTCTGCTCAAGTTGCGACCGGTAACCTCTACTCCTAGGGTCAGTTCGATTTCGAGAATCGGCAACTACGAGATTCTCGAACCCATCGATCAAGGCGGGATGGGATCGATCTATCGAGGACGGCATGTGTCGATGGATCGAGAAGTGGCGGTCAAACTCTTGCGGCCCGATCGGGTCGGTGACAGCCGTTCCGAAAGCCGATTCGAACTGGAAATGAGAGCCGTTGCTCGGATGAGCCATCCGAATGTCGTTCGCGCTTTCGATGCCGGGCGAGTAATGGGGATGCATTACTTGGTGATGGAGTTAGTCGAGGGCGTAGACCTTTCAAATCTGCTGCGGAAATTTGGGAAGCTACCAATTCCCGTCGCTTGCGAAATCGTCCGACAGACCGCGCTGGGGCTGGGACACGTTCACGACCACGCATTGATTCATCGCGATCTCAAACCTGCAAATATACTGTTGACCTACGACGGTAATATCAAGGTGCTCGATCTTGGCCTGGCAATGCTTCACGACCTCGACGCTCGTGAACGCCTGACCAGCGATGAGCACGTTTTGGGAACTTTGGACTACATGGCTCCCGAACAACTCACCGATAGTCGACACGTTGATCATCGAGTCGACATTTATTCACTCGGCGCCACTCTCTTAAAGCTTTTGACCGGAAGCACTCCTCATGCTTCGACAAAATACAAGTCGGCAATGGACCGATTTCGGGATCTTGCCACCGGACGAATGCCCGAAATTGATTGGAACGAGGCCGGTGTTCCCATTGAGCTGCAATCGGTGTTAATGAAGATGTTGGCCACCGATTCGCTGTTGCGCTATGAGTCTGCCAGCGAAGTTGCAGAATCGCTTGCGCCGTTCGCCTCCGCATCCGAACTTCAAAACTGGTTGAAGCAAAATGAACTAGCGACCGCCATTCCTCCCAAAATTGTTCCGGCGCCGCGACTAACGTCCGAGTCTCCTGCCCCGATCGTTAAACCGGAAAGTCAACGCGAAAAAAAACTCGCTACCCTATGGTCGTCCTGTGCTCAGTAATCACGATCGTGGCCTCAGTGGCTGCGGGATTCGCATTATTTCAGCGGAATTCTTCGCTGCCATTTGAAGATCTACCGGAAAATCGTTTTGGCGAAGCTGCTATAGTTTCCCGCCCCACACCGACACCGGGTGTTGTGGATTGGACTATCGAATCGAGGCGGCCGCGAGGTGCAATTGCCGATATTGAGTGCAGCCCAGTTGATGACAGTTACGCCGTGGTGAGTCGAACCGATTGTTTCATTCGTTTGTTTGATATCCATTCTCACCAACTCGTTGGCATGTTGGGCGGACACCAAGGGCCCGTAACGGATATTTGTATCGCGAAAACAGGTCGTAGCTTGGCGTCCGCTGGAATGGATCGGACCGTTCGACTGTGGGATCTATCGGAGGATCGTCTAATTCGTGTTGTTGCTCGAGATATCGAGGCGACGAGCGTTCAGTATTCACCAGATGACTCCTTGTTGGCTGTCGGCAAATACGATGGCACTATTGCTATCTACGAAACCGAATCCTGGCAGCTCAATCACGTATTGATGGGACACGATGGCCCCATACACGACTTGTCCTGGTCTCGCGACGGCGACTATCTAATCGGTGGCTCGAACCGCGCTTTGGGGACATGCTGTTGGGAGGTCGCGGAACGAATGATTGTTGAATGGCCGTGGGAACCTAAATCCTCGGGCGCAATTCATTCGCCAGACGGAAAATATTTGGCCGAGCTAATTATTGGCGACCAATCCAGCATTCGCATTTACGAATGGGACAGCCGGCAAAAAATAGTTGACCTGGAAATTCCGTCCGTCGGACTTCCCCGCTCGCTTCGCTGGTCGCCCGACTCGTCTCAAGTCGCCACTTGTCGATATGGCGAAGTCTTGAGTTGGGATGTGGGTACTTGGAAACGTCATCGGCACTTGGGTGTTCATAACTATCGATCTCTGAATTTTTCTCGCAATGGACAAAGAATTATCGTTGGTGGAAAGTTGGCGGACATAAGTGCGTTCAACATAAAGCTCGGTGGACTGGAGCAACATCTTCCGGGAATTCGAGCGGACCTGTTACCGGCGGCCTGGTCCGGTGACAAGACTCGTCTTGCCGTCGTCGGCGATGGGCGAAAATCGGTGGATCTGGTTCACTTTGATACAACACCACGCATCGAACACGTCTCCTGTAAGTCGATCCACACTCAGCACCTTTTCTGGGCAAACGGTGACAACTCACTCGTTCTGGTTGGACCCAATCGTCAATCGGGTTATATCGAGCACATCCATTTGCAAGCCGACCCGTCGTTGCCCGCGGATGTTATTGAGTTTCAAGCCAAGCCGGATTTGACTGCCTGGCGAGACGAGACTCAAGAAGTTGTCGTCTGGGACAATTCAAAAAGGGTCGTGCTCGTTGTCGATTCCGAAGGTAATCAACGGCAAGTCTTTCATTCCCAGTCGCAACCTCAATGCGTAGCGCTCTCGCCCAACGGAAACTTATTGGCCCTGGGACATACCGGTGGCCGCGTTAATATCTTTACGCTTAATGCGGACCAAATTGACGCTGAACAAATTGACGCTGAACGGAAAACGAATCAAGTTCCTTCCAACAAGTTGCACTGGCCCGGCGACGATTGGGCTGATTTTGCTTGGGAGGGAACGTCGGAGCGGTTGGCATGTGCAACGCGCGACGGGCGAGTACGAATTATCGACCGGACATTGGGAACCGAAGAAGTTGCGGAACTCAATCCCCGCGATCGAATCGCGACGATTTCATGGTGTGGTTCCAATCACCTGACTGCCACCACTCACGATGCGACCTACTTGCTCGAAATTCAATCGGGAAAGACCTCCGATCTCTTTCGCGGAAACTGGCACACACCGTCAGGCGAAAACGAGCAGTGGGTTGCAATGGTCAATGCCGGCCAAATTTCCTTGATCAACCGATTGTCATGGAAACGTGACTACACTTTGCTCGACCTACAGGAGCACAGTTGGGCGACAATTTCGTCATCTGGAGTTTGGGAGTACGAGGGAGAGAATCGAGATCTGGTGAGGCTTGAGCTCGGGCCTAACGGACGGCAGTCGATTTCTGATCTAGACATACCCTAGTGGGTATATGTGCTATTGCCGTTCGGATTTTCGTATACTTGCCAGGTTAATATCTCGATTTGGATATTTTCTGGCCCCAAGTCTTTGCCACATTTGTGGTTGTGGTGCGAAAGTGCTCGAGCTGCCGCTTTCGGTGGGGCCATTCTAAGATCTTTTGTGGCAGAAGCTGTCAGACTTTTTCGTTATCTATTTGTAGAGGGCATGCTTTATAACCTCTCTAATTTCTCGACGGCGGATATTTGAAGGTTCCAAGATCGAACCCGAAATTTACCCATCTAATGGTGGGTTTAGTGGTTTGAGTTTGGGGCAGACCTTTTTTGTCTGCTTTCTAGCTGAAACTGATACCCGCGCAGGGTGGATCAGGGGATCGGCAACTCGATCCCCTGATCCGTCGTCAGTTCCCTTAGTGACTGCAAAAGGGAACCGGCGTGTTTCTACCGTTGCCTATTCCCTGCTCCTCAGGGAGAATAGTAATCGTTGGGATGACGTGAACAATTGAAACTCGTTACTCCCACGTAATTGTTGGTTACATCTTAGGTTTACGCGGCTTTTGGTCGCAATTCCAACACCGTAATCTTACACGTCTAGCGATGTCAAATTGGCAATCGCTCCTTTAGATAAGCCCGCGAGGTTTTGATGATTCGCAACCTGTCTTCTCTAGTCTCTTCGTTGTTAGTTGGCCACGCAATTATTGTAACCGGATTTTTGACGGCGGCTTTCGTCTGCGAGGCCAATGGCCAAGGCGCGGTTGCGCCGAAACAAGAAGGTGCGAAAAAATCGCCTGCGAAAAAAGCGCCCGCTAAGAAGAAATCTGTCGAACAATTGATGCGAGACGGAGATCGTTACGCCGATCAGAAGGATTACAATTCGGCGCTGGTCAACTACAAGGACGCCTACGAGCAGATCGTTTTCAAATTGCGAGGGCTCGATTTTAAGAATCCAGTTCAGCCAGTTTTGATGACTCGTAAAGAGCTTCGCGAGCGAATGATCAAGATTCTCGACGACGAATTTACCCACTCGGAGTTGAAGTTCATCGACCGTTCGTACAAGGCATTTGGATTTGTGCCTGCCGAATTGGATATTCGCGCGACGATGATTGGACTGTACACCGAAGAGGTTGGAGGATTCTACAATCCCGAGAACAAGAACATGGTGCTCATCAACGAGGTGCAGGAAGATAAGGAAGAAGCGGGCCGTGGGATTCTTGGCCGTTTGTTTGAGACGCCGACTGGATTCAACAAAGAAGAGCAGAAAGTAACGCTCGCTCACGAGATGACGCACGCTGCTCAAGATCAACATTACGACCTCCACACATTGCACCAGATCGCCGACGGAGACGACGACATGCAAATCGCACTCTCCGCACTAGCGGAAGGTGATGCGACCGTGGTGATGTTCGATGAACAACAACGGATGAGTGGTCAGCCGCCGCAGTTTAATAAAACGTCGCCCCGCATGATGGACTTAGCGTTCTTTACCTTGCGGACTTTACTTCCGTTTGCCTCAGGAAAGACATTTCGCAAAGCTCCACGGATCTTCAAAGATTCCCTTATATTCCCCTATCACAAGGGAGCCGTTTTTGTGCTGACACTCAGCAACAAAGGGGGTTACAAGGCAGTCGATAAAGCTTGGAACGATATCCCCGTTTCAACCGAACAGATCCTCCATCCCGGAAAGTATATTACAAACCGCGACGACCCCGTGAAGTTGACGTTGCCGGAGTATAAAAGTGAGCTCAAAGGGTGGAACAAACTTGGCTCGAATGTAATTGGCGAATTCCAAATGCGAATTCTGCTTGCTCGAGTACCAGGTGCCTACGACGCCGCCGCCGGTTGGGATGGCGACCGATTTGATATCTACGAAAACCCGCAGACGAAAAATGTCGGCATGGTTTGGCTGACAACTTGGGATTCCAAGAAAGACGCCGACGAGTTTGCTCGCGCTTACGAAACCCAAATCAACCGCAAGTTGAAGATAGAGGACCCCGATCCTTTGGATCTCAACGACGACGAAAAAGCGGATGAAAAGGTCGATCTGACGGTCGACAAAGATGGAAAGACGTACCGAATCATCCATCGCGATATGGATGTCCTCGTTTTGGAAGGATTTCCCGAAAAAGAAAGCAACTCGTTAATCGAGAAGGCGTTTAAAGCAAAACGTAGTACCAAGAGTTTTGATAAAGAGAAGTTTCTGAATAAGAAATAACTAGGACGATATAAAACGAAACTATATTGGGAGGGCGTCGAAGCAATGCTCGCCTTCTTTCCCCTTGGTATCTAAACTAATGAGTTCGTGGCGTAATACGTGGTGAAGTCGCGTGGATCACGTCGCGTGGATCACGTCGCGT
>Ga0115002_10008425_pt1 | contig 11424 bp, 7 predicted proteins | sample ArcticOcean_MG_C_8_FD_89576 | JGI IMG/M metagenome (GOLD analysis project Ga0115002, IMG submission 89576) | Marine microbial communities from western Arctic Ocean - ArcticOcean_MG_CB11_86 | ecosystem: Environmental > Aquatic > Marine > Oceanic | place: Arctic Ocean: Canada Basin | collected... | reverse complement strand
TAATTCTTGTTGGCGGTTGCCATCAAACACTCTTTGACAGTAAGTCGAATCGGGGACAAGATTTTTCGAGATAAAGTTGAAGATGTTGTTGTAAACAGCCTCTTCAGTAGAGGTGAATATCGGCCAGGACAACACGATGCCTATGTCCGAGATCCAGATGGGTACGTTATCGGACTGTAGACAGTCAGCGTCTGCCCTTAATATAGCCTAGGTGTCCCAAGAGGTTAACGTCACAGATGCGGCTCTTTGTGCTTAGCGCGATCTCATTCACCATATTTCTCGGAGTAGGGTTGAGCATTGAGCACGTTCTCGATGAGGAACACTACAACCCAGGATTCTACGATTATCCGCTGACTATTGGACTGCACGTGGCTCTAGGCTGCTCGTATCTTGGGCTGGCATTGCTTCAATTCGCTTCCCGAATCAGGAATCAGCTTCACATCGTTCATCGCAACGTTGGGCGTATTGCTGTGAGTCTAGGGCTTGTGAGTGCCATCACTGCGCTCACGGCCATTGTGCCGTTCCCATTTTCCGGCCCGGCAAGGGTGCTCTTCGTTGCTCCGTTCGCGGGCTATTTCGGGTTCGCACTTATTCGCGGGTACCGGCTAGCCCGCAATGGCGATTACGATAAGCATCGCGAATGGATGATCCGCGCAGTTGTGATCGCTAGCGCAATCGGAACCCAACGCCTGATCCTGGTTCCGGCGCTATTGCCGTTCGGCACTGAACCACGCTGGGCATCGATGATTTCCTTCACAGCGTATTCGCCTTACATGGATGTGTTTGCAAACTTTGGATCAATCGGACCGGCAAAGCGGAAGAAGGCGCGTTGTCCTATGACGCCTAACCAGTTCTTGTCCAGAAACTCCGTATTCTGGACAGAGACTAATCCGTTGTGTATGAACTTCCGTAGAAATCGTTGGGGTGTTGGCGGTCGTGGATTATCTGCGCCTTGTCGCCTGGGAGATCTCTCAGAACACTCTCGATGGACAACGAAGATTACAAGAATGACGCTAGATGGGGGATGGGAATTCTCGCCCTGAGTATGGCCACGGCATTCATCTACTTTCTCATCCTCAAACCTGAAGAAAGTAGCCGGTGGCTCTCGGACAACGTCACACTCTCGTGGACCATTCTTGGAATAAGCATGACTGCACTTGGTGGTTATCTATTTTTTCGATCCAAGAGAAATGATCATGCAACATACGATCGGATACGTAGCGGTGTTTACGCCATTTTGGGTGTGACCATTCTGTTAGCGGTGGTCTTCGGCTGAAAGGACACAAGTGCGAAACACTGCTAAGCATAATTCGAACCGACAAGGAGGAACGCGGCACTCGAGATGGTTCCACCATCCGCCGCCCCAGTCATCCGATTGCCTGGACTTACTCAAAATACAACTTAACGTGGTGTTAGGCGCCAGATCATCATGAACTGGGATGCACTGGGCGCAATTGGAGAAACTGTTGCCGCTGCAGCAGTGTATTCTCATTAGTCTATCTCGCCATTCAAATCCGCAGCCAAAACGCGGCATCGCGATCTGCTGCTATGCAAAATATTTCCGTCGGTTGTAGAGCCGCCTCCGAGGCTTTCACAGACGGCGAGTTGGCTGACATATTCGTGAAGGCGAACGACAATTTCAATTTGCTATCCGAATCGGAAGCGCTTCGCTGGAGTGCATGGGATATTTCGTGTATTCGAAGAGACATTTAGCCAATATTGCTTGGATCGCCTTGACAAGGACCTTCGGGACGCGATGAATCGTCAGTATTCTTCCTATATGGTCGCCCCAGCTTTTCGCTCACCCTGGCAATTGCGCAAAGAACATTACAACCAGAAGTTCCAGGACTACGTTGATGGCCTCGAGCCGACACATTGGGGAGTGCGATGATCGACCAACAGTGCATCGGTGTGAATCACCCACGTACGATTGGTTTGAGAGCGCGTTACAGCATCACTAGTATGGGGAGATCGACCATCCTATAGCGTGTCGTAAGGATCGACGTCAATCGACCAACGTAACGTGCGCGGTGTTCTTTGGCTCCTGTCGAGTTGTTGGAGGGTTTGGTGCAAACCGCGGCGATTGGCGCCAATCAGCATGAGTTGAAAACGATATCGGTTCGCTACGCGAGCGACGGGCGAGGGCGCGGGGCCGAGCACTTCGGACCCTTGCAAGCTTGCTTTGCAAGTGTTCAGAAACTGCAATGCTTCGGACGCGTCAGGTGATTCTGCTCGGATCATTGCCATCGGTTTTGACGGCGGAAATCCCATCGCATGGCGCGACTGGAGTTCCGCATCGGCGAATCCGGGATAGCCTTCGTAGATGAGGCTCAGCAATACAGGGTTCTGTGGTTGGTAGGACTGAATCCACACCTCACCGGGGCGCTGCGCACGTCCAGCGCGCCCCGCCACTTGCACGATCAACTGCGCGGTTCGTTCGGGGGCTCTAAAGTCAGCACTCAAGAACCCCGCATCAGCATTTATGACGGCAACCAGTGTCACGTTTGGAAAGTGATGGCCCTTCGCGATCATTTGCGTGCCGACCATGATGCAGGATGTGCCTTCGTTGATCTTGTCGAACTGCGCTTCAAGCTGTCTGCTGCTGCGGGTAGTGTCGCGGTCGATGCGGAACACCGGTGTGGTCGGAAATAGACGCGTCATCCCGGCTTCGGAGCGTTGTGTGCCGAAGCCCACGGGTAGCAACTGGCGATTCGTACACGCCTCGCACTGCTCGGGGATTGGAAACTTCAGCGTACAGTGATGGCACACCAATTGTGCTGGAGAACGGTGCAGGGTGAGTCGTGCATCACAATCCGAACATTGCGCCTGCCAGCCGCAAGCCGGGCACAGCAGCGATGGCGCGAATCCACGTCGATTGATGAACACGATGACCTGGCCGTCGCGGGCGAGGTGACGGCGAATTACAGCGATGAGTGGATTGGAAAATCCCTCGGACACGGTTTGGCCGCGCATATCGATCACATTGAATTTCGGCATCTGCGCACCGCCGGCGCGATGCGTCAGCTCAAGTGGCGTATAGCGCCCCTGCTTGACGTTGTGCAACGATTCCAGGGATGGGGTGGCGGTTCCGAGCACTAACGGAATTGATAAGGACTGTGCTCGTTTTACAGCTAGGTCGCGCGCCGAGTAACGCAAACCCTCCTGCTGCTTGTAAGAACTGTCGTGCTCTTCGTCGACGACGATCAGACCGAGGTTGCAAAACGGTGCGAATATCGCTGAACGGGTTCCGATCAGAATTGGTAATGAGCCGTCGCGGCATTTGAGCCAAGTTTGCAGACGTTCGTGGTCGGTCATGTTTGAATGCAGCATGCCAGCGCGACCGAAACGACGTACGAACCGCCCTAACGTTTGCGGTGTTAGTGCAATCTCGGGCACCAAGACCAACACTTGCTTAGTCTGCGCTAGCATCGGTTGCATTACTTGTAGATAGACCTCGGTTTTACCGCTGCCCGTCACCCCTTGCAGCATGAAAGTTTGGTATTGCCCAAGCGAGCGCGTGATTGCGGCGATGGCGGCGGCTTGTTCTGCGGTGGCCTGCAAAGGTGGTTCGCCCCCAGCTGTTACCGGCTCGGGCGAACGTTCGATGAAGCCTTGGTCTGCCAACGTCCGCAATAAAGCACGGGCGAAGCCAGCAGCGACGAGGTCGTCGCCCAGCGCGCCACCACTCTTTTTAATGTGTTCGAATAGCGCTTTTTGGCGGTGGGCACGGTCGTTGTTGAATGGGGTTTGGCTAATTTGCCAGTAGTCACCAGGGTCGATGTCGAATGCTGCCCCGCGCCGAGCGGCGGCTGGCAGCATGGTGGCTAGTACTTCACCTAGTGGGTAGTGGTAGTAGTGTGACATCCAGTGCGCGAGTGCCATGAACTCCTCATCCAGGGCGGGTTGTTGGTCCAGGATCGCAATAATTGCTTTGAGTTTGGCGTGCGGCGAGGTGACCTCAGTCTGGACGCATACCCCGACCGTGGTGGAATGTCCGAACGGAACCCTGACGCGTGCGCCGATCGCCGGGACGGTTAGCTCGTCGGGAACTTGATAGTCGTATACGGCGTGTAGGGGGCGCGGGACGGCTATTTGGATGGCTCGGGGCATGGCGCCCATTCTAAAAGGGAATCAACTTGCGAAGATAGACGAGGAGAAGATAGACGAGGACAGACAAGGACAGTGCCTCTCCAAAACCGACTGCCTTAGATCGAGTATGATTAGGCTTTTGCGTGGGCACTTAAGATGCGGACACGTATTTTGGCGATATCGATTGTCTTGGCTCTTGGCGGATGTGAAGTCGGAAGCCAAGGCACGGAAGCTCCTGTGGCGATTGAAGCCGAGGTGATGGTCTCTGGCGGCAGCATTCGCGGTCTCGTAGGGGAACATGGGTTAAAGCAGTTCCACGCCATCCCGTTTGCTGCACCACCGGTTGGTGATTTGCGTTGGGCACCGCCAGTGCCCTTGGTTGCGTGGAAGGGTGTTCGCGATGCCACATCACCCGGTCCGGCATGCATGCAACCGCAAGGTCGGGGCGGATTGTTTTATAGTCAAGAAGGCTTCGCGATGGACGAGGATTGCTTGCTGCTCAATGTGTGGACCCGCGCCGTACATGAAAGCGAAGGGTTGCCGGTAATGGTTTGGGTGCACGGAGGGGCGCTGGTTACCGGTTCAGGTAATCAATACCCGGGCGAGTTGCTAACATCAAAGGGCGTAGTGCTGGTTACGATTAACTATCGTTTGGGTCGTTTCGGATTTCATGCGCATTCTGACCTATCCGTAGAAAACTCAAATGGGGTCTCTGGCAATCAAGGGCTGAGAGATCAGATTTTAGCGCTCGAATGGGTGCGGGATAATATCGAGCGATTCGGCGGTGACCGCGACAATGTGACGATCTTCGGTGAATCGGCCGGTTCGCTGAGCATGTCGCTACTGCAAGCCAGCCCAATGGCTTGTTTCACCGCGTAATTGGACAGAGCGGTGGTGCTTTCCAGCCGATGTGGTTCCGCGACAAGACGACCTCCTATGCCTCATCGGGCGAGGCGTTGGGTGCGTCATTTGTCGAGGCCTTAGCCGGTATCAGTGGGACCACCAGCCTTGCTGCACTAAGGCAACTTCCGCAAGAGCACGTGCTCGAGGTCTTTCAATCACAGCCAGAGTTTTCGAACTACGATTCGTTAGCAATTGTGGATGGCGAGGTCATTCCTGATGAAGTCGCAACGATTTTTGCCCACGGACGGCAAGCCGACGTCCCCGTCATGATCGGATCAAACGCTAATGAAGCGACGACCTTTTCGTTAGGAGATGGCGCGACCGGGTTCCAAGCCTATGCTAACGCAACGCTCGGAGAAGTGGCCGAGGAGGTGCAAGCGCATTACCCCGTGGAAGATGCCGAAGAATCGTGGATCGACCTGTTTAGCGATGTGTATTTTGCCTACCCAATGCGGGTCTGGGCGCGTGAGATGGAGAATGTGAAGAGCGACGCATACCTATATTGGTTCACCTGGGCGCCGCCTGTAGAAAACAGCGAGAAATACCGGGCGTTTCATGCCGCTGAGATAGGTTATGTGTTTGGTAACTTGGATCTCTTCGGCGCACAGCCGACCCAAGATGATCGAGATTTCTCGGATTTCATGGCAACTGTGTGGACTCAGTTTGCCAAAACCGGCAGCCCGAATGGCCCCGGTCTTCCTGAGTGGCCGGCGTACAGCAGTGATACGGAAGCCTATATAGAACTGGGCAAGAACACCGGAAAGAACGCAGAGTTGCGGGTTGGCCGGATGGACCTCATTCGGCGCGCGTGGGACGAGCGGCGTCGATTGTCAGTTGTCGCGGGTGCGTCTGAGTGAAATACGTGTCTAATCGCGGTTGAAACTTCCGCTAATCGCCAATTCGGAGGTGAGTGGATGGCTAGAGCTTTGATAGAGAGCCCCTTGGGGAGTTGCCCTCAGGCATGCTTCTGCTAGAATGCGCCGCCCTTGAATACTGATCGCACCGCTTTGCGGGGCATAGAGCAAAACAATGAAGCCCGAAATCCATCCCGAATACAATATGGTCAAAGCGACCTGCAGTTGTGGCAACGTGATTGAAGTGGGCTCAACTTTGAGCGAAGACATTCATCTCGATGTTTGTTCCAAGTGCCACCCCTTTTATACGGGTAAGCAAAAAATTATCGACTCAGGCGGCCGTGTAGAGCGGTTCCGCAAGCGTTTCGGTAACCGCAGCAGGGTGGCTCCTACAGATGCAGGCGCGGAGGATACCGTGGCGGAGGATACTGGCGCCGAGGATACGGCGGGCGAGGAGAACGCAGCGCAAGCAGACGTTGCGCAAGATGATAGCGCGCAGGAAGACGCGTCATCGAAAGACGCGCCAACGGAAGATGCGCCAACGGAAGATGCGCCAACGGAAGATGCGCCAACGGAAGATGCCGGGCCGAAAACCAAGTAGATTGCGCCTGGTTCTAGGCGGTTTTGCGCCGACACGACGGGCACGGCGCCCGCTTCGGCCTCAATCGCCAATCGACTCCTCAATAATTGCCCTTCAAAAGCAGACCAAGGGCACCTATGCTAAGACTAGGTGTCCAATTCCTTGCCTGTGCAGCGTTTGAAAGGAAGGCAGTAGCTTATGAAACCATCCAGAATCCTGTGTAATGGACAGAAACTCGCAACCTTGATATTTGCCGCGCATCTAAGCGCAATGGCGTTGACTGCGCAGGCAGGGCCTGGTGCGGAAACCTACAACGAGTTTCTCGAAAAAGAAGTCATCTATCCGGACGACGCTTGGCAGGATTACGTTACTGAGGTAGGCGAACGGCTACTTGCTGTCTCGCCTCATGCAGGTCAGACGTACACGTTTGTCGTCGTCGACCAGCCGCACGTGAATGCCTGGGCCACGCCTGACGCCTACATTTTCGTCACTCGTGGGATATTGGCCCATTTCAATAGCGAAGATGAGATGGCAGCGGTGTTGGGTCACGAAATTGGTCACGTTGTCGGTAGACATTCAAAGAAGAGCATTGCCAAAGCCCGGATGGGCGAGATATTGGGATGGCTTGGCATGTTTGCCACTGGGACCAGTGCGGTGCATGGTCTCGCAAATACGGTCACTGCGGCATCGCTCGCCGGGCATGGACGCGCGAACGAACTCGAAGCGGACGAGTTTGGTACCGAATACGTCATCAAAGCCGGATATAACCCGCGCGCGCTGCTGGATAGCATTCAAATGTTGCGCGACCACGACGATTTCCAGAAAACAGTAAAGAACAGCCCCACGATTTATCATGGCATTCTGGGGAGCCACCCCGCGCATAATAAGCGGTTGAACGAACTGGTAATTCAATCCCAGCATATATTTCCCGAAGAAATTGCCGATACGGAGCGCGATTTCTACGAGATGATCGGCGGGCTAAATTTCGGCGACGAGGTCGCGACCGGTGTGGTGCAGGACGGCAAATATTTTCATGGCACGCTGCGCCTTGTTGTTGAGTTTCCTGAAGGTTGGGACGTCCGTGCAACACCGGTAGAAATCCTCTCGGAAAACTTGCAAGGAACGACCGATGCGAAGATTAGTGTTAAACGCCAAATTCCGCCTGATGAAGACCTCTCGCCTCTCGAGTACCTAACCGAAACTTTGCGCCGCGATGACTTGCAAGAAGGCGAAGAGATTTACGTTGGCAACTATCCGGGCTACATCGCCTCTGTCGAGGTAGCAAGTGGCGCCGCGCAAAAACGCATGATCGCCGTGGTGTACAAGGACGGGGGTATTTATCTGTTTAATGGCGAGTTAGGGGCCACGGGCGACTCAGAGGAGTACGAGCGCCAGTTTCGTGAAACAGTGTTCTCGTTTCGTGCGATGACCGCCTCAGACCAACGACTCATCAATAATCAAAAGCTCAAAGTGGTTGTGGCAAAGCCGGGTGATACCTATGCCAAGCTTGCTCAACACATCCCCCTGCGAGCCCACGGCGAAGAAACGCTGCGTGTGATCAATGGCCACCACCCGCGTGGCGAGCCGCGCGCCGGCGACTTCATTAAAGTGATCGAGTAGGGCTGTTTCCGGGCAAGCTGAGGGCTCTTCTGCCGCGGCTGAGGGCTCTTGCACATCACGCTGAGGGCTCAAAACAAGTCGACCGCTCTGATTTCCCCTTCGTCGTTGGGTTTCGATGCGTCACCCGAAGCATTCTCTTGCGGAGCAAACTCGCGCAGGAAATACTCGAATATTGCTGACGACTGTCCGGGGCTTGCAGGTTTGCCTGTCTTTGGGTCGATTTTCAATGTCACTATACCCGGTGGCTGTGCGCGTTTGGCCTCAGGGCGGCCCTCAAATGCCGTACCCATCACATCAATCCAAATAGGCAATGGCAGGTTCGAGCCATAGGCATTTGCGCCAAGCGGTGTGTGATTGCTGAACCCCACCCAGACGGTAGTTGCTAACCCGCCACCGTAGCCGTTGAACCATGTATCCGCCGCCTCGTTGGTGGTGCCCGTTTTGCCTGCAAGATCATTACGCTTGAGTATCCTTGCGCGTCGCCCTGTGCCTTTCTTGATCACGTCCTGCAGCATCGTGTGCATGATGTATGCGATGCGTTCGTCGATGACTCTTGGCGCTTGGATGGGAGAAAGGTCATCCCACTGACCCTGTGCGTCCAAGAGATTGTCGGACGATGGCATTTGGTCGATGCCCGGAACCAGGTCCTTGTCCACAGGGTTGTCGGCAAGGGTGGTGTCGTTCGGGAGAGTGTCAATCGGGAGAGTGTCGGCATCGTTTTGTTGCGCCAACAAATCTTCAAGAGTGGCGGGTTCTTCTCTGCGTTGCCCAGGTTTTTGCGCAGGGCTGGCCTCTTCGTGGGGTGGCGTCCCATTGTTGCAGCCTTCACATACCCGTGGATGATTCGAGCGTAGGATCACCTCGCCGTCATAGTTTTTGACGAAATCGACGATATAGGGGTCGACGAGATAACCCCCATTCGCGATAACGGAATAGGCGCGCGTCATGTCCAGTGGCGTAACAGCCATCGTCCCACCGCCGATGGCGAGTTGTGAATTGCGTGGAAAACTCTTTGTAGAAAAACCAAAGTTGGATACGTAATCAAGCACAGGGCCGGCCCCGATTTCCATGAACACTCGGATGGAGACGAGGTTGATTGAGGAATAGAGCGCTTGGCGCAATCGCGTAGGCCCGTTGTACCGACTGCTGTCGTTGCCGGGTCGATATTCAGATTCGAGATTCGCATCATCGAACACGAGCGGAGCGTCCATGAAGATGTCGGCGGGCGTAACGCCTTGCGCGATGGCGGTGGTGTATACGAACGGTTTGAAACCGGAACCCGGCTGACGAGCGGCTTGCAGCGCGTGATTGTATTGATTGCGGTAGAAATCGTAGCCGCCAACGAGCGCACGCACTTTGCCGGTGTCCGATTCGATCGATACAATCGCTCCCTGAACGTCAGGTAATTGTGCCAATTGCCAAGCCGCGGCGCTTGGGTCGGTCTGCTTATCGCGTGCCCGCAAGCGAATCAAATTGCCGGGTTGTAACAAATTATCGAACGATTCCGGTTTCGGACCACGCAAATTGACTTCAACATATGGACGCGCCCATGCACTGTCGTCTAGGTGCAACTGAACGATAGTTCCGTCACTGAGTACCGCCGCTGCGTGCTCGCCTACTGCGCCGACCACGACTGCAGGTTGCAGCCCGCCAAATAAAGGTATGCCGCGTAGATAGTCTCTGATGGCGTCGGTGGTATCCTCAGCGTAGCTAAGCGGGTCGAGTGGGGGACTTGCCTTGGCGGCTATGTCATTTTCTTTGCTTGTGTTTTCGATCGTGCCAGGCGCTCTCATTAGCTGACTAATTACAACTGCAGCGTTTGTGTTGATATTGAGCGCTAACTCCTCCTCGACTTTCCCTTCGGGTCCACGGTAGCCATGACGACGGTCATAGCTTCCAAGCTCTCCACGTAGGGCGTCGATGGCGGCCGCCTGAATGCGGGTATCGATGGTAGTGAAGATCTGATAGCCGCCCGTATAGAGATCGTCGAATCGCTCTGCCATTTGCTGGCGAACCCACTCGGCCGGGTACGGACTCGGGACATCCAATTCACGTGCGAAGATCTTTGCTGTGATCGGTGAGGCTCGTGCCTGATCGAATTGCGCTTGAGTGATTGAGTCTTGATCACGCATCAGCGAGAGCACTATGCCGCGTCGGGTTAATGCGCGTTCGGGTCCGTTGATCGGGTTGCCCGCTGATGGCAATTGTGGAATGCCAGCAAGCATCGCCAGTTGGGCGAGGTTTAGCTCATCCAATCGTTTGCCGTAATAAGTTAGTGCCGCGGCTTGCGCGCCGTATGCACGTTTACCAAATGGCACAACGTTTATGTAGAGTTCGAGGATCTCGTCTTTGGTTAATGCTTGCTCGATCTTCAGGGCCAGCAGCATTTCTTTGAACTTGCGCAAAAAACGTTGGTCGAGCGTGAACGAAATATTGCGCGCAAGCTGCATGGTGATGGTGCTGGCGCCTGGTGATAATTCACCTTTAAACAGCATCGACACGGCGAGCGTGGATACATCGTTGACGAGCGAGATAAAGTCGATGCCGCTGTGTTCGTAAAATCGTTTGTCTTCTGTGTTGAGCAATGCGTCAATAAAGTGTTGGGGTACTTGTTCTAGCTCGATCGGAATGAGACGCCGTTCCCCGAACTCTGCCAACAATGCTCCGTCTTCACCGTAAATGCGCAAAGGTGTTTCGAGTTGCACGTGGCGATAGGTCTCGGCGTTCGGGACTTGCGGGTCTAAATAGAGATAGATGCCAGCGAGACTGAGGACTGCGGCACATACGCCAGCGAGCGCGAACCACATAATGCCGCGGTACACATTCAGAGCGTTTGGTGTCAGGTATTCTGTCAAGTTCCGGTGCTTGTAGGTGAAATAGAGATTCTAACTGCATGCGAAGTAAAAAACGGCATACAAACGGCATACAAATAATGGGTTTATTGACCCAATTAATGCATAGAATCGACCAAAATACGCTAGGCTGCGATTGCCCCGTAGCCTAGTCTGTTATTTAATGCTTTGCTGTATGTATATGACGTAAGTGCCCGCGCTATCAAAGGAAATTTACAGTGGCCTTGTTTGGAAAAAAGTCGAATATTCTTCTTGGGCTTGATATTAGCTCTACCTCTGTGAAGCTCCTGGAATTGTCACAATCGAGTGACAAGTTTCGGGTTGAAGCATACGCGGTTGAACCGCTCCCGCCGAACGCTTTTGTGGAAAAAAAACATCAGCGATGTGGAAGGTGTTGGAGAGGCAGTCAGGCGCGTCCTCAGTCGGTCTAAATCGCCCAGTTGGCAAGTGGCCGTCGCAGTGGCCGGGTCTGCCGTGATTACGAAAACGATCGAGATGGACGCAGAGCTGTCAGATGACGAAATGG
>Ga0115002_10008422_pt1 | contig 11425 bp, 11 predicted proteins | sample ArcticOcean_MG_C_8_FD_89576 | JGI IMG/M metagenome (GOLD analysis project Ga0115002, IMG submission 89576) | Marine microbial communities from western Arctic Ocean - ArcticOcean_MG_CB11_86 | ecosystem: Environmental > Aquatic > Marine > Oceanic | place: Arctic Ocean: Canada Basin | collected... | reverse complement strand
CTATGTGAGAAGTAATAAAATCCAGTATCTTTTGTTCTAAATGAGTCACAATTAATTTCTCTAAATGTTCTCTATCATATAGTAGAGAACTTTAAGAGAACTATCAAGATGAATTATCTTTTCGAACTTGAGTGTTAAGTTATAAAAATTTTATTTGAAAAAATTACATCAACTGTACATATGTTTTACTCTTCCCCTACATAGTTAATTATAGTTATCTAAGCTATTATTTCTGGAACTAAAAGGAGAGATTAAGGTGACCGATAACAAAGTAATAAAAACAGATGATGAATGGAAAGAGCTTCTGACACCTGAACAATATGCAATCTGTCGTGAAAAAGGAACGGAAAAATCTTTTGCCGGTGAATATGATAAATGTAAAGACGGTGGCATGTATCGATGCCGTTGCTGCGGTGAACCCTTATTTACTTCGGATACAAAATACAATTCTGGGTCAGGCTGGCCAAGTTTTTATGCACCGGTGGGTAATGATGCCATCATAACTGAGACTGATTCCAGCTTAAGCATGGAACGGGTGGAAGTGATGTGCAGTGCCTGTGATGCACACCTTGGTCATGTATTTGAAGATGGTCCTGAACCCAGTGGATTGCGCTATTGTATAAATTCCGCATCGTTAAAACTGGAGAAAGACAAGTAGCAAGGCTTGTTGAAACCGAGACTAGATTTTTTTATAGTAGTCATTACTGAATGTCAAAAAAATGCTAAGCTCATGGCATGCAATTTATTTACGCCAAATTTATTCCGCTCAAACAACATCATTCCTTAGTGTATGCACCTCCGCTGGCAGGGATTATTTTAATTGTCTATTGTTGCATCCTAACTTTTGCATACGCAAATGAAACTGATTTGAATCATAAAATTATCATTGCTCACCGCGGTGCATCAGGCTATCTACCTGAACATACCCTGGCATCCAAGACCTTGGCTTATGAAATGGGGTCGGATTACCTGGAACAAGACGTAGTGTTGAGCAAAGACAGTGTCCCAATTGTTCTCCATGATATCCATTTGGATGCTGTGACTAACGTACGCGATGTTTATTCTGATCGTGCCCGCAAGGATGGAAAATTCTATGCCATTGACTTTGATCTCCATGAACTACAACAATTAATTGTTACCGGTAGAAAATCTCGGGCAGCAACGTACAGTTACTCAGACAGATTCCCGAAAAATAGTCATCAATTTCGAATTACAACACTGGAAGAAGAGATTCAAATGATTCAAGGTTTGAATAAAAGTACCGGTGGGGTTGTTGGCTTGTATACCGAAATTAAGTCTCCCGCGTGGCATAAGACCCAGGGTTATGATTTGACTACAATTGTGCTTGATACCCTCGGCCAGTATGGGTATAGGAATGCAGCTGATAATATTTTTATACAATGTTTTGATCCAGCCGAACTGAAAAGAATACGTCTTGAACTGAATAGTAAACTAAAACTCGTGCAGCTAATTGGTGAAAACGCATGGAACGAGGCCGACACAGATTATAATGTTATGCGCACACCAGAAGGGTTAAAAGATATTGCACGTTATGCGAATGGCATTGGACCTTCAATTGATCATATTTTGTCTTCACGATTCGGTAAAATTACTGTTACCGAGCTGGTCAATGAAGCACATAATCTAAATCTGCTTGTACATCCATATACCCTGAGAAAAGATTCACTACCAAACTTTGTATCGGGATTTAATGAATTAATAGAATTATTGTTTGAGCAGGCCGGTGTTGATGGAGTGTTTACAGATTTTCCTGACCTGGCCGTGCAATTTAAAAAGCAAAGTAACCTGTAATCAGAATACGTTGTCAGACTTTAAAATTACCCACCCCAGAACACCCGAGGAGTTTGAGGAATATTTTGATTTACGCTGGCGCATACTGCGTGCACCTTGGGGTCAACCGCGTGGCTCAGAAAAAGATACAATGGAAGAGGATGCAGAACACATATCGATAAGTTCAGACAATGGTTTACTCATCGGGGTTGGCAGATTACATCAACTAAATTCAGATGAAGCACAGATCCGATACATGGCCGTTGAAAATAACTTTCGTAATCAAGGGGTAGGATTGGCCATTTATTCATATCTGGAAAATATCGCCTACAGTAAAGGTCATAAAATAATCATTTTGAATGCACGTCTGTCTGCTATCAGTTTTTATGAACATCTTGGCTTCATCATCATCAAAGACGGAGACACCTTATTTAAAGAGATTGAACACAAAGTAATGCAGAAAGAGATAATTCTATAATTACTGAAATTTATATTTTTGACAGGATTAACATGATTTTCTGTGAGTTATTTTTAATAATTTTTCTTCTTTTTTATCTTGTTAATCTTGTGAATCCTGTCTATTTATTTTTAAGAAAAGCCTCCCCTAATCCACGCGTGTCTCATACCAGGATAACTTGTCACGTAACTTAACCACGTTACCAATAATCATCATTGACGGGGGTTTTATATCTTCTTCTACAACCAGTGTAGATAATGTCTTTAATGTGCCAACATATATACGCTGATTGGATGTAGTGCCTTGCTGGATAATTGCTGCAGGTGTTTTTTCATTCATTCCATGTCTGATCAATTCTTCACATATGACTGTTGTTGCTCCGACTCCCATATAAACAGCAATTGTTTGTCCAGGCTGGATTAAGGTATCCCAATTCAGATCGAGTTTGCCATCTTTCATATGACCAGTGATAAATATACATGATTGGGCATGATCACGATGGGTTAAGGGAATACCAGCATACGCTGCACAACCTGCAGCAGCAGTAATCCCGGGGACCACCTGAAAAGAGACACCCTCTTCGGCAAGAGATTCAATTTCTTCTCCACCTCGCCCGAAGATGAATGGATCTCCCCCTTTTAAGCGTAATACCCGTTTTCCTTCTCGGGCAAGCTTAACCAGCAACTTGTTTATTTCTTCCTGTGACATCGCATGTTGATCGCTTTTTTTACCCACATAAATACGATCAGCATCTTTGCGAACCAATTTCACTATCGCGGGTGCGACCAAACGATCAAATAACACCACATCAGCCTGCTGCATAAGTCTCAGTGCTCGAAAGGTTAAAAGATCCGGATCACCTGGACCACCTCCAACAAGATAAACCTCTCCTCGATTATTGATGTTTGTATCAGACTGTTGAAGATGTTTCTCAAGTAACGCCAGGGCAGCCTTGTCCTGACCGCTATACAATAATTCTGTCACAGGTCCTTGTAGAATATTCTCCCAGAATCGTCTTCTTTGACGCATATCAGGAATCTGACCTTTAACCTTCTCCCTGAATGAATGTATCAACTCAGCCAGCTTGCCATAGGCCGAGGGGATCATGGTTTCCATTCTGGCACGCAGTAATCTTGCCAGTACAGGGGATGCCCCACCCGTTGAAATTGCAATCTGCACAGGATGTCGATCAATCACTGAAGGCATAATAAACGTACACAAGTCTGGATTATCTACGACATTGACGGGGAGATGTCGTCTACGTGCATCTTTTGAAATTATTGAATTTAAAGATTTATTATCAGTGGCGGCGATTACCAATTCACACGCATCCATCATAGATTCATTGTAATCACCCTCGAGTCGAGTGATACGACCACTGGAAATTAACGCTTCGATATCCTGGCAGATATCTTTGGCAATGAGATTAATCCTGGCATTGGCTATTAATAAATGATCTACCTTTCGAGATGCAACATCACCTCCCCCTACAACGAGGCAGACTTTGTTTTCAATATTCAGGAAAATTGGTAAAAATCTCATATGCGTATTCTACAGACTATGGCAGTGTTCCTACGAATCATAAACTAACCAAAAAATATTAGAAAATAACCTAATAAAATATTTATCCCCGATAACACTGTCAGTGGAACTACACGTGACAAGTCAACCAATATAGACTTCAAAAAGCTGGATCGTATTAAGGTCAAGGGTAAACAGGATGCAGTCACAATTTACACGCCCGTTTTAACAGGGGTCATTGCAGAAAATAATAATGATGGTGGTGGATTATTACGATTTTATACCCCGACACCTACGTCTTAGGTAAAGTAACACCCGTTTGTCCCTGGTATTTTCCACCACGGTCCTTGTAAGAAGTCTCACAAACCTCATCTGCTTCTAGAAAAATCATCTGAGCCACGCCTTCATTTGCATAGATCTTCGCTGGCAAGGGCGTGGAATTAGAAAATTCTAGCGTTACATGTCCTTCCCATTCGGGTTCCAAAGGAGTTACGTTAACAATTATGCCGCATCTGGCATAGGTAGATTTACCCAGGCATATGGTTAGGATATTTCTTGGAATACGAAAATACTCTACGGTACGTGCCAGAGCAAAGGAATTGGGTGGGATCATGCACACATCGGAATCGATATCGACAAAACTGTTTGAATCAAAATTTTTCGGATCAACTACGGCAGAATTTATATTGGTAAAGATTCTAAATTCAGGCGCACAACGTACATCATAACCATAACTGGAAGTACCATATGAAATCAGTTTCTCATTACCATTAACTTTAACTTGTCCTGGTTCGTATGGATCGATGAGACCATGTTCCTGTGCCATTCTGCGAATCCATTTATCTGGTTTAACACTCATTTGTGCGGGACTCGGAACTCGGAACTCGGGACTAGTATTCGTATATTCATAATTTTTTTATCAGGTTATTAAGTATTCTGGATTCGTAATCTACAGACTCCAATATTTCAATATATTGATTATCAACAATGTAATTCAAATCATGCGCTAATTCTATCTGAGTCTCCAACTCTGCACACGATCCCTGTGCAATATATAAAAATCTTCGATACTCTTTACTATAATATCGATTAAAACCTTCTGCTATATTACAAGGAATTGAAACGGAGGACCTTCTCATCTGTGATGTCAGCCCATAACATTCTTCTTTTGGGAAAACACTGGTTAGGCTATAAATTTTTAATGCTAGTTCTTTCCCTTTTTGCCATACTCTCAGATCTTTAAAATTCTTTATTTCCATTATTTACTTCCTCCCTGAAGTTATTTTACTTATCCTAGTTCCTAGTTCCTAGTTCCTAGTTCCTAGTCCCGAGTCCCGAGTCCCCGCTCAACTATTTTCAACAACAATCTTCGGAAACTTACCACTCATGTCTCTGGATCTTAGTGCCAGTAGAGCAGCAGCTTTACGTGCGATTGAACGATAATTCATGGTAATTGCGGAGTCTGGATAAATAGCGACTGTCGGCTTGCCACAATCAACACCTTCGCGGATAGTGATATCCAAAGGCAAAGATCCCAATAGGTCTACTTCATATTGGTTGGCCATTTCAGCTCCGCCCCCGGAACCAAAGATATGCTCCTCGTGACCACACTGACTACAAATATGGGTACTCATATTTTCAATGATACCCAGCACAGATACTTCAACCTTTTGAAACATCTTTAGTGCCTTTCTGGCATCTAATAACGCAATATCCTGAGGCGTAGTGACGATAATAGCGCCACTTACTGGTATTTTCTGACATAAAGTAAGCTGAATATCACCCGTGCCAGGGGGCAGATCAATTATGAGGTAATCAAGATCTGACCAGTTTGTATCAGTAAGAAGTTGTTCTAATGCTGAGGTTACCATCGGACCTCGCCAAATCATTGGCGTCTCCTCATCTATCAGATAGCCTATGGACATACTTTGAATATCATAACTAACATTTGGAGAGAGTTTTTTACCATCCGGTGATTCAGGTTTTTGATGACAGCCAAGCATCCTCGGTTGACTGGGACCATAGATATCTGCATCTAATATACCTACCTTTGCGCCTTCTGCCTGTAAGGCTAATGCCAGATTAACAGCGGTAGTTGACTTCCCTACACCGCCTTTGCCCGAGGCAATTGCAATGGTATTTTTAACATTGGCTAATGGTTTAACCCCTTTTTGTACCGCATGAGATACGATATTAGAGACCACTTTCACATCAATGGAACTGATATCTGCCAATGAGTTTAACGCCTCAGAAACACTATCAACTAATTCTTGTTGATAACCCAGTGCTGGATATCCAAGTTCCAGACTGACTGATACATGGCCTTTTTCAAGGTTTATATCTTTGATTGCCTTGGCGCTTTCGAGATCCTGGCCAAGGTTACTATCAATTACATCCTTTAGTCGTTGTTTTATTTGTTCGATATCTAGTTGAGGCATAACACACTGACAATATTTATTAGATTTTTTCCATCATACATTATTTTTGACTGAAGTTTCAGATGCTTGGTTAAAGATGTTTATCTTTAGTGTAAACTGGAACTCTAATGTCCATAATAAAAACAAGATGACCCAGGATAATCGAAATATTCTGGTTACCACTGCCCTACCCTATGCCAATGGCTCGATTCATATTGGCCATTTGGTGGGATATATTCAGACCGATATTTGGGTACGGTTTCAAAATCTTCGCGGTAATCATTGTCTTTACGTTTGTGCGGATGATGCCCATGGCACACCCATTATGCTGCGTGCTGAGCAAGAAAATATCACCCCTGAACAGTTAATAGAAAGAACACTGGAGGAACACCGGGCAGATTTTGCCGAATTTAATGTCGCGTTTGATAATTTCTATACCACCCATTCAGATGAAAATCGTGAACTGTCAAATTTTATCTACTCCAAGCTTAAAGAGAATGGTCATATCTCAACGAGGACCATCGAACAGTTTTATGATCCAGTTAAGGAGATGTTCTTACCAGATAGATTCATACTGGGAGAATGTCCTTACTGCCATGCTCAAAAACAATATGGCGATCAATGTGAGGTTTGTAATCGTACTTATACTCCAACAGATCTGGTAAATCCCTTATCTGCACTGTCTGGTGCAACGCCTATTAAAAAAGAATCGGTTCATTATTTTTTTGATTTACCAAATTTTGAGCCAATGTTAAGAGACTGGACGCGAACTAATCTGCAACCAGAAACTGCCAATAAATTAGACGAATGGTTTTCAGCTGGATTACTACAATGGGATATTTCCAGAGACAAACCCTATTTTGGTTTTGAAATTCCGGATGCCCCTGGTAAATATTTTTATGTTTGGCTGGATGCTCCAGTAGGTTATTTTGCCAGCCTTAAAAATCTTTGTAATAAACGAAATATTGATTTTGAATCTTATATCAAGACCGATAGTAACATCGAAATGTATCATTTTATTGGTAAGGATATAATGTACTTTCATACACTATTTTGGCCCGCAATGCTGGAAGGTAGTGGATTACGCAAACCTAACAATGTATTTATTCATGGATTTCTGACTGTCAATGGCCAGAAAATGTCAAAATCTCGAGGCACATTTATTAAGGCCAGGACTTATTTGGAACACCTTAACCCGGAATATCTACGATATTATTTTGCTGCAAAATTAGATTCCAATATTGATGATATAGATCTGAACTTTGAAGATTTCATTTTTAGAATTAACTCTGATCTGGTAGGTAAGGTTGTAAATATTGCTAGTCGTTGCGCAGGATTTATTAATAAACGCTTTGATGGCCGCTTATCGGAGCATCTAGCGGATACTTCATTATTTCAACGAATCTCTACCGGCGGCGACTCCGGCGGTATCGACAAATTGTATGAAGCCAGAGAATACAGCAAGGCCATGCGAGAAATTATGCTTATTGCGGACGAAGTAAACCAATATATCGACACGCATAAACCATGGATTATCGCCAAGCAAGAGGATAGTGATAATGAATTGCAATCAGTATGCACTATGGGTCTGAATTGTTATCGTCTGTTAATAATATATTTAAAACCGGTTTTGCCGCTGTTAGCAAAAAATTCTGAAGAATTTCTAAACATTAATGAACTTGTATGGTCTGATCTGCATAATCCCTTGCTTGACCACAAAATAAATAAATTTAAACCCCTACTTACACGTGTAGAAAAGGAAAAGGTTGACGCAATGATTGAAGACAGTAAAGAAGACCTGCAAGCTCAGCCAGTGAGCAATGAGCCTAAAATAGAATCACAATTAGATATTGATCCTATCGCTGACGAAATAACTATCGATGATTTTATGAAAGTTGACTTGCGAGTTGCAAAAATTATCAAAGCTAAACATGTGGAAGGTGCAGATAAACTATTGCAACTTACCCTTGATATTGGAGGTGAAACTCGTAATGTTTTTGCCGGAATAAAGGTTGCTTATGAACCATCAGAACTGGAAGGTCGATTGACCGTTATGGTTGCCAATCTTGCTCCCAGAAAAATGCGTTTTGGGGTTTCTGAAGGTATGGTGCTTGCAGCAGGTGCCAGAAAAGACGAAATATATATTCTTAGCCCTGATAACGGAGCATTTCCGGGAATGAGAATTAAATAACAGTACCGTGGCGGAACTGTTCCTAATATTAATTAGTACCAGTCTGGCAAATAATCTTGTCCTCGATTATATGTTGGGGACAGATCCTATCTTTGCAGTCACAAAAAATACTACGCCAGCATTCGATATGTGTATAGTCATAATCATTACAATGCCGCTGGTTGCAATATTTTCATACGCATTAAATAACATAGTTATTATTCCATTGGGACTTGAGTATCTGCAACTTATCTTGATGGTAATTCTCGTTTCAATACTTATCCTATCTGTAAATTTTATTACAAGAAAATATTTTTCAGATATACATGAAAGAATTGGCGTCTTAATTCCGTTAATTATGGTCAACTGTACTGTTCTGGGGTTGGCATTTCTAACAATAAGATTAAACGTTGGTTATGTTAGTGCATTGTTTTATGGGCTTGGGTCAGCGATAGGATTTTCCTTGATATTAATGGCCATAAATTCAATCCGAGACAAGGTTTCTGTTTCAAACGTACCACTACCATTTAGAGGGGTTGCTATATTAATGATATCCCTGGGACTAGTTTCAATGGCCTTCATGGGATTCAACGGGATCAATTAACAGGAATGATGGAATTGATTGTAATTTTAATTCTGGGAAGTTTATTTCTATTTATTAGCATCCGCTTAAACTCGAATGAAAAATCAGAAAATTATAATTCATTAAACGTTCAAACTATCGATGCAATTGAAAACCTGTTGCCTCAGACTCAATGTGGTAAATGTCATTATCCTGGATGCCGACCTTATGCTGAAGCAATTGTCCTGGGTAAGGCTGATATCAATCAATGTCCGCCTGGAGGAGAATATTCAATACGCGCCATAGCTAATCTTTTGGGAAAGGACTCAAAATCTTTATCCAATGATATAGAAAATGAAGTAAATCAGTGTGTTGCACTTATTGACGAGGATAGTTGTATCGGTTGTGTTAAATGCATTAAAGCCTGTCCAGTTGATGCAATTATAGGTGCACCTAAATTTATGCATACCGTTATAAAAAAACACTGTACTGGTTGTGAACTTTGTATTCCATCTTGCCCTGTTGATTGTATTAGCATGGTTCCGCTAAGGATAAAAACCCGGGAATGGGTCTGGTCCAAACCAAACTCCGATCATAAGCTGACCTTATGAATAGAGAATTGCATGACTTTCCAGGTGGACTAAAATTTAAAACCTACAAGGAAATGACGGATACAATTCCTGCAATTCAGCACCCTCTGCCAAATAAAATCATCCTTCCTGTCAGACAACATATCGGTATTCCATCAGTACCCATTGTCAAAATTGGTGAACATGTTTTAAAAGGTCAAATGATTGCCGATGCTGATGGTTACGTGAGTATCCCCTTACATGCCAGCACCTCAGGTAAAGTAATTGATATTGATGATTATGCTGTTCCTCATGCGGGTGAACATGAAGCGACATGTATTGTTATTGAGCCTGATGGTGAAGATAAATGGTTTGATATACATCCCACTGATGATTATCTTTCAGTTGACCCAAAAAAATTACAAGAAATAATTCGTTCATGCGGTATAGCCGGTTTGGGTGGCGCCGGTTTCCCCGCACATGTGAAATTACATGAAGGTGTTGTAAATACTGTCGATACATTAATTATAAACGGCGTTGAATGTGAACCATTTATTACATGTGATGGTCGTTTGATTCAGGAAAAGGCGCATTACGTAGTATCAGGTACCCGTATGATTCGTCATGCAGTACAGGCAAAAAATTGTGTTATCGCAGTGGAAGATGATATGCCAGAGGCCTATGAGGCGCTGTCTAAATGGATAGATGATGATATTGAATTAGTAAAGGTCCCTACCCGTTACCCTGCCGGAGGTGAAAAGCAGTTAATTCAGACTTTAACCGGTAAAGAAGTTCCCAGTGGTGGACTTGCTATCCATATTGGAATAGTCATGCAAAATGTGGCCACTGCAGCATCCGTGTACCGTGCCGTGACACGAGGAGAACCGGTAATCTCGCGCTATGTCACCATAACGGGTGATGTAGGAACACCCCGAAATCTTCAGGTTTTATTAGGCACTCCGATTAGGGATTGCCTTGAAGCATGTGGGTATCAACATAATGATAACCACCGGATCATCCTGGGAGGCCCAATGATGGGTATACATATCCGCAATCCTGACATTCCCATAATAAAAACCACTAACTGTATTTTAGTGAATCAAGTAAAACCAATTCCAGAGGAAATGCCGTGTATACGTTGTGGCGATTGCTTCAATGTGTGTCCAATTAAATTATTACCGCAAGAATTATATTGGCACGCAAAAACAGACAACTTTGCCGAGACTCAGAATTACCACATATTTGATTGCATAGAATGCGGCTGCTGTTCATATGTATGTCCGAGCAATATTCCACTGGTGCAATATTTTCGTTACGCAAAAACCCAGATAGCAGCCGAGGAACGTAGACTTGATGGCGCCGATCATGCGAAGAAACGTTTTCTGATGCGTCAGGAAAGAATACTTACGGAAGAAGCAGATAAAATATCAAAATTGGAAAAATCACAAATAATCTCTAGTACGTCTAATACCAAAACCGAAGATAAAAAATCGTATATTAAAGAGGCCGTCACCCGAACACGTAAAAAACGTAGCGAGATAAAACAACTCCAACCTGATCCCGATAAAAATAATGACTAAGGTAGAGCTGGTAACCTCTCCTCATAAGCATAACAGGTCATCTGTTTTTAAAAAGATGTTAATAGTCTGCCTGGCCTTGATACCAGGAACAGTTGCTTATATCTGGTTTTTCGGCCCAGCTGTTTTAATCCAGGCCGCACTTTCAATACTATTTGCATTGATTATTGAGTTTTTGATACTAAAAATTAGAAAACTGGAACTCTCTTTATACTTATTTGATGGTAGTGTCATTGTCACAGCATTAATTTTTGCATTGATGATTACACCTTATACGCCATGGTGGATTAGCCTTATTGGAATTAGTTTCGGGATAATTTTTGCTAAACATATTTATGGTGGCCTTGGACAAAATATCTTT
>Ga0115002_10008421_pt1 | contig 11427 bp, 7 predicted proteins | sample ArcticOcean_MG_C_8_FD_89576 | JGI IMG/M metagenome (GOLD analysis project Ga0115002, IMG submission 89576) | Marine microbial communities from western Arctic Ocean - ArcticOcean_MG_CB11_86 | ecosystem: Environmental > Aquatic > Marine > Oceanic | place: Arctic Ocean: Canada Basin | collected... | reverse complement strand
CCGGGTACATGTCGGTGTCGTATTGTTGTGACCACGCCGGTTGAGGCTCGGGCAACTGGGCCAGCAGAATGAAATCGCCCGCCTTCTCGGCTGCTGCGGCGTACTTCGGTTCGTCGTAGGTTTCGCTGGCCTGAAACATTACGGCGATGACGTCGGCAATCGAGTTGTCGTTGAAGGTGTAGTAGCCGCGGTAATCTTTCTTGGCATACGTCCGAGACCAGGTCTTGGGATACGACGCTTTGCGAACCGGATGCTTCTTTGGATCAGGAGATTCCGAGAACCGTTGCGCCCAGGCACCGTTGGGATATTGAGCTTTCAGCAGGCTGTTCAACGCATACTCGACCGCCTCGTGAATCTTCTCGTCTTGGAATTTAAGAGCCATGTCGACCCGCATCAGAAATCGCAGGGCCGACTGCGTGGTGTTATCATCCAGCGTGGTGACATTTCGGCCTTCCGAATTATTGGGCTTAACGCGATACGCGTATTTCCGGCGCTGATCGGGATCGAATTCGATGCGATAGTCCCAACCGCCAGACTGCAACTGGCCCACCACGAGGGCATAAGCCGTCTCGCGAGCCGATTCGAGATAGTAACGATCGCCTGTTAATTCAAAGGCCTGCAACAAGGCCTCGCCGACACTGGGGGTTCCGGGCGGCTGCACCCAGGCGGTTTTCGCGGTCGCCTTTCTCTCTCCTTCACGACGCGCGAGGTCGTCGCTGTATCGCCACAGGTAACCCCCACCGACTGAAACTTTCGAGCGAAAGAACCCAACCGCCTTACGCAACGCCGTCCGCGTCTCGGCTTTCGAGATGTCATCGGCGGCGTGGGTGACCGACATCGCAACGGTGAAAGCCAACGCAAAGGCAAGCGAAATCCGCAACATGGGATGTTCCTTCCGGGAAGACGGCATCAACTGTGGAGACGACCTTTGAAAGAGTCTACCGATCACGGCGGGGAAAACCAAAGAGGAGAGTGATCGCCCATCCCACACTGTAAGGAACAGCCAATACCAGCGGCAGCGATCCACTTCACATGAGATGCGCTCCGGTGGTTGTTACGGCAGAAACCACCAAGCGGTCGCGACGGCGAGTAGGGTGGCGGCAATCGCGGCGGTGATCCAGAAGAAGCGTGAATCGAACCGGCTGGGTTGGTGGATCGTACGCGGGTCGCCATTCGTTTCCAGGCGGAAGTGAGCGATCTTCCCGATGGTGAGTACGTCGCCGGGGGCGAGCAGATGGTCGGTGACCGACAAGCCGTTCACCTGAATTCCGTTCTTGCTATCCAAGTCGGTCACCCGATAACAATTTCCGTGGGCTTCAAGCTGGCAATGGCGTGTCGAGACACCTCCCAGAGACAGCTGGATTTCACAGTCCCCGCCACGCCCGATCACAAAACGGTCGGCGGTGAGGGGAATCCAACGCTCCTCTTCCAAGGCAACCAGCCAGGAATATGAAACGGGACCGGCCGGGTCTCCGAGTGAAGAATCAGCAAATGTCTCGGTGATGTCGCTGTTGTTCTCCCCGAGGTCGATGCCCGAGAGTTGACTGCGACTGGAACCAAACGGCTCGGACAGAGAAATCGCCGAACGCCCCGGTCGTGTGTCGCCCCCGACAACTGTTTCAACGCGAGCTTGCTTCTTGCTCGAATCGTCACGTTCGGTATCGTCACGTTCGGTATCGTCACGTTCGGTATCGGCTCGGTCACGGTGCGCCCCGGAGGCCGTGGAATCTGCGGCCAAGGCCGCCTGCTTGCGAGATTGACGGTCATGTCGCAGCCGACGTCTGGCATCGGCTGCGCGAATTCGGAGTACGCGTTGGAAATCGAACTCTAACGGCCGACGTTCTGCGAACGGCAAAAGCGCCTCGCGAACTTCGATCATGGATTGATAGCGATCCGCAGGATCCTTAGCCATCATCTTCGCCAGCACGAGGTCGACTTCCTCCGGCACCTCGTTGACGCGAAGACGCACGGAAGGAATCGGCGCGGTACGGTGTGCTTCGAGTTTTTCGACGTTCGAGTCGGCTGGAAACGGGACGACGCCGGTGACTGCGTAGAAAAATGTGGTACCCAGCCCGTAAACGTCGGCACGCACGTCGACGCCCAAGCTGTCGCGTGACTGCTCGGGTGCCATGTAGTCGGCGGTACCAAGGCAATCGTGGCCGAAGATCATCGCCAACGAGAATTCGTCTTCCGATTCTCCGCCATCAAGCAAGGCGAGTCCGAAGTCGAGAATTTTCACCCTCCCATCAAGGGCGATCAGCAAATTGGACGGCTTAACGTCGCGATGGACCAATCCGGCTTCGTGTGCATGCTGCAACCCCGATGCCGCCTGACAGATGAAGTCACAGGCTTGCTGCCAGGAGATTGGGCCTTGGAGCACGGTGAGTTCGTGGAGATTGATGCCCTCGACGAATTCCATCACGACGTAGGCGACATGCCCCGTCGGCTCGACCTCGTAGGTGCGAACTATATCAGGATGATTCAAGCGAATGCCGGCGCGGGCTTCGAGTTCAAAACGGGCCAGCAGACCGGCGTCGTTCTTGGCTGCTTCGTTGAGCACCTTCAAGGCAACAACGCGTTCGGTCTGGCGATGTTCGGCAATATAAATACAGCCCATGCCGCCGGAGCCGAGCAAGTCGAGCACTTTGTATTGGCCGATGAGGAAGCCACGGTAGCGGTCAGTGAGTAATCGTTCGGCTTGAAACCGTGTGAGCAAACGTCGTTTGACGAGCAATTCGGCGGCCGCTTTCGCACTCGGCAGATCGCGCAATCCAAGCTTCTCGACGGCCGAGGCAAAACGCTCGGGGGCGAGTAACTCGCTCTTTTCGAGCAGGTCAAGGAATTCGTTAGCGACTTCCGTTTGCGGCATGATGCTTCCGTAAACCAATATCCAACGGCGAAGCAAGCCGACGAAATTCGGCACTCATTTTGTGCCTATGTAATCTGTCCGAACGGACGGATTCATTATATCACGCGAAAAGGCAATCGTCAGCCCCCCGATTCAAGGCACGCGAAATATGTGGGAAAGCCGAAATGCCCGACGCGCTTCGTTTCGACAACCTACCCTAACGAAGAGAAATTCATGTCGTGCAAGCTTCGCGTGCCCAACTCCCCGATCCGATCCAATTTTTCGGCACAAACGACGAAAACCGTTGATGATTTATTGCCAACACGTCAGACTGCGCGGCAGATCCTGAGGAGCATCTGACGTGCGAGTACTGAGTTATAACATCCACAAGGGAATCGGCGGTCGTGATCGACGATACCAGCTCGATCGGATCATCGATGTGATCGAGCAGGAAAATCCCGACCTGATCTGCCTGCAGGAAGTCGACCGGGGTGTGCCTCGCTCGCGACACGATGACCAACCCCGACTGCTGGCCGACTACTTCACGGCCAAGGAGAAGCTGTTTCAACTTAACGTGCATCTTAAAGTTGGCGGGTACGGCAACCTGATGCTCTCGCGTTGGCCGTTCGTGCGTCGGCATCAGATTTCTTTACGGTTGAATCGCAAGAAGCCGCGGGGAGCGCAGATGGCCGTCATCGAGACACCGGAAGGCCAAATGCAGTTGGTCAATTGGCATCTCGGTTTAGTCGAGGCAGAGCGAACATGGCAGGTGCAACATCTGTTGAACCACCATCTGTTTCGTGAGGCGGGTGAATTGCCGACGCTTATCATCGGCGACTACAACGACTGGCGAAACAACCTTGCACAGGCCGTATTCGAGGAGGCGGGGTTTCATCAGGTAACGGCCCCCCCCTCGCGGTTCCGCTCGTTTCCCGCGTACTTGCCGGTCTGTTCTCTTGACAAGGCCTTTCATCGCGGAGCACTGACAATTCGACATGCCCGTGTGGCCCATTCGGCATTGGCACGGCAGGCTTCGGATCACTTGCCGCTGGTCGTCGATTTTCACCTCAATGAAGTGTGAACTCGACGCGTGTGAAAGGGCGCTGCGCAAAAAAAGAGACCACCGTCATAAGACGATGGTCTCTGAATCAAACGTCGTACCCCGTCGCGAAGACGAGTTAGTGACGAATTACTCTTTGGCGACTTTGGTGCCACCGGGGAGCTTACCGGCTTTGATAAGGTCGCCGAAGGTCTTGCCTTCGGTCGCGCTCTTACCTTTTTCGTTCTTGCCCAAGGCCTCGGCGATCTTCGCCGCGTCCTTCTGGTTTTTTCCGGTGAGTTTGCCCAACGCGGCACCGTAATCGTTCCGCATCTTCTTGGACTTCACCGGGTGGCACACGCCACACTTGGCTTTTTTGGCCGCTGCAGCGAGGCCGTCGTACTTGGCCATGAATGCCTTCAGGTAGCCCGGACGGGCTTCGGCACTGTTTTGACCAGCGAACAACAAAGCGCCAGCGAACGCCAAACCACAAATCATCAACTTCGAACGCATGTACTGTCCTCCCGAATGTTTACGAGTAACGCCCGACGGCGACCGCCCCTTTGCACCATCGGCTGGGGTCTTACGCTCGGACCGAAAGAAATTCGCCAATGACCGCGATCGATCACCGACGAATAACGATGTACTTATTAGAATCAGGTGACGAACCAGTGTCAACTCTGGCAAGGTACGCTTTCATTAACGATCGCGAGGAGACGCCTTCCGGCCCGGTTCTTCCGCAAAATCGGGCAAAAAAAACAAGCGGCCGGGATCGTTCCAGCCGCTTGTTGGGAGTTTTTCAGAAGAATCGCACAATTCGCGAATCGTTACTTTGTGGATGCGTCCCACCACCAACGACCTGCCGGCACTTTGGAAGCACGGCTGCGAGTCCGAACGCTGCCGAGTCGTGGTGCGGCTTGGAGTAGTTTCTCGTTACGCACGACGGCCAGCAAATCGCCCCGCACACCGCCAGCCACCTGCACGATGATGTCGCGACCACCGTACACGCGATGATTGGCAACGGTGTGAACCGTCTTGGGCGGTTCAAAGCGAGCCGGCTGATAAGCCCCATTAGCCGCGAATGCACCGAAGTTCCAGCCAACCTGTTGGTCCAGCCCATGCTGGCGAACCAAGGCGGCCACCAATGCCAAGTCGAAGACATTCTGCAGATCTGCAAAGACTTTGTCTCGCTGGGCCAATTCCGCGTAATGTTGCGTGAAGAGTTGGGCGAAGAGCCGGTTGGTCGGTTCGGCCTTGCCGGTCGGTACGCGGCGTCCCTGGGCGTTGATGTACTCGTTTTCTGATTGACAAAGCACCGAAGCACCGGCAATTTCAAAGACGTCGCGATCGGCGCTGTGCAAAATGGCGTCGTACTTCATTGTCAGCCACCATCGCAAAGCATTCGCGGACGGCGGGTTCTTCGCCTGTTGGCGAGTGAGCAAGTCGAAAAAGCTCTTGATGTGCTCTCCGCCATCGAGCTTGCCGATGCCGATCATCTTCATGCGGTAGTCGGCGTCGAGAATGACTCGGGCAACGCGCGAGTCGGCCGGGACACCCTGGAATTCGATGTCCTGCTCGCCGAGCAGTTCTTCCAACTTGCCGGCGAAACGCCCAGCCTGGCCGGAACGCAACCCGCCACGGGCACTTGTCAGTGCGTTGTAGTCTTGCACCCGCTTCATTCCTGCAGGCCGAGGAACGATGGAGCAGATGAAAATGTTCTTCCCGGAAGGCGAGAAGATTCGACTGACAGTGACCAAGTCGTCAAGTTGCAGGATCGGGCGTCCGCTGTCGTTGCCGATCGGCGTTCCGTTGCCGTCGTAATTCCACGACTCAGCCGGCCCACCGATGACGACTTCGTTTTCCTCGGGGTAAACGAACACGTATTCGACTTTCGACAACCCCGCCAAGTGCTTCATGGTCGAGAGAATCGGCTGTCCGGCCTTGATTCGCCTCGCGACCTCGCGTTCTAGTCGGGTCAGCGAGACTAGACGCAATGAGCTGGAGTGGGCCATGTCGCCGTTGAGATCGGCTTGGCGAGCACGAACACCCAAGGCCGCCAGTCGGCCGGTGTCTTCTGTTTTCTGCAAACGTCGCAGCATGCCGTTGGGATCGACTCGAACACCCGTTTCATAAGGCGAGATCGTGCCGCCTTCCTGGTCGATGTCGAACCAAGGGCCAGTGGTCTGGGTCATGATGAGGTCGATCAGCGAATCGAAATCGGCCCCGGTACCGCCACCGGTCAGGGCTTTCTGTGCGACGCGATCCGAGTTCGTTTCCTTCTGCTCTTCGGCGTCCGGCATCTGGCGAATCGCCATGAGAACACCGGAGAGTTCGCCGGCTGCCAGTTGGGCATCGGCGACTTGCTTCAAGAGGGCGGCTTGCTCAGCCGGGTCGTTTGCTGATTGTGCGGTTTCGAGGGCGGGGCCGAATTCTCCGGCCGCCAGTTGCGCTTCGAGTTGTGCGGACAGGTCGACCTGACGATCTGTATTGTCGACGGTCGGTTTGCTCTCTTCTTCCGAGGCGACGATTGTCAGAGGCAATGCCGAAATCGGGCTTGGTTGATTAGCGGACACGACATCGGTTTGCGTCTCTTGCACCGGCGAGACGGGCTGAGTGTCGTCGCTGGCTTGCTCTGCGGTGCTGGACTGATCAACAGACTCCGAAGAAACACTGCTGGACGAGCCAACTGTGTCATCCGGATGGGAGTTGTTGAAACTGGTGTAGAACAACCCTCCCAAAATGACCGCAAACCCCACGATCGCGGCGATCATGGGAGCTCCGGTTGAACCCTGTCTGGTGGAGACATTCATTTCCGCTTCCTGTCGACTGCGACGTAACATAACCGGCTCCCTCGTGGCTGGTGACTAAGACCCGCCCGATTCAAATGGAGAAATATCGTGACACTAACCACTAGGATCGTCAGAGGTTGAGGCAGCGTCAAGGACATTTCCAGAAAACGCCACTTATCCAGACTACCCAACCCCAAGGGGTCAGAAAATCGGGACAAGCATTGCGATTACGACGTCAGCTACGACGTCAGCGAAACGATGGGAATGGCAGTGTCGAATGCACCGGATAGACAAATGGTGACGGGTTCGCAGCCCGAAGAGACACGACAGTTCCATTTTCCCCGCTTTATTCGCCGTCAGCCTTCTCGGCTTCGGCGTCTGACGGGGCCGGCGCGACCAAAGAATGGAGCGGCAGATTACCGAACGGCTTACTGCACTTCGGGCATTTCGCCTTGGCAATTCCCTTGCCCGCACGGCCGCCGATGCGTTCCTTCTTCCGGGAATCTTCGCTTACAACCAACCCACATTCCTGGCAGCGGTAACCGGCGAGTTTGGTCTCGATTTGCGAATCGGCCAGATAGAACTCCGGCTGCTGAAGAACTTGCATTTCCTCTTCGCTGTAATGGCAGGCCAGAGTTTCAGGGGCGTCGGCCAGTGGAATGTCGCTAGCCGAGGCGAACTCGGCTGGTCCGAAGGTCTCGGTCAGATGGTCGATGAATTCCCGAAATTCGGTGAGTGTAAATGAAGCGAAGCGAAGTGTGGTTTCCCCTTCGCGTTGTGGCAGTCGAATCGCAATTCGTCCCTCGCCGAAAACCGGAATGCCGGCAAAGATCGACTCATGAGGAGATGCATTGGGTTGTTCGACCCGGATCGTTTCAATTGCCTCGGGCGGGATTTGATCATGTTCGGCTGCAGGCAAGTCTTCCAGAGGACTCGCCTGTCGGATGTGTTCGAGCACGGCGTCTCGCACGTCGCTCGCTTTTTTTCCCCCGACACCGAACAGGCCGCCTTTCTTCTGTAACGTCGCTAACAGCAGACCGTCGGAAGAAAATGCAAAATCGGTCAGTAGGAAATCGTTCACCAAACTGCCCGGTTTGAGCTTCAGCTTCGCGGGGTCCACAACGTGAACATGGACATCTTTCGTCCAATGTCGGTATTCACCGATCGCCTGGTCACTGCCGTCCGACTCGGCTTGGCCCTCCGTTGGTGTTGCAGCCGATGATTCGTCGAGCTGGTCACCAGCCGCTTGGGCCGGTCCCGAGACATTGGGGACGATGTAGCGTGCTTTACATTTCGGGCAACGCCCGACCCGTCCTCGGAATTCGCTACTGACGTCGATGCGATGGCCGTTCGGGCAATGGATTCGCAGCTTGCCTTCGACCGGCCCCTGGGAATCATCGGCCAAACGCTTGGCCATGCGCGGTTGACCCGCTTCGGATTCCTCGTCGAGTGCGATCTGCAACAGCACATCGCCTCCAGTCGCTTCCGAGTGAGGCGTCTTATCCTGTGTGCCTTCACCCTGTGCGTCGTCGGTCGTTTTAGCTGCGGTCGTTTTAGCCGCAACGGTCCAAAACTGGGGTGCTTCTTCGTCAGAGGGCGAGTCCGTCATCTCGGGAATATCGGCATCAGACGTCGATTCCGCACCTGATGTCACGGCGTGATCTTGATCGACTTGAGAAGCAGCCATGGACGACGCCACGGATTCATCCAACTGGAAGTCTTGCTCGTGCAAGGAATCCACAGAAGGTGACACAGGCTCGGCAACATCGCTTGCAGGCGCGTTGAGTTGATAGGTTGACTGGTCGTCGGCTCCTGATTTCGCCGCCGTCGCTTCGGCTCGCTGGCTGTAAATGACCTCTCGCGGCCCGGCCTGCATTCGTTGATAGGATTGGGCGATGTCTTCACGCATGAAGGAGCTACAGCTCCAGCAGCGAACCAAGCCGTTCTTAACCATTTCCCGGCAGTGGGGGCATTCCGTCTCTTCGCGTGCCTTGTCCGGAAGCGATTCGAGCAAGTCGCCGCCCAACTCGCGTAACCGTTGCTCATTCAAGACGTGACGACACGCCGGACAGCGCACGGTGTCCGGCAACAGGAGCGTGTCGCATGACGGGCAGGCAATAAATGGAACATCCATCAATCTTGGTCCAGAAAACGAACGCTGTGAATATCGAGATGTAGAGCTTAATAAGTGCGTGTGACAGCGAACCCGCTACTTGATGGCCAAGACTTGTACGTCGAAAACCAAGGTCGCGTTGGGAGGAATCACTCCTCTCGCGCCGCGTTCACCGTAGGCAAGTTCAGGGGGAATAATCAACTTGCGGCGACCGCCCACTCGCATGCCGGGAATCCCTTCCTGCCAGCCTCGGATGACCCGTTCGAGTGAAAACGTGGCGGGTTGTTCCCGATCGCGGCTGCTGTCGAACTTCTTCCCCTCGACCAAACGACCGGTGTAATGAACTGTGACTGTGGCTCCGGCTGGGACCGGATCACCCTTGCCGACCGTCAGGTCGGTGTACTGCAAGCCCGACTTCATGGTTGTCGCCAGGTTCTTGATCGCGATGTTGCGAAAGTCGACGCGCGATCCATGACTTTGCAGGCCAACGTACCCCAATCGAAGCCGGTCGGCGAGCGCCGTTTTTCCGTCTTCGCCTTTGGTGTACTTGTCGAGATCGACATCGTTGATGACCTTGTCGTTGAGCACGATCTTCACCTGTGGCCCGATGCAACTGATTTCATACGAGTTCCACTCACCCGCCGGCTTGATCGCGCCGCGCTTCGCAGGAGCCTGGTAATAGATTCCGCCGGTGTATTGGGCGGCATTGAGCTTGGCGTATTTCGGGGCGTCGTCGTCGAGCACCTGAATTTCCATGCCCACGTGCGCTGGGTTACCAGTCGCAGGGAATCGGAGTCCGACACCACTGTTCCCCCCTGCGGGGATGCGGTACTCCAATCGCAATACAAAATCGCTGTAGGTGCGTTTTGTCCGCAACCACCCACCGCCCGGCTTGACGCAACTGAGCAATGCCCCGTCCGCCTGCCAGGATTCCAGCTTGCCGTCCTTCACGTCCCAGCCGGAGAGATCTTTCCCGTTGTACAGGGCCTGAAACTCCCTGTCCGCAGCGGACACGAACGTAGCCGAGAAAATAACAGCGACACTACACAGAAAAAGAAATTGCCGTTTCATGAGACTCCACGCTTCGCAGTTTCGTTTCGATAACTAAATAAAAACAGAATCAGCCTGGCAGTTCACACCCGATAAAGCGGGCCGAATTCAACACCACCGTTGGTCGGAAGTTCCGAACTAGCCCCCCACGTCCCGCGTTGTAAACGCTTCGACAGCCTAATGTAACACACCCGAAATGCAAATTCAGCAATTGATTTCAACATTCTTATCCAAGTCGCGTCTCACCCCATCTGTCGAATTAACCCAAGAACAAGCCGTAGTGTTCGATCGCGCGCTGAGATTTTTCTGCTGAGTAATTCAGTTTTTGATTAGCCAAAACTTTTACTTTTCACTACAGAAATTGGTCGAACAACTCGACGATAGTAGTACGGAGGCCTTGGCACACAGAGACGGCAACGCGATTCGCCCTCGGACATCGATCAATCACTTTTTGGCCTGCAGATTATCCGGGCAAGTCTCGAAGGAATCCCAACGATGAGTCGAACTGAAAACACGACAAGCCACAAGGCTGCGTTGATGACGCGTGCCGTTCTGGTACTTTTGCTGCTTTGCGGACTGGCTGGCGGAACGAAGGCCGCACGTGCCGCCGATGAATTGGGGCCCTTTGAAAATGGGACCGCAACACAGAACTGGATCGATGTCGATTCGCCTGCGGAACACAGCAGCCAGCTTGGCCGCAGTTGCCAGCCCTGCCGCAGTTCGTCGAACGGCACGCTGTTCCAGTGGAGTTCTGCCCCGAATGCCGTTGGTGGTCCAAACCTGGATGAGCCGCTCGTCACTGACCGGCCGGACTTCACCGAAGCCACTTCAACCGTCGGATTGGGAGTTTCGCAAATCGAGTTCGGCTACACCTACACGTACGACAACAGTTCCGATACCGGCACCCGCACTCAGTCCTTCGGCGAACCATTGTTGCGGTACGGTATCTTTGCTGACTGGCTGGAATTTCGCCTGGCCCTCTTTCCAACCGAACAGCAAACAACGATCGGCACCGTTTCCAATTCGACGTCCTCAATGGCAGACATGTATCTCGGATTCAAAATCGCGCTGACCCCCCAAGCGGGAATTCTGCCGGAAATGGCTCTCATTCCACAAATGACCGTGCCAACCGGCGGGCAAGCCTTTTCCGCAAACCAAACTTTGCCCGGCGTGAACTGGGTCTACTCGTGGGCACTCAGCGACACACTCGCCACGGCCGGCAGCACGCAGATCAACCGATCCGTTGATGACGGAACAGGAAGCACATACAACGAAATAGCTCAGTCCTGGACGGTCGCCGCTTCCCTCTCCGACCAGTTGGGAGCCTACACGGAATGGTTCGCCCTCATTCCCTCGGGGGCAGACACCAACCTGACGCAGCACTACGCCAACGGCGGGTTCACCTACTTGATAAGCAACGACGTGCAGTTCGATATCCGCGCCGGAGTCGGCCTTAACGCGGCAGCCGACGATTATTTCATCGGCTCCGGACTCTCGATCCGCTTCCAATAGCCTCGACTTTTGCCATTGTCACGAAGTGTTTTGGCGAAAACTGGTGCGGCAAAAAAAGCATCCTCTCGGGTAGAAT
>Ga0115002_10008419_pt1 | contig 11429 bp, 10 predicted proteins | sample ArcticOcean_MG_C_8_FD_89576 | JGI IMG/M metagenome (GOLD analysis project Ga0115002, IMG submission 89576) | Marine microbial communities from western Arctic Ocean - ArcticOcean_MG_CB11_86 | ecosystem: Environmental > Aquatic > Marine > Oceanic | place: Arctic Ocean: Canada Basin | collected... | reverse complement strand
AGGATTAATATCGGCGATACGTTTTATTACTTCATAGCGTTCCTTTGCATTAACCATATAATATTTATGCTGGACATTCTCAGCAGTAATATTCATCTGTGCTGCAGCAATTTTCTGAGGATTATTCATATATGATTCAGTAATCGCAACCACTTTTTTTGACATAGTTGCAGAAAAGAGCAAGGTTTGTTTTTCTTTAGGAGTGTGAGATAAAATCATTTCAAGATCTTCTTTGAAGCCCATTGTTAGCATTTCATCAGCTTCATCTAATATTATACGAGCAATACGACCAATATTAAGTTTTTTCCTTTTAATTAGATCTTTAGTTCTTCCTGGAGTACCGATAACAATATGGGCACCTTTATTTAATGATTTAATTTGCGTTTTTATATCACTTCCACCATAAACAGCTAATATATTAATACCATTTAGATACTTTGAATAATTAGCTATATCTTTTGCAATTTGAATACATAGTTCCCTTGTTGGACAAAGGACTAAAGTTTGTGTATCCTTATATTTTATATCAGTTAAATGAATCGATGGAAGTCCAAATGCTGCAGTTTTACCTGTTCCTGTTTGAGCAGTTGCAATTAGGTCAAGATTTGAAGTCATTAAATGGGGAATTGTTTTAGCTTGTATAGGAGTTGGAGTTTTAAATCCCATTTCAGCTATTGCTTTAAGAATATTTGAATCTAGTTTAGTTTCTTTAAAATTGTGCATTTATAAATTTTGTTGAATACGTAAAGTATAATTGAATTTGAGTCCATCAACTTACTTCTTTATTTTATAAATCTTACTTAGCTATTTATAAAAAATCTTGGTTTTAATAATCTAAGCTTGATTATTAAGAGAGAAATCATTGAACTAAATAATTAGAAAATTTTATTAATACATCTTGGTGGATATTTATTATATAAATTAATTTTAACGGTCGATATTAGAGATATTATATCGACCTTAGTCATTCATTTGACTTGTCTCTGCAAATCTATGGTTAAATCATATTGAAATGGAGATAGAACAACTAAGTTCAAATGTTCATTAACAATTGTTTCCAAGGAATCCAATTCAATGAAACTAAAAGAACGTCTATTGAATCGATTAAAACGGTCTCACCGACAAAATCAACTCAATGGCAACCCTTTGGATTTAGGTCGCCTCTCAGCTTGGCATAATCCTAATCGGATGAAAGAAAAATCCAAAGAAGATCAAATTTAATTTATAATTAAAGCCTCCGATAATTTTATCGGGGGCTTTTTTGTTTTTAATATGAGAGTTACATTTAATCATAATATTATTAAAGGTTAAATGAGTTATTTTAAAAAAATCTCCAAAAAACGTATCTTATTATCATTTATTCTTCTAATGCCTATTTTATTATTATCAATAATTATACTATTGATATCTAAAGGATATTTGGCTGTAGTCCCTAAATGGTAAAATAATTTCAAACATTTTTTATGAATAAAGTCTTATTAATTATTATAACCATTTCAATGATGGTAGTATCGGGTATCTTTTTGGGTAAGTTTTATCTTACTCAATTAGCAAATTCAGCAGACTACTATTTTCTTATTTTATGTTTAGTTTTTACAATAGTGGGCGTCGTTACTTGGTGGTTAACCTTTAAACGTTCTTAAGTCAAAAGGAGTAAAATATGAAAACGCGCATTCTTTTAACGCTTTCCCTTATATTAATCAGCTGTGAATCCAAACAGAATGTAGAATACCTTCAAACTGATGAGCATGCTGCTCTTGGAAGGCCATTCTCTGAGGCAGTTCGAGTTGGAAATATGTTATATCTTTCTGGAAAGATCGGTAACATACCTGGTGAAGGGGTAGTCCCAGGTGGTATTGGTCCAGAAACACGTCAAACGATGTTAAATATTAAAGAAGTCCTTGAGCGTTATGGCTCATCTATAGATAATGTAATTAAATGCCTTTGTATGTTAGAAGATATCAATGACTGGGCAGATATGAGTAAAGAATATATAAAGTTCTTTCCCAATCATAAACCCGCACGGTCTGCTTTTGCTGGTAGTGGATTAGCAGCTGGAGCAAAAGTTGAGATTGAATGTATTGCAACTGTAGAATAAGGAGAAAATCATGAATAATAATTTAACTCGAAGAGATTGGTTAAATAGAAGCGCTACTGTTTTAAGTGGCTCATTTATAAGTGCAATGGCTGGATTTAACCCGCTTTTAAGTAGTCCAACAGTAACTCCATCAAATTTTCCAACTCGTATGATGTTCAATGAGAATCCTTACGGTCCATCACAAGTAGCAAGAAGAGCTATGCGAAAAGCTTTTTCTGAATCAAACTTATACTCGATGCGTTATGCCAAAGCAGAGTTTAAAACCCTTATGGCAAAATTAAATGGAGTGACGCCAGATCATATTGCAGTTGGCTTTGGTTCCGGAGAAATCCTTAAAAAAGCAGCACTAATGAATGGAATTGATAAAGGTGAATTGGTTTCTCCCGCACTTACATTTGAGACAATTAATCGTTTTGCTAAAACAATGAAATCTAATGTAAAACGTATACCAATGAATAAGAAGATTGGTATTGATCTAGATCGAACTGCTGAAAGTATCAGTCAACGCACGAAACTTATTTATCTTTGTAATCCGAATAATCCAACAGGATCAATCATGGAAACGGATCAATTAGAGTCTTTTTGCAAGACCATGTCAAAAAAATCCATTATTTTTGTTGATGAAGCCTACCATGAATATGTCACTCACCCAAATTATCGGTCTATGATTAATTTAGTTAAAAAAGGTCATAATATCCTTGTTTCAAGAACAGCTTCTAAAGTACATGGACTTGCAGGCTTAAGAGTAGGCTTTGCAGTAACTACTCCTGAAATTGCAAAACGACTAGAATCTTATCTTACTGATTCATTGAATATTATTGGCTTACGTGGAGCAATTGCATCTTATCAAGATAAAAGATTCCAAGCTCATAGCGTTGAGCAGAATAATAGAGCAAAAAAGATTATCACGGATCATTTGGATAATAAAGGAGTGGAGTATTTAGACTCACAATCTAATTTTATTTTTATTAAAACTGGAATGGATATAACAGAATTCCAGCCGTTAATGGAAAAAAATGGAGTCATAGTGGGTCGTCCATTTCCACCTTATAATAAATGGTGTCGATTGAGTATGGCTAAACCAGAGGAAATGGAAATGTTTAACACAGGAATGGATAGGGTACTAGGATGAGAATATTACTTTTTATAATTGTTTTTGCTTCGCTTGCTGGGCAAAGTGATTATAAGTATAATGAATTACAAGATTTATTTATTGAATGGCGAAAATTTGAAAATCCGCCTTTATTAAATGGAGCACCAGATTATACAAAAAAACAATTTAAAAAAAGAAGAAGTGCTTTTAATAAACTTCAAAAAAAGCTAGATAATATTGATACGACAAATTGGTCAAAGTCTATGCAAGTAGATTGGCAGGTTATTGAAGCAGAAATGAATGGTTATGATTTTAATAATCGAGTGCTTAAATCATGGGTACGCGATCCTGCTTTTTATCAAACTATTTGGATGGCTCAAAGTGATGTCCCAGCGCATGAAGGTCCTGTAAATCATGCTTTATTAGAATATTGGCAATACACCTTCCCTTTAAAAGAAAATAGTAATCAAAAACTTTATCGTGAATTAGCACTTATTCCTGCATTTTTAGAACAGGCAAAACAAAACCTTACAGGTAATGCAAGAGACCTTTGGGTTGCAGGTATTAATAATTTACGTGATCAAACAAAAGATCTTGAGACTCTTGAAATAACTCTAAATAAATATCAAGATCAAAAGAAAGATAAAAACATTTTCGAAGCTTTAGAAAATGCGAAAGTGGCTAATAATAAATTTATTAATTGGTTGGAGTCAGAAGCACCTAAAAAAAGTGGACCATCTGGAATAGGAAAAGAAAACTATTCTTGGTATCAAAAAAACGTGCATCGAGTGCCTTTAACATGGGAAGAAGAAGTGCAATTACTTCAGAGAGAACTTGATAGAGCATGGTCATCGTTAAAGCTAGAAGAAGAGAGAAATAAAAAATTACCACTAATGAAATCTGCTGATACACCTGAGGAATTTGCTGAATTAACAGATAATGCAGTAAAGAAAATGATGAGGTTTTTATCCGATAATGACATCATGTATATCAAAGATAACATGGAGCCTGCTTTAAGAGAACATATGGGAGAATTCATTCCTAAAGATGATAGGAATTTCTTCTCAATCGGTCTTCATTATGATCCTTTGCCACTTTATTCTCATTTTTATCACTGGTTTGACTTAGCTGAGGAGCGTGATAATCCACATGAAAATCTAATACGACGTGGACCTCCACTTTATAATATGTATGATTCAAAAAATGAAGGAATTGCTACAGCAGTAGAAGAAATGTTTATGCATGCCGGACTTTATGAAGATAGTCCAAGGTCGAGAGAAATAGTTTGGATAATGTTAGCACAAAGAGCAGCCAGAGGGCTTGGGTCATTGTATGCGCACGCAAATATGATGACAATGGCAGAAGCCGGTCAAGTTCATGTTAAGTGGACTCCTAGAGGTTGGATGGAACGTGAACCACATTTACTTCAATTTGAGCAACATCTATATCTTAGACAGCCAGGCTATGGGACATGTTATATAACAGGTAAATACTTAATTGAAAATCTTATGGCAGAATATGCTGAAAAATTAGAAACAGAAAATAAGACATTTGCTCTTAAGGACTTTTTAAATGCATTTAATAATGCAGGAAATATTCCAGTAGAATTAATACGTCAAGAAATGGTAGAGGATTAAGATTGTGAAAAAAATATTAATATGTTTATCTGCGTTTTTAATTGGTCAGGAAGAATATGATGTAGACTGGGAGACAGTGGCTAAAATAAGAGAAGAAGGATTTCAGCGCTCAGAGATATCAAACACGTTATCATATATGACTGATGTCTTGGGGGCAAGACTTACAAATTCTGAAGATATGAGGCGTGCTCAAGGTTGGGCAGTCAAAGAAATGAAACGAATAGGCCTAACTAATATTGAGATCGAACCGTTTATGGATTATGGCTATAGTTGGGATAATCAATATTTTTCTATTCATATGATTGAGCCTGATTATCAAACAATGGTTGGTTACCCAATTGCTCACACACCAGGAATCAATGGTCGTCAAAAATTGACCGTTGTTCGTACTCAAATTAAAACCAAAGCTGATTTAGAAAAATATAGAGGTAAGCTACGCGGTAAAGCTATTTTAGCTACACCTCCTCCTAAGATAGATCAAGAACGATATCGCAATGGTACACCTCGCTATACTGATGAGCAGCTGAAAGAAATATCAGAGAAACCTTTTCCAAAAGCACCAAGAGGGCCCAGACCACCTGTAAATCCTGATCTAGTTTCTTCAGAAGAAAGAAATACTTTCTTTAAAAATGAAGGAGTCTCAGTTATTCTAGAATCTAAAAGTGGGTGGATTGCTGCTGTTAGAGGCTTTGCTCGTCCTGGAGCCAAAAAAGATAAGTGGGATAGAAAAGGGACTGTTGAGCATCTACCGATTGTAGCGATAACTCCAGAACATTATAATAGGATGATTAGAATAGTTGATAGAGATATTCAAGTTAAAATAGAAGTTGAAATTAAAACTAAGATCGGAAAAAATCGTAGAAAAGCACGAAATGTTTTAGGTGAAATAGTTGGGAGTGATAAAAAAGATGAAATTGTAATGTTAGGTGCTCATTTTGATACTTGGCATGCAAGTCCAAATGCATCCGATAATACTTCAGGTGTTGCAGTCATGTTAGAAGCAATGCGTATTCTTAAAGCAGTAAATATTCAACCAAGAAGAACAATTAGAATTGCCCTTTGGTCTGGTGAAGAACAAGGGTTGCATGGTTCTAGAGAATATGTTAATAAACATTTTGGTAACCCTAATGATCCAGAGGTTGGTCAAAAAGATGGTTATGAAAACTTTTCAGCTTATTTTAACCAAGATTATGGTCCTGGTCAGTATAGAGGTATCTATCTTCAAGATAATGAACATGTAAGAAAAGCTTTCACATCTTGGATGAAGCCATTTGATGATCTGGGCATGACCACGATTGGGTCTCAAAGTGTTGGTAGCACTGATCATATTCCATTTGATAGAGCGGGGTTACCTGCCTTTCAGTTTTTGCAAGATCGTGTTGGGGGAACTGGCGGGCATACTAACTTAGATTTTTATGATACAATACCTATTGAAGATATCAAAAAGAATGCGGTCATTGTTGCCTCTTTTATTTATCATACAGCTATGTTAGATGAACCTTTGCCAAGGAAATTAAAGTTAAATGTTAATAGGAGGATAAAATGATAAAGTTATTTTTATCAATTATAATGAGTTCTATGGTATTAATTGCTAATGATGATTGGTCAAGTAATAAAAAAGCTATTGATGCTTCAGTTAAAAAACATGAGAAAGAGCTTATAAAGATCAGTGATGCGATTTGGCACAATGCTGAATTGGCTCTTGAAGAATATAAATCATCAAAAATATTGTCAGACTATGCAGAGAAGAATGGTTTTAGTCTTGAGCGCGGGGTTGCAGGGATGCCTACTGCCTTTATAGCTACCTATGGCTCTGGCCGTCCTAGAATAGGTATACTTGGTGAATTTGATGCTAATGCAGGTATTTCTCAGAAAGCGCAATCTAAGAAGGAAGCATTAATCGAAGGCAAACCAGGCCATGGATGCGGTCATAACCTTTTTGGCACAGGTAGTTTAGGTGCAGCTATTGCTGTAAAAGAATTAATTGAAAAAGGTAAAATAAAAGGCACGGTTGTTTTCTATGGTACGCCTGCTGAAGAAACAATTTTTGGAAAAGTATGGTTTGCAAGAGCTGGCTTATTTAATGACCTAGATGTTTGTGTAGATTGGCATCCCGGTGATGATTTGGAAGCAGCAACACAGAGTAGTAAGGCACTTATTGACTTTAGAGTTAAGTTTTCTGGAAAAACAGCTCATGCTTCTGCCGATCCATATAATGGCTTTAGCGCTGTAGATGGAATGGAGCTATTTACGACTGGGATCAATTACTACAGGGAGCATATTAAACCAACCGCTCGTATACACTATCAAATTGAAAAAGCTGGCGATGTTGTTAATGTGGTCCCTGATAAAGCTCAGATATGGGTTAGAGTAAGAGAAAATGATAGAGTGAGTTTAAATGTTGTTTACGAGCGAGTTAAAAAAATGGCCGCAGCTGGAGCTCTGATGGCTGAGGTCGAACATGAAATTCAACTAATCTCAGGTATATATGAAATTTTGCCCAATCGTCGTGGAGCAGCTGCTATTCAAGCTAATTTTGAAATGCTTGGCCCAATTAAATACACCAAAAAAGAAATGGCATATGCTAAGGAAATTCAAAGAGCTACTGGTAAGCCAGAAGTTGGAATGGATGGAGCAATTCATCCTTTAAAAGAAACGATGCCTGCGCAGGGTGGTTCTACAGATGTGGGCGATGTGAGTCAATTAGTTCCTGTAGTGAGATTGTCAACTCCTGCAGCGCCTAAAGATGCACCGTGGCATTCATGGGCCGTAGTGGCTTGTACAGGTATGTCGATTGGTCATAAAGGAATGATTCATGCTACAAAAGCTTTGGGAATGACAATGGTTGATCTTTTTGAAAATCCTCAATTAGTAAAAGAAGTCAAAGCAGAATTCAAAGAAAGAAAAGGTTCTAGTAAATACAAAGCAATAATTCCTTCAGGGCCACCACCAGTACCACAAAAATAAACAATCAAATAAAGTATTTATCTCAATTATGAATTTAAGTTTTGTTCAAATATTTTGGATTGTACTTATTATTATTTCAATAATAAGTATAAGGCGCATTGTAATTGAAAAAGGGTGGAAAATAAAAAATTTTATTAGAGTTGAAGATGTAGATCAAAAAGATTAAAAACAATGAGTCTCATTTTTATTAAAATTTTTGTTTTATTAAAATTTTGTTATATATTTTGATACCTCGTTGCTAGTAAGTCACTTAAAAAGAGCAGTTTACAATTTTATTTAGAAGATTAAGCTAAATAGCAACAAACTATTTACTTTATACTAAATTTTCTTTTCATTTTTTAAAATGACTAGTTATTTGTGAACAATAATATTCGTCAAAATAATGGAGTAAAAATGAAAAAGAATCATTTAATTATATGGTTACTATGTAGCGTAGTCCTATTTGCGCAATATAATCCAGATAATCACGTAGTCACCACATCAATGTATTATTTAAAAGTGAATGAAGATGGATCTGCAGATGAGTTAAATAAATTGATGGAAGATGAATTTAAAAAAATGAATCGCGTAGATAAACAGTTAGTTAGCTTAATGGTATTAGGCCATTCTATAACCGGTTCCTGGAATGAAATAGTTCAAGTTGCAGAGTGGAAATCAATCGCAGATGCAGATAAAAGTACCGTTGATACTGGATTATTGCGGAAGAAGGCAAGGCCCAATGATAAAAAGCGTAGAGCTTTTTATGAAAAATATGGTAAATACTGGTCATCAAAGCATAAAGATATAGGAATGGATGAACTTGTAATAAACAGAGTAAAACGAAATAAAAAAAGAATGGATGAAAATACAATTGTTACAGTTCAAGAATTCTATATGAAACCTATGAGTCAAGTTGAAGGTGGAACTGTAAAAGAGCGTGAAGCTCTTTTTGATGAATATCATAATAAGGTAATAATGAAAAATGATAAAATTTTAAGTAGAAAAGAACTAAGGCATTATTGGTCAGGTTCACTTGGTGGAGGTACAAACCCCTTTGTCATTATGACAGAATTTGCAAATATTGATGACATGATTAACAGAACTTCTGATGGAAGAAAGACAAGTCAGAAAGCATGGCCAGACGACGATGATCGTTCAGCTTTCTTTGAAAAAAGAAATAAATATTTAGTACCCGGACATAAGGATATAGCTATCCATAGTAACATGGTAAAACTTAATAAAAATAAAAAATAAACTATTAGTTGAGGCTGTCTTTTCCTTTTTTAAAGGATCTTATCCTTTTAGCCTCCTCTTCTGATGGCCTCAGCACTATTAATTAATAAATTTTAAGGACATTAAAATGAAAAAAATATTAGCATTACTTACAATCTTTATAGTTGGTTGTAGTACATCAACATCCGATGGTAAATACATTCAATGGATGGGTGATAATGAAATTGCAAATAACTATGTACGTAAAGGTATGTTTCATTGGTATAATGTTGAATGGGAAAAAGCATATTCATTTTTCTCGGGAGCACTAGAAGAAGACCCAACTCTTTTTGCTCCTCATGTAGTTCTTTCATGGTTATCAGATGGTGAAGCAAAGAAAATACATAAAGAAAAAGCGAAGCAATTAGTCAAAGGTAAAAATGAAAATTCTCAATTATTTGTATCTATCTTAGATCTCGAAGGACCGGATAATGCAATTAAAAGAAATGAGCTTTGGTCAAAAATGCATGATATTGAACCTGATGGAGGTTTTATTAATCATATGTATGCTTGGACAATACAAGATAGAAAAGAGCGTATAAATGAATTTGAGAATTTTCTTCAGCAAGAGAAAGAAGATGGAGATACGTACTTTCATATCCTTAATGCACTTGGATATGCATATTACAATATAGACGATAAAGAAAAAGCTAAATATTATCTTGATGAATATGCTCGTGTTTATCCGAATGGCTACAACCCTCATGATTCAATGGGTGAATTTTTTTATAATGAAAAAGATTATGAAACAGCACTAGTTCATTATAAGAAAGCATTGGATCAATATCCAATGGCTAACTCTGCAATTAATAAAGTTAAAGAGTTAAAAGAAAAACTAGGTAATAAAATATCAAATAATGAACCATCTGGATCACATACTTCAGAAAATTGGCAAGTTTGGGCTTATTCGACAGCTGCACCAGCATATATTGCCGAAAATGCTACAGTATTAAACGCGAGTATGGAACCCTTAAGAGTTGGAACGAATGGATGGACTTGTTTAGCCGCAAATCCAAGAGGAATGTCTGACTCTGAAAATGGCTGGAAAGATGCTCACGAGGCTATGCCAGTTTGCGCTGATGGAGAATCTATGAAATGGATGCAGGCGTACATGGGTGGAACTATACCTAAACTTGATGGCGATGGATTTATGTGGATGCTCCATGGTGATATGGGTGAAGATAATTCAAAACCTATGGTTATGGCTAAAGGTGATGCTGATGACCCTAATGAATGGATTGAATCTGGCCCTCATTTAATGTTGATGCCAAAAGATCCAGCCACGATTGATAATCAGACCACTGATTTTAATTCAGGGGCGCCTTATGTTATGTGGGCAGGCTCACCTTATCGACATTTAATGATACCCGTAAATGGATATTATCAGTATCAGTCACAAAAATAATTAATAACCAAATATCAAGGAGATAATCATGTCTAAAAGAATATCAGGAATATTTATATCCTTATTTTTATGTGCTTCTATTTTTGCACAGGAAGATCCAATTGTTGCAAGTGGTGGATACAGTAAAATATATAAAGGTAAGGAAGCTTCCTTTGAAAAAGCTGTTTCAAGTCATGTTGCGGAGTGGCACGGTCCTGAACAATGGCCTACTTTTGCAGCTAGAGTAATGAGTGGATCTCGAACCGGGCAATATTTTATGGGTACTTCAAATCATTATTGGAAGGATTATGCAGATCGTAAAAGCATTAAATCTCATAATGATGAATGGAAAAAGATTGTAGATAGACATGTTGAAGAACAGGGCGGTATGGCATTTTTTGAAAAAAGGTTAGATGCTAGTTATAATGATCGTTCTGCGCCTATGTGGGAAGCAGTATATTACTATACGAAGCCAGGCAAACGCGGAACAATGTTAGAAATACTACGTAAGGGTGCGGATGCTAGTCGTAGAGTAAGGTTTAAAGGAAGTACTGGGGTTTACAGCCAAATCTCAGGTGGAGATCAAGATGGAATTTTAATGGTTATATCTAGAATGGATAGCATGGCTGATATGGCTATACCATCTCCTACAATTAAAGAAAGATGGGTTAAGGTATATGGTGAAAAAGCTTTTAATCAAGCTGTTAAAGATTGGTACGGTAGTTTTACAAAGTCAGAGTCTGAGATTCTTAAAGTAATCCCTGAAATGACAACTCCATCTAATTAAGAAAGGAAAAAATCATGATAAAAAAAATAATACTAATTTCATTATTTTGTTTCACTGCTCTTTTTGCTCAAGCTGGTGAAACTTGGACTGTAGGCGAAAGTGTTTATCAAATTTCAACTATTGATCTTGAACCCAATGTAGATGCTCAATATCTTAACCAAATGAAGCGAACTTGGGAAAACAATATGAAGGTTTTTAAAGCTGAAGGAATT
>Ga0115002_10008417_pt1 | contig 11430 bp, 8 predicted proteins | sample ArcticOcean_MG_C_8_FD_89576 | JGI IMG/M metagenome (GOLD analysis project Ga0115002, IMG submission 89576) | Marine microbial communities from western Arctic Ocean - ArcticOcean_MG_CB11_86 | ecosystem: Environmental > Aquatic > Marine > Oceanic | place: Arctic Ocean: Canada Basin | collected... | reverse complement strand
ACCCACCGGCGGCGGAGCAACCAACCCCGCCTGGGATTTTCAATGGTTCGTCCCCGACTACAAAGTGGGCGAGGCCTACGGGTTCGTCATGCGAGCCGCCTATTTGCCGTTTGAAAGTCGTGCACAAATCGAAAAGGCGACGAAGCAACATCGCGCGGCGTTGAACGCGGATTGATCACTCTTCGAGCGAGGCGATCACATCCGAGGCAACGTTCCCACCGGTCACGCGTTGCAAGGCACGCCAACCGGGGACCGCGTTCACTTCGATCACGTAGCAGGCCCCGCTGCGGTCGTAGAGCAAATCGACACCAGCGAACCGTGTCCCGACGGCTGCGGCTGCTCGGAGTGCAAGGTCCCGCTCGGCTTCGGTCGCCGTATGCAACTCGGCTTTCCCACTACGGGAGACGTTCGTGCGGAAGTCGTCCCACGACCGGCGTTTCATTGCGCCGATCAGCTTGCCGTCGAGCAATAACAGTCGGACGTCGAACCCTTCATGCTCGACGAAGCGTTGCAGATAGAGGACCGCGTCGATCCGTTCGAGCGTGCGAAAGGTTCGCAAGGCCAGGTCGGGATCGCTGACGCGCACGATGCCCCGCCCTTCGGCACCGAACAGCGGTTTGACGACGACATCTCCGCCGAGCGTTTCAAACGCTGCGAGTGCCGCGTCGGCGTTCTCACAAACAACCGTCTCGGGAACCGGTAGCCCGGCCGCCGCCAAACGGGATGTCGCCAGATACTTGTCGACCGCGCACTCGATGGCTTTGGGGGAGTTCATCACCGTCACGCCGGCTGCTTCCAATCGCGCCAAGGCGTCCATGCGGAAGACGACTTGTTCGAGTGAGCCGGGTGGCATGGTGCGGACGATGACGGCATCCAGGTTGTTCAATGCGACGTCGCTGGATTTGATGGACTCGCTGGGAACGGCTCGGGGGCTTCCGCTTTGCGGTGCGCCCGCCGCCACCCCAACGCTGCTCGTTAATTGCGTGAAGTCGATCCGTTTGCAATGGTGTCCGCGTGAGGTCGCCGCGCCTTGGAGCACGTCGCAGTACCAGCTTCCGGCGTTTCCCAGCACGGCGAATTGCATCGGAGTGATCTCGACGATCCAGAGGGAGCACAGACATTCCTGTCTGTGGATGTTGAACCTCATTATTGAACAGACAGGAATGTCTGTTCTACGGTTCGGTTTACAACCCGAACGACTTCACTAACACGGACGGATTGGTTTTCCCGAAGCTTTGCACTCGGCCTGTGTCGAGGTTTTGAAAAACGATCTCGGCCGGGCTGAACAGGTGCGGGTCGATGGCGTAGAAGTCGTGGCCCGCTTCCTCGAAGATTTCTAGAAACGGTTTTCCGTAGGATGCAGAAGCCGACGCGGGAACTTTGGGGCCGACTTCTGCGATGGTGTCATCATCGCCGGTCACCCACAACGTCACCCGGCCGCCGTAGAGAATGGCGTCGTTGGTGCGACCGATGCCGGTGAGGTCGTCTTTGGCCACCGGTGATAACGGCGCGCTGCCGAACCCGGAGGCGATGCGATTCACATCGAATCCCAGCTCGAACAGTTTGTGCAAGGCGGTCTTGACCGACCGCGCGACGACCTGCAAATTCCCCGCCTGCGACGACGTGGGGGCCACCGCCAGCGTGGTTGCGTTCGCAGCGATCCCCGTTTTCTCGGCGATGTAGGCGAACACTTCATCGCCCGGCAAATGATTTGTTTCCAGCACCCCCACACACCAGTCGGCCGACTCACCGAACGAAAGCGTGTCGAATAGTTCCTCGGACGCGGCGGCGACCCGCATTGGTCCAGACCCCATGCCGAAAAAGTCATCGACGGAGATTTTCCAGCCCGCATACTGGCTGCCCAAACAGGCGGCGACCGGAGGGTCGGTGCTCACCGAGACCTGCGGCCAAGCGTTTCCGTTCAGTTCGCCCGGCGTGACGCACACATCGCTCAGCCCCGACATGCACAGGCGTGCCAACTCGATTCCCGCCTGCAATCCCCCGGCTGCCTCGACGCCGAAATCGATCACACGCCCGCCGCCTGGCAACTTTGAAACGGTGATTCGCAAGTCGTCGGCGGACTGCGCGGCCCAATCGACCAACTCGAAAGCGCGCTGGTTCAGAGAGATCGTCATGGTGTGATTCAGGTTTGCGGGGGAGAAGTATTGAATATTGAATTCGGGAGAGATTAGGCCATCATCCTATCGCCCCACGAACCGCACGTCGAACGGTATGTCGTGAGTTCCTTGCGCTTCTGGCCGGAAGACAGTTTCCCACAGAATGTTAGCGCGCGTTGCTGTGTGGGTAAAACCGTCAAAGCTTCAAGAATCGGACGAGAGTGGGTCGACATACACCATGACGGTGGTTGTCACCGGTGACTTGTTGTTGAGAGAAAAGAAGTCGGCATGGAGAAGCACCTCGTCATTCCCTGTTACAACGAGTTCGACCGAATCCCCGTCGATCGGTATCTTGAATTCTTAAGCCAGAACATCGAGTGGACGCTGATCTTCGTCGATGACGGCAGCCAAGACGACACGATTGTAAAATTACGGAACCTGCACCGAGCACATCCTCGGCAGGTGGTTGTTCTGCGGCTGGAAAAGAATTCAGGGAAAGCCGAAGCGGTACGCGTCGGCATGCGATTCGGCCTCGAACAGCTCGATAGCGAGTTGATCGGATTTGCCGACGCAGATTTGGCGGCCCCCCTGAATGAAGTCCTGCTGCTCGATCGGGCTTTGGCGCGGCATGCAGATGTTGTTGGCGCGCTGGGCATTCGCCTCTCTCTGTTGGGGCGTCGTATTCATAGGAAGAGGGTGCGTGCGTTGCTCGGTCGGACATTCGCACGGCTGGCAAGCTGGGCACTTCGCATTCGCATTCGCGACACGCAATGTGGAATGAAACTCTTTCGCAACAATGCGGCGTTGCGTGCGGCGTTGCGTGCGCCGTTTCAGTCGCGGTGGGTTTTCGACGTGGAACTCATCAAGCGATTGCTGGGCAGCCATCCGTCGAATCTGTCTTCCCGTGAACTTCTTTGGGAGCAGCCACTGGATGCCTGGGAAGAGATTCCCGGATCGCGGTTGAAACCTCACGACTTTCTCACCGTGGGCTTCGATTTCGTGCGCATCATGCTGCAAAACGAAATCCCGCCCGAACCGGAGAATCGCAACGATCCGATCATCGTCTCGATCGATGATCGCCTCCCTGCCCGCTTGCATCAGGCGGCGTGACCTTGAGACGTTGTCGGACGCTGGGCCAAGTCGTTTTCGCCTGAGAGATTTCCGGCTTGAGTCGCCCTCGATTCGTTGACCAGCCGGAACCCCAAGTACCCCGCGAACGCACAACAGGCTAACGGGGCCAGCCAGACCGGTGGCATGCCGGAGGGTGTCATCAGCTTGCCAAGCTCGTAGCTTCCCAACGTCAGCAGCGCGAGCAGAATCAGTCCGCCTGCGTGCCATCTGCGGTTCTTGGCAATCAGCTCTTCGGCATAGAACATTCCCAACGCTGGCCCCAGCAGGCAATACGTGTTGTTCTCGGTCCGCGGATTGAACAACAGCAGATACACCGCCGAAAGCGTGAACAGCCAGACCGGCCGTCTCGCTTCGGGCGAACGCCTGAAAACAATGACCGTTGCGCACAACGTCACCAGCGCGGCGGCAAGCCGGACACCGGTCTGCATGGGACCGGCGATGTGTACGCCCACCGTTCTCAGCATGCCGAACGTTTGCGCCCACCAATCTTGATGGCCCAAGTCGTGCGCCACGCGCATCATGGCGAAGCAGTCCTGATACTGCTCCAAAACGTAGGCCGGGTTCTGCAAGAGAAAAGGAGTCAGTAGCACCAGCACCAAACCAACCGCCAGCCGAACCCGTAACTGTGGCACAACAGCAGCGGCGAGAAGTAACATCACGAGAACCAACGGCTTCACGGCGAAGCCCAACGCCAGACATAACGCCGCCCGGTTCCACCGCCGTTGATAGATGCACTCAGCAGCCAGCAGCATGAGTGCCGTCATCGGGAGTGTTGATTGACCGTTCCGCAAACAACTGAAGCACAGCAGTGCGGAAACAAACACGATCCCCAGATGGAATTCCGGATCCCCGGGAGCCATCACGCGGCTGATACACAGAATCGACCAGCCGAATAAAGCGATTCCACAGAAACGCCACAGGATGTCTCCCCAAGGGTCGCCGACCGAGGCGAACGGAGCGTAAACGATTGCCGCTTGTGGAAAGTAGAGGAACCCTCGGCCCGACATCTCGTACATCGGCTCGCCTGCCATCCAATGCTGGGCGGCTTGCTCGTAGGCATCGGTGACGGTTCGTCGTTCTCCCCCCAGAAGCCGGACCGAAACGACAAGCAACAGTCCCACCCAGATCGCCCACGGCAGGCATTTCAAGACCGTCATCCGCAAAGGAGACGTGGCGGGAATTCGAAACACGTCGACGTCCTTGTCGTAAATGAGTAGTTCGGCTTAGCAGAAGGACGAAGAGTTTCGATCAATCACGATGGCCTGTCAATTTCAATGTCGCCTCTGATCGTCTTGAAGTGTCGTCATTGATTACGGTGAATCTCGTTGTTCTATGAATCAAACCACAAGACTCAAAGACACGAAGAATAGCCCGCAGGCCTGTCGGCACGCTGACTTCGTGCGCGGATCATCGCAGATAAAGTCTGTATTGTCTCCGCGAAACCCTGCGTTCATCTGCGGCCCATTCTTCTTTTTTCGATTTGGATTGGCCCTCTGCCGGACATTCTCTGAGACTCTTCGTGTCTTGGAGGCTTCGTGGTTTTTCCTGATCGTCCCAGATTCACAATCGTTCCTGACGACACCCTCACCCTATGAGGTTGTCGACTGGTGACCGATTTCCTATTCTTACGGCCGAATGGATGTGATTTCTCATGGGGAACAACAGCCAGCTGACGCTGGCCGCTCGCCCTTTAGTTTCAGAGCCGATCCAAGGAGTTCCGATGTCGACCGTTGCCTCAACCGATTACAAAGTTGCCGATATGAGCCTGGCCGAATGGGGCCGCAAAGAAATCGAGATCGCGGAAAACGAAATGCCGGGCCTGATGGCCTTGCGGGCCAAGCATGGGGCCGACCAGCCGTTGAAGGGAACCCGCATCGCCGGTTGCCTGCATATGACGATCCAGACGGCCGTGCTCATTGAAACGCTGACCGCGTTGGGAGCCGAAGTCCGCTGGTCGAGCTGCAACATCTTCTCGACACAAGACCACGCGGCCGCTGCCATCGCCGCGACGGGTGTGCCGGTGTTCGCCTGGAAAGGGCTGACCGAGGAAGAATTCGTTTGGTGCATCGAGCAAACGCTGCATTGGCCCGACGGGCAAGCGTTGAACATGATTCTCGACGACGGCGGCGACCTGACCGCCATGATCCACGAACGCTTCCCTGAACTGCTCAAAGACATCAACGGGCTGACCGAGGAAACGACCACCGGCATTCACCGCCTGCACCAAATGCACGCACAGGGCAAGTTGGGCGTGCCGGCGATTAACGTCAACGACTCGGTCACCAAGAGCAAGTTCGACAACCTGTATGGTTGCCGTGAATCGCTGGCCGACGGCATCAAGCGGGCGACCGACGTGATGATTGCTGGCAAGGTGGTTGTCATTTGCGGTTACGGCGACGTGGGCAAAGGTTCTGCCGATGCCATGAAGGGGCTGGGTGCCCGCGTGATCGTCACCGAGATCGACCCCATCTGCGCATTGCAGGCGTCGATGGAAGGCTACCAAGTCACCACGATGGAAGAGATCGCCGGCCAAGGCGATATCTTCGTCACCACGACCGGCAACCGCGACATCATCCGCGGCGAACATCTCGACGCCATGAAGCACGAGGCGATCGTTTGCAACATCGGTCACTTCGATCTGGAAATCGATGTCGCCTATCTCAACAGCCGTGACGACATCGAGAAGGTCAACATCAAGCCGCAGGTCGACAAGTACGTCTACCCCGATGGCAAGGCGATTGTTTTGCTGGCGGAAGGCCGGCTGGTGAACCTCGGCTGTGCGACGGGGCACCCCTCGTTCGTGATGTCCAACAGCTTCACCAACCAGGTGCTTGGCCAGCTTGCCTTGTGGAACGAAATCGAAAAGTACGACGTCGGCGTCCACATGTTGCCGAAAGAACTCGACGAAGAAGTCGCCCGGCTGCACCTGGCAAAACTGGGGGTCAAGCTGACCACGCTGACTCAAGAACAGGCCGATTACATCGGCGTGAAAGTCGAAGGCCCGTTCAAACCGGACTACTACCGGTATTGAGAAATGCCGACGGGAAAATGTCCCGTCGAAATCACTGGAACGCATCGAACGCCTGTGGGATCTCCCGCAGGCGTTTTTCTTTTTTTGTGTCTGAGTGGCACGTCCCAGACCAGCGGGATGGACGTGGTCCGCGCGCTCGCCACGCCCATTCCGTTGCTCTGGGACGCGCCGACCGAACGCAACATGTTTGACAACGACATGTTGCAACATCCACATCTACACTGACTCACGTTGACCGGTTTGGCAACCAGAGCTATACTCCCGCCCCCTTGCGGTGCGCCATTTCTACGTCAAGGATGACGGTCGATGAGCTCTGCTGCCGAACGTCGGTTGATTCCCTATTCGCATTTGGAGCAGCTTCGCGAAGCGCGCGGAATCCTACGTGCCGAAGCGGATGCCGTCGCGCGATTGGCAGAACAGTTAGACGCCGAGTTTTGCTCGGCTCTGGATGTCATCGATCGTGCGACCGGACGAGTGATCGTTACGGGCATGGGCAAAGCCGGGCTGATCGGTCGCAAGATCGTCGCCACACTCTCCTCGACCGGCACGCAATCGCATTTCCTGCATCCGGCCGAAGCCATTCACGGTGATGTGGGCTGCGTCCATGAAGACGACGTTCTACTGGCACTTTCCAACAGCGGTGAGACGGAAGAGATTAGCCGACTGCTGCCGATTGTGCGGCGGTTAAATGTGCCGATCGTGGCGATCACGGCGTCGTCATCGAGCACGCTGGGCAGCGAAGCGGATTGCACCATCGAACTGGGCAAACTACGGGAAGCCGACCCGCATGGGCTGGCTCCCACAACAAGCACGACGGCCATGCTGGCCGTGGGTGATGCGCTGGCGTTGGTGCTTAGCCGCATGAACGGATTCACGCCACAACAGTTCGCGGTGTTCCATCCGGGCGGCAGTCTCGGTCGCAAGCTGGCACACGTTCGCGACGTGATGCGCAAGGGAGACGAACTTCGCATCGCCCGTGATGACGCCACAACCCGCGAGGTGTTCGTCTCACTGAGTAAACCAGGACGGCGCACCGGCGCGGTGATGCTCGTCGACGACGCGGGCCGACTGACCGGGTTGTTCACCGACAGCGATCTGGCACGGTTGTTAGAGAAGCAGCGCGAGTTTCAAGTCGACCGACCGATCACGGAAGTCATGACACCCCAACCAATCACCGCCTCTCCGGATGATCGCTTGCTCGACGTGGTGGATCTACTCTCACAACGAAAACTCAGCGAACTGCCGGTGATCGATGCAGACGGATGCCCGGTCGGGTTGATCGATATCACTGACGTCATTGGCCTCATGCCGCAGGAGGCGCTCGCTTAGAGCGAAGACTGCCATGCCGGGCTTGCCCTTCTCCCGCCGAATGTTTCTCACGCTGACGACCGCCGCGTCGTTGTCGGGAGCGTACGGGATTTATCGCGGTGTGATTAATCCGCTGATCGAGGGGGATTTGCCCGGACCCGGAATCAATACACCGAACAATGTCGTACTTCCCCAACCCGAGGAATCGCGACGGATCGCACAGCGGTACTTGGCTTCGCAGCCTTGGGCGGCCAACGCCAAATACCAACTGCGCACCGCCGAGGCGTTCGTGTATTTCGAGGAGTGGGAACGGATCGACGACGACCGGGCGGTTCGATTCACACCCTTCGCGATGGTCTGGCAACAGGAAGGAGCCGACCCCGACGAAGAGCCGATCTCGATCATTTCCCAAACCGCCTACGTGAAGTTTCTCTCGACATTCGAGATCACGAACAATCCCGGTCGGGTAATTTCGGCTGCCTTGAATGGTGAAGTCACGATTCTGGGAGCCGACGGGCTGGAGGTTCACGGGCGGAATTTCACGTACTCTGAATCGGCCATGCGGATTTGGAGCGACAACGATGTGCGCTTCGCACAAGGCCCGCATCGTGGTGAAGCACGCGGAGTGCAAATTGAACTCACTCCCCACGAGCATCTCGAACCGAACGATAGCATTGCCGCTTCCGGTGTGAAGAGCCTGCGGTTAAGGCGAGATGTGCGAATGAATCTCGTCTCGGAACCCAACGAAGAAGAAGTGGCCGAAGGCAAAGAGCCGACGCACGTGACCGTCGAAAGCGATGGCAGCTTCGACTTCTTCACCGAAACCAACATTGCAATTTTCGAGAAGAACGTACGCGTCAACCGACCGACTTCGGAGACGCTGTCCGACTCGCTTGAATGCGAGAAACTCACACTCGTCTTCGAGCCTGAACCTGAAAAAGATGCGGCCACCCCGCCTGCGGACACACCCGAACCGGCCCAGAAGCCCGACCGGTTCGGCATGGTGGAAGACAATCTGACATTCCAGCGGATGCGCGCTGAGGGACCGGATGTGGTGTTAGTCTCGCAAGAAAACGACCTGACCGCTCACATGCACTCGTTAGTTTACGACGCACAATCCCGTGTCGCGGCGCTCACGCATTCCGAAGCCGTCAATGTCGTGCAGGAACAGAACGATCTGCATTCCCCCGAGGTCACGCTGGTTCACGACGAAGAAGGGTCGGTGACGTCCTTTGTTTGTCGCGGGGCCGGGCAGTTGAATCATCGTGATCCGGAAACCGGCGAACTCGTCTTGGCGGCCAAGTGGAACAAACAACTGCGAAAATACCCCGAGAAGAACACGGGGTTGGAAATCATCGAGTTGGAACAGCAGGCGTTACTGAAGCAACCGGCCGAGGACTCAGCCATCTCGGCCGAGTTCATTCGCATGTGGCTGTTGCCCAGCCCGGAGACGAATGACGACAACACCGGCGACAACGCCGACGAAGAGGAGACGAATCCCAAAGCGAAAACCGGTCTGGCTGGCCGAGCGGGTAACATGGTGCCTCAACGCGCTTTGGCCACCGAGAACGTCGTTCTTCTCAGCCCCGAATTGCAAGCAAAAACGGAGCGGCTGGAAGTCTGGTTCGAGGACGGCAGCCTACCAGCCGCGAGTCCCTCTCCGCAGGAAACTCCCGAAGCGGCTGCGAGCCGTGATTCTTCAAAAACTCCCGCCAGTTCCCGCGTGGCCCGACAAAAGAAACGTTCCGGTTTGATCCGCACAGCGGGCCGCACACGTGGCAGCCGACGTCGCCATTCGCTCGTTTCCGCAATGGCGTCGGTCGAGGATCCGTTCATCCCCTCCGAAGAGACTTCCGACGACGGTTCGCCCGAGAAAACGGAAGCCGCCCCACGGCTGCTGCCCGATTTGCCTGGAACAACTAAAAACACTGAAGCCCCCGAGGCAACCGACGAAGAGAAGAAAGAACCGGTCGATGTCTCTGCCGACTTGATTCGCGTTCGGGTACTGCGCGGCGAGAAAAACGAAAGCTCGCAGGTGGCCGAGGTTTGGACCAGCGGGCATGTCAAAGTGCGACGCCAGCGAAAAGAGGGCGAGGAACCACTTCGCCTGAAAGGCGACCGGTTGCATTTGATCAATCAGGCAGAGAATGCCGAACTCCTGCACGTCTACGGGTCACCGGCCCACATTTATGACAAGGGTTTGCACATTGAAGGAGAGGAAATCCACCTCGACCGGGCGAAGAATCTTATCTGGGTCGAGGGGAAAGGACTACTCGAGTTGCCCGTGGACAAAACGCTTGAAGGCGAACCGCTTCCCGAACCACAGATGCTCGACATCTGGTGGAAAGAGCGGATGGAATTCGACGGGAAGACGGCCAAGTTCTACGAAGATGTGCGGACGATTCTCGAAGACAACCGCATGAGCTGCCAGGAAATGCAGATCGAGCTGACCGAGGCCGTTTCCTTCTCCGAAGAACCCAAAGGCAAACGCAACAAGCAGGGCAAACCCGACAACGTCGACGTTCACCGCATCCACTGCCAAGACGGCGTGCGGTTCGATAGCTATGAATACGAGGAAGACAAACTCGTCGGGATTCGTCGGGCCGAGTTCTGGAAGTTCTCCCTCGATCAACTCACCGGCAACATGGAAGCCAACGGGCCGGGCTGGATTCTCTCCTGGGCACGCGGCTCGGGACGTCGGGCCGCGTTGGCACCCAATCGCACGGTGAAAGCCAACACGGGCGGAAAATCGAAATCGTCGAAGTGGGAATACACGCGGATCGATTTCGCCGGCAAAACGCTGGGCAACATCAAAGGCAAGCACACCACGTTCCACGACCGCGTCGAAATCGTTTACGGACCGGTCGACAAGCCGTTGGAAATCATCGATGCCGAACACTTACCGAAAAACGGTGGGTGGATGCGATCGAACAGGCTGCACGTCATACAGAGCGAAAAGACCGAAACAGCCCCGGCCTATAACGTGGTGGTCGCCAGCGGCAACGCCGAACTGGAAGGCCGCACGTTCCACGCCCGAGCCGACTCCATCACCTACGACGAATCCAAAGAACTCTACGTGCTGCGTTCCATCGGCAGCCGCAAGGCCACCATCTGGCGTCAAACCACCCTGGGCGGCAAACTCAGCCGCGCCGACGCCCAACGCATGGACTTTATTCCCTCGCGCAACATCCTGAAGTTCGACCGCACGACGGGGCTGGATGGGTCGCAGTAGGGGGGGAGTGGTTAGTGGGTGGTGGTTAGCAGACGGGTGGGCGTTGATACGTCTTCGAGCGACTAATCGCTCATTTCACTCTTTGCCTTCTCGGCCTTCGCCTTCTCCCGCGCGATTCGCTCGGCAACTTCTTTCCGGCGTAGTTCCCCAATTTTCGCAATTGGATATTTTTTCGGCCAGCTCACCCATCGCTTATGGTCTTCACGAGCCTTTTCCAAGGAGTAACCACGAGCCACTACCCTCTGAACTAGCTCCTGGTAGTCGGCCTTTGCCTTTGGACCCAACTTGCGGCTTCTTTCCTCTTCTTCGACGATGAAGTGTACGAGCTGCTGATTGGATTGGCTACAATAGGCATCGATGTCGGCTCCAGCATCCAACAACATCAAAGCAATGCCGTATTGACCGCCCCAACTGACAGCCAGCATCGTGGGAGTGGTGTCCGCCGTTCCGAGACGATTCAAATTCGCCTTCCTGTCAATCAGCAACTGAATTCTGGTTCATCCGGAATTCGCGTACTGAGGTTTGCGAAGAGAAGGACATGCTTGTCTCATCTGAAGTTGTGTCGAAATCGACTTCAGAAACGGTAGAGCAAGCATGTCCAAGAGTCTGTT
>Ga0115002_10008416_pt1 | contig 11430 bp, 5 predicted proteins | sample ArcticOcean_MG_C_8_FD_89576 | JGI IMG/M metagenome (GOLD analysis project Ga0115002, IMG submission 89576) | Marine microbial communities from western Arctic Ocean - ArcticOcean_MG_CB11_86 | ecosystem: Environmental > Aquatic > Marine > Oceanic | place: Arctic Ocean: Canada Basin | collected... | reverse complement strand
TTGCGAGAGAGCTTCGGTAATCACGACATCGGATACACGCGCTCAGTGGTTAGATCCGACAGCAAGTTGGTAACTGCCTACTACGTCAATGATGACCCCGACGGCGAACGCTTCATCGAGGCAACGATCACCGACTTCGGATAGTCGTGGTTGTTTGCGTAATCGGTTCGCCGAGTTTGGGACGTTCACGAAAGCCTCAATTTTCGAGGTTTTTAAATCAATCAATATTGCTGATTTGAACGAGAATTCACCCTGTGCCCCCGTAGCTCAGTTGGATATAGCACCGACCTCCGAAGCCAGGAGCGTGAGTTCGAGTTGTAAACACTTTTCGCTATTTACGGGGTTGAATAACCCCTGTGGAGAACAGATTGTAGACTCAGGGTCCAAATTAAGAGATGTCACCACCAGCGGTCAAAGGAACGTCTGACACCATTCACTCATAGTGATAGGTCTCCTGAGTAATCGCATAAGACCTCAGGCGCTGATGAAGACAGCGATGGACACAAAATCCCCGCATTTCCACGAAGGCAATCCCAGGTTGAATGCAGGATAGCGCCGCCGCCATATCACTAGTTAATTTTCGGATCCATGTAGTTCTCTGGCGGGTCGATCTGCTCATCGGCCAGTTCGCGGAAAGTCTTGCGATAGACCTGCATTCGGAACCGACCTGAGTCGATGACATAAACGCCGAACTTGTCGTCGATCTTCACGGCCGTCGGCTTCCAAAAAAGCTTTTCGCGACCCAAATCAACGATGTGATCGCGCCACCGCAGCATGTCGGGGTTCGCCATCAGTTTATCGGCTCCACGCTCCGTCATAACGGCGTCACCACGAAGTTCCTCGATGAACAACCCCGCTCTATTGAACTGTACAACTCGATTGTTTCCACGGTCACAAACGTATAGATCGCCGTGGGCGTCGATCGCCACGTCGCTGGGTCGATCGAATGTCCCGGCGTCTCGGCCAAGTTCGTTGATAACCTGCAGCAAGTCGCCCTCGGGAGTGAAGCGTTGGATGCGGTCGTTCCGCCAATCAGCGACGACCACAGAACCATCCACTGGATCGATCGCAACGCCCCATGGAAAAGACATTTGACCCGGCTCTGACCCCACCTCGCCGAAACCCTCGATGAATTCGCCACTGGAAGTGAAGTGCTGCACCCGTGAAGAACGTGAACAAACGATCCACATCGTTCCGTCCGGCATATATGTGATTCCGGACGGCGCGTTCAGCATCCCCGGGTCATCACCTTGAACGCCCCACGTGTCCGTGACATCGCCGGTCTCGGTCGACATAGCAATGACCTTGTTGGCACGCTCATCGGTGAAGTACATCGTGCCGTTCTGATCGCCATCGCAAAACACCGGGGAGAAGAACTGCTCCTCGCCTTTTACTTGAGGTTCGCCGTCGATAAGCGGCTCGAGATTCTTCGGAAACTCGTCGTCGATATTGCACTGGGCTATTCGAATCTTTGCCCACTGGGTGTTCGAGTCGTACCGGTTCAGCACGTAGAACCAGCCGTCGCCTCCGAATACGAAATCCATTGCGCCGTAAAAGCCGTCAACGACCAAACGCTGGCCGATTGAGGTCTCGAAGCGGTGCCCCATTCTCAACAGCGCTGGATATTTTTCTAGAAGTTCAGGTGTCGGAGTTTGGGGCGGTTGAACAGTGGTCATTACAACTACACTCCTGCCGTTTCGAACATACCGTTGAACTGCTCAAATTTCCCGTTCACGATCGGTTCAGGAGCTATCCCGAAATACTCGTCGAGAATCGTCGAATACAACGATCTGAAGTCGTTGTTGAAGTGCAGATCGCCACTCAGGTGATTAGCTGGGTCGAGCGACGGGTACTCAGCGTAAAAACCGCCCTTAACTTGATCGCCGATCAGGAAGGCACCACCGCCAGAGCCATGATCCGTACCGTTTCCGTTATCTCGCACTCGGCGGCCGAACTCGGTAAACACCATCATGATGACGTTGCCCGAGGCTTTGTGCTCACGAAGATCTTCGAAGAAATCTGAAACCGAAGTTGCTAGGTTCGAGAGAAGACCCGCCTGTGTGGCGATCTGCGCACCATGGGTGTCGAACCCAGGCAGTTGTGCGTAGAAAACCCGTGTTCCGATATTGGCAGTGTGAACCTGGGCTATCCCTTTCAAGCTCTGTGAAAGTGCGTCATCGCCGTACTCAATCGTTGAGCTGTACCGTTCGGGAGCGACGGCAAGCATTTCGGCACCGGTCATCGCATCGATTCCGGTCTGACCGATATGGTTCAAAACCATCGACGCCTCATCGATTTCCTCTGGGACATACATCCGCTGGAAGGCGTTCAGAGCTTTCCGCTGACGTTCACCTGCAATCGATGTAAGCAGTCCGTATCCTTCGAGCTGAGCAACCGAAATCGCTGGCGTGCCCATCAGATACATCGCCCTTGGCAGCCCTTGACCAAAGCTCACACCCGTACACACATTTTGCTGGTTCGGGTCGAGCTCGCGGATGACCCTGCCGAGCCAGCCCTCGGCAATGACCGTGGATGGCTCAGCCGTGTGCCAGATGTCCATCGACCGGAAGTGCGAGCGGTCGGGAACGGGGTAACCAACGCCGGAAACGATTGCTACGTCACCGGCGTCATACATCGTCTTGATCGGACCTAGCGACGGGTGAAGTCCGAAGTTATCGTCGATTTTTAGTACGTTCTCTTCTTTGACACCGACCGTTTTTCGGAAGTCGTAGTAGAACGGATCGCCGTACGGAACCACCGTGTTCATAAAATCGTTGCCGCCAGAGAGTTGCACAACTACGAGCACAGGATTTTTCGAGATTCCACCATTTCCGTCAATGCCGTTGGTGCTATTGGCCATAAATAAATCCTTACTAAGAAAGTTGGAATTCTCTGGATGCCACGATCAATTCCATGATCTGGCTTATTCGTGATCCAAAGACGTTGTCTACCGCGATCGCTTCTTCCACACCGAACTCGCCGAGCAGGATGTCCAGCGTCCTAGCTTCAAGCTCAACGCCTCCAAGCTCGTACAGGCATGCCTCAATGAGATCTGTTGGCGAAATCGAAATTCGCCCCTTGGAGATTCTCTCGATGATTTTTTTCATGCCGGGCGTGTCCGGGTTGCCAAGTACATCGGCGGCGTAGTTCACGCGCTCGATCAGGAATCCCGAATCGATCCATTCACGACCCGTGTGCCACCCTTCAACCGTTGGTGGGTTCAGCAGGTGCTGACCCATCATTGCCGAATAGCCCACGAGGTCCTTTATCCCGCTTTCGTATGGATCCGTCAACGTTCCGGCGATTTTCACGACGTTCACTACGTGCTCTGCTGGCCACCTAACCCTGTCGTAGACGGCATTCTTGAACTCATCCATGTGGAACAGATTTCTCAGAATCGGCTTCATCTCGTATTCGGAGTCGAAGTACGACTGTGCGATCGTGTCGATCGCTTTCTCATCTGGCTGATCCGAAACGAAGAACCGGTGTAGATTCTCTGCAATAAATTGTGCGGTTGCGTCTTGTTTCACGATTTCGTCAACTATGTCTCCGCCGTCCAGATCACCGGTCCGGCCTAAGAAGGTTTTTTCGCCGTATTCATGGTCATCTTTGCGGAATACGAAGCTGAACTCCCACCAACCGTTCGGATACCTGGGAATCGACTGGTCGTGAGTCCAGCCCGTGAACGCACTTGCGGCGGCCTTTACATCGTCTTCGGTGTAGTTGCCGCGACCCATTGAGAACAGTTCCAGCAGTTCCCTTCCGTAGTTTTCGTTTACAGCTCCCGCGTGGTTCATCTGCTGGTCGAGCCACCACAACATTGCAGGGTCGTGAGAAATCTGATGCAGTAGCTCACGATAATTCCCCATTCCGTAATCACGCAGAACGGTGAGATGTTGACGCATCATCAGATTCACGTTTGATTTGGCGATTCCGGTGGCGAGTCGATTGTGCCAGAACAGGGCAACTTTTTCTTCGAGAACACGCGGGGAATTTATCATCCGGAAGAACCAACGAGCCGAGGTGAATTTGTCGTTCTCCTCGTCTGCGTGCTCAGCGTGAAACCGTTCGAGCAGATCCTCTGCCGGCCGTACTTGACTATCGACATCGAGCAGGTCTTCAACTAGGTCTTCATATGAAGATTCTGCAAGTTGTTCAAGTCGCCATGCAGGGGCACCGAATGCTGCTCGCCTCATCAAATGCCCGACTAATCTAACGTCAGTTCGGCTCGTTGTTGTCATTACTTCACCCTATCGTGAAAGCGATTATCGATCAGCTTGGCAAGCTACTGGAATGGCTCGTTTGTGTCAATGTAAATGACGCACGCATGCTGGGTGCGTTGATACCTTCTATCGCCGACCGCAAAGCAGACCTTCCAGCCCATGTGATTTCTTCGAGCATGTAAACACTCCGATCGTTACAAGTGTTTACAAAACCTCGATTTTTCACCAAGTTAGACAGGTCAAAATCCAGTATTTGAACTAGAATTCGACCATAGCCCCCGTAGCTCAGTTGGATAGAGTACCGGCCTCCGAAGCCGGGAGCGTGAGTTCGAATCTCGCCGGGGGCGCCATTTTAATTCTAGTTTCATGATTACTGGTGTACGCTTTGGCCTTGCGTTGATATATCTGTCGATAAGGAACTAGTTATTTGTTCGCCAAACTCGTTCAGTTAGAGAAATTCTCTTGAGCAGTCGCGTTGAATCTGCGTCTCGCTCGGAGCGAGTTGGTACGGTGCTGCGTCGAGTGATAAAAGGAATTCGCACAAATGATCGGTTTGGCGTCATCACGGTTGTGACTCCAACTCTTCAATCGGCTTACTACCTCCGTCGGTCACTCGCATCAAAGGGGCTTTTTAACGTCAACTTTCTCAGGCTTGAAGACGTAGCTGAACAAATTGCGGCTGGCTCCACACCGGGCGAAAGGCTTACGGATATCCAGGCATCGGAGTACGTGTATCAGGTAGCACTCGAAGGAATGATTGGCTCACGACTTGGCGGCGATAGGTTTTCACCACAGTTGCAATCGGCTTTGCATTCAACGTTTCGACAGATGGAACGGCTGGATCAAAATCAACTCGACATTCTCAGTACAACTAATCCCACGCAGAGTGAGTTAATTGAACGGTTCACTGCTTATAAAAAACTGACTTCAAATCGGAACTATAGTGCGGAAATTGCGCGTAGAGCCGCAGAGATAGTTTTGCAAGACAGTGCTGCTATATCTCACGTTGTGAATGCGCTCGGGACAATTGTTCTACTTCAAGTTACACCTGTCCAATTTGCACTAAGAGAACTGTTCGATGCATTGTCCAACCGCGGCAATAGTGTCCTCATAAACAATGATCCATCACCGCTTGCAACTGACTCTAAGAGCAAAAACGTTCGGGCGTTCACTACTCCTACAGTTGGTGATGAAATCCGAGAGACCGTACGTCAGGTGGTTCAACTCGCACGCGACGGAAACTCCCTTACCCGAACAGCCGTACTTTTTGAAAATGACTCTTATGCCAGCAGGATCACCGAAGGACTGCAGGCGGTTGGAGTACATGTCTCTGGTCCAGATCGCATAGCTTTGAAAGACACCCCCGAAGGTCGATTCATTCTCGGATTATTGAGCGTATTTGCTTCAGACTTCGACAGGTTAGAAGTGACTGGCTGGTTTTCATCGAGCCCAATTGTTGATCCTGCTTTGGGTCAGTCAATTCCAAGCGCTAGATGGGACGCGATAAGTCGATCAGCAGGTGTTGTGCGCTCAGTAAAAGATTCCTGGGTTCTTCGACTCGACAGATACGCCAAAAATGTAATCCACCGTGCTGAAGCATCCGAGAGAGTGAATGAGTTGAGCGAAGCTACGATTAATCGCGCTGCTTCAGAGTCTGAATACGCCCAACGACTTAGTCGGTTCATTCAAGTACTCGAATCTCGTAGATATTCAGGTGATCAAACAACTTGGGCAGGTTTCGTTGTCTGGCTCCGTGGATTTATCGATGATTATCTTGACTCTAAATCGTTCACCGAACAATCAAACCTGGAACGTTTGAACAAATTACTCGAACGACTGAGTGGACTAGATGCAATCGGTGTCAAACCATCAATTTCGCACTGCATTGACGTGCTGCGGGAGCAGATGAATAGAAAATCTGCGGGAATACGTTCTCTGGGAGGCGGAGTTTACGTTGGACCCCTATGGACCGCAGCCGGTTGCCCATTTGATCAAGTATTCGTTCTCGGAATGACCGAAGGTAGTTATCCAACTATTTCTCGATCCGATCCTCTCCTGCCCGATCATCTGAAAAAATTGATTGATCCTAAAGAAGAGCGATTGGACACCCGCTCCCGGTCAGTCGCAGATAGCAATGAACAGTTCCAATCGGTCTTTGCAAGCGCCGGCGAAATTCGAATGTTCTGGCCCCGGTCTCAACCAAGTCAAGCACGTCAAATGGGACCTGCGCGCTGGTTCATCTCAGAGTTACAGCGAATTTCGGATCGTGAGTTCATTTCCGTGGATGAACTGCTAAATCATGAGATATCGAAACTTGAGGAAACCAAAGTCGATGATCTTTCACCGACTTTGGCTGGCGGTGCCAGTGAGTTAGGGCTTCTCGGAGCGCTTCAATGGGTTCACGCTGATCTACCTGCGAGAGAATTTCCACCAGTAGTTGCGAGTAACGATCTCCAGCAATCACTTGAGTTCGAATCCCGACGTTCTAGTCCAGAGTGGACAAAATTCGACGGAAAGGTGCGCGTTGAAGAAGAACTAGAAATGTCCGGGTCGGCAACCGCGTTTGAAACATATGCAGCGTGCCCGTACCGATATTTTATTTCCAGAAAACTCAAACTCGAACCCACAGAGACTCCTGAAGAACAGACAGCACTTGATTCACTTACGTTCGGAACTCTGATCCATGAAGTATTAGAAGAGTTTTCAAAATGGCGATTTGAACAGACTGACCGATCTATTCCTAACGAGGAAAAAGAGAGCAAACTCTCCGATGAACTAACGACTTACTTCGATAAGCTAAAAGACGAAATGCCTGGACGATCCGAGGGGTCGTGGGAGTTGGAATTCTCTCGAGCATGGGGCTTGCTTCGACAGTGGTCGCGTCGTGAATCCGAGATCATGCAGAATCAGGGTATGAAGCAAGCTCACGCAGAATTTGGGTTTGGCTATGGAGAAGAACCTCCTGTTGAAATAACGACTTCATCGGGTAAAACGATTCGGTTCAGAGGCCAGATTGACCGAATTGATGTTTCAGACGACAAAACTCAAGTACATGTCTACGACTATAAATCTGGAAGTTCCGCGTCCTACGAAGGACTTCAAAAAGACTCGGTTAAGAAAGGGACGAAGATCCAACTACCGCTCTATTCGATAGCGGCGCGCCGTTTATACCCGAATGCAGAACTGGGAGCTTCTTACTGGTTTGTCAGGCAACCGAACAAATATGAGCACTTTCCTCTTCCAGAGAAGTTTCAAGAAGCAACGGCGATTAACCGTCTCGAGTCAGTAGTGGGCGTGATCGCTGAAGGTGTCAACTTAGGAATATTTCCGGCCAACCCGGGATCGATTCAATGGATCCCAGGTAAAGGTTCTACATACGAGAGTTGTGGCTACTGCGAATTCAAAAAGATCTGTCCCCAAAGCAAAGACCGTCTCTGGCGCCGTAAAAAATATTCCGATCCAGCGCTGTCGGATTACGTTGAAATGACCGGAAGTAAACCGGAGAACCTCGATGACTGACACGTCTCGCGATCAAATAGTGGGCATTGCTGACGGCTGGTTACACAAAAATGTGTATGCGGAGGCTGGGGCCGGTACGGGTAAGACCAGTGCACTTGTTGAGAGAATCGTCAATCTGCTTCTAAGTGAAGAAATTTTACCTGAGAACATCGTGGCAGTGACTTTCACGGTTGCAGCAGCATCTGAGTTACGACAGAAAGTCAGAGAGGCGCTCGAACGCCAAAGGCTGGCTCTGACCCAACAAGGTGATACCGAGCGTATTGGTCGAATCCTGAATTCTATTGAGTCACTTGATTCTGCGTTCATCGGCACGATTCATAGCTTCGCGCAAAGCCTGCTTACCGAGCGACCGATCGAAGCTGGTTTGCCACCTGTTTTCGAGTTGGTCGAACCGGTTCAGAGCGAACAGAATTTCGATCAAGCCTGGTCGGAATGGTTAGAAGTTGCACTTGATGATCGCGATTTCAGGGCTGCAGTGACCGATTTGCAGATGTTGGGATCACATGACCCGCTAAACCAACTCCACGATCTTGCGCTTGAATTCCGAGATGACTACGACCTAGTTGAGGCGGCGATTCCCGTTAAAGCGAGTGAAAATGCGATCGATGTGATCGATCACTTAGAGTCGATTCTGTCCGATCTCAATCAATCACTCGCGTATGCCTCTTACTGCAAGGATCCAGACGATCGGATGCTCAATTATCTTGATGAAAAAGTAGCACCTATCGTACGCTTAATCACAGAATCACTCGAAAGTAAATCTTCTTCCGAGCACGTTATAGCAGTTACGCAGGTCCCAGAATTCAAGGTTGGCAAAACGGGGAGAGGATCGAATTGGAGAAAGTTACCGGGTGGAGAAAACGTACTGAATGAAATCCGTAAATTATTAGTTGCAACCTGGTCGGCGGCTGTAAACGCCCGGGAAATTGTCGGTGAATCAGCCTTAGTACTCATCACCAATAAAATAGCGGAAATGACGTTGCAGTTTGCAGACTCACAACGTGAAGCGGGTGTCATTGATTTTCAGGATTTACTTGTCCTTTCGTGCCGAATGCTCGAACAAAATTCGGAAGTCAGAGCAGATTTTCAGCGCAGATTCACTCGCGTTCTCATCGACGAGTTCCAGGATACAGATCCGCTACAACTGAAACTTGCGATTTTGTTGACCAGTTCACCAGGAAAACAAACCCCAGACCCAGGTCGCCTTTTCGTTGTTGGTGACCCAAAACAATCTATATATCGCTTCCGGCGCGCTGACCTCACACAGCTCAGTACGTTGGTGAAATCACTGAAATCTGAGAGAAAGAATCTGAGTAGTAACTACAGATCGCATCTCGATATCCTCGACTGGGTGAACGATATTTTCGAACCATGGTTTAATACGTGGCCTCAAGAAACTTCGTTCCGTGTGCAGGCTGAATACGAACAACTAAGGCCTGGTCTTAAGAACTATGATCGAGCCGTCCAGCCAGCCGTGTTGATGACAGGTGATGATTCGCACGCAATCGTTGCAGACGCCCGAGATGCGGAAGCAGAGGAGATCGCAAAATTGGCGATCTCGATTGGTTCAGGAGCCTGGAATGTTACCCGGAGAAACGGTCATTCAAGGAAGTCGACTTATCGTGATCTAACGATTTTGTTTCCTCGTCGCGCCGTTCTTCCGTTTATCGCAAGAGAATTGACCGAGGCGGGAGTCCCGTATGTGCTCGAAGGGCAAACAGCTCTTTTTGAATCGCAAGATATTCGAGATTTGACCAGCTATCTTGCAGCGATAGACGATCCGACCGATCAGGTTGCGATAGTCGCGTCACTTAAATCCGTGATCTGGGGTTTTTCTGACCAAGACCTGTATGACTGGGCGAAGACTGGACGCAAATTCGATTACGCATCCGGAATTGACGAAGTGAATGACTCAGATTCTGACGGCGCATTCCGAATCCACTCAGCACTCAATACATTCCATGAATTCCACACCACCCGGCATCTTCACACGACCGCTGATTTACTTGAACTGGTGGTTCGTGACCGCAAACTCCGCGAGGTTTCGGTACTAATGAAGAGTGACGAGAGCGGCATTCGCTTGATTGACCTGTTCATCGAAATGTCGAGGACCATGCAAAACATTGGAATAGGTTCGGTCAGGGAGTTCATAAGATGGGTTGAACGCCAAACGGAATCGAGGACGAAAGTCGCAGAAGGAGCGTTAACTAATAGTGAGATCAATGCCGTTCGCATTATGACCGTTCATGCTTCCAAAGGATTGGAATTCCCTATTGTCGCGGTTGCCGGTCTACAGACTAGTTCGACGGCATCGAAGAACAAATCGCTCATCAAAGAATATTCGGGGGTCCCAGAAATATCGGTATCACTAGGGGCGAGTGAATTAGGTATTCATACTGCAAACCACGAAACGATGAAAGGTCGAGATTCCGACGTGGGGGATGCCGAACATGCTCGTCTGGCTTATGTAGCGGCGACAAGAGCAAGAGATCATCTGATTCTGAGCGTCCACCGAACTGTTCGACAAGGATCAACCCTAGCAGGAATGATCTCAGTTAGAGATTCGGTTTTGCAATCGCCGGCAGCGAAGCTTGAACTCGTAGATCTAAGTCCTGTCCGAAGTGCTGCTCAACGCGTCGGAGAGACCAATTGCGAGATTTTTGACTGGTCCACGGAATCTGAATGGGTAGAGAGTACATCGGCCTCAGTTAAACAGGCTCTCAAACGTGGATACGCGACACCAAGTCAGCTAGCGACTCATGAGTGGGAGACAAATACCAAACCGGATGACAACTCGGAAAGTAGGGAACTAGATGCGGCACAACGTGGCAGAGCTGCAACTCGGGTTGGTTCGGCGGTTCATCAGGTGTTACAAGACATAAATTTTGATGACCCGTCAGATATAGCGCAGTTGGTGACATCGGCGATTGAGGCGTACGAACTTGATGAAGATCCTGCAAGCATTGAACTGAAAGTTCGCAACGTTCTAGAATCCGCAAGTTTGCAGGGCGTATCTGAGTCGAACAGCATCCACGAAGCATGGATCGCAGCCAAGATTGAACCCGGTATTGAACTGGAAGGCGCGGTCGACCTGTTGATCAAACATGACGACGACTCGTTCACTATCGTTGATTACAAGACTGACCGTGTTAAAGGTGAGGAATTGCTAAAGCGGGCGGCTGGTTATGAACCTCAGCTTGGCGGGTATGCACTCGTGCTGGAGAAGTTGGACATGAATGTCAGGAATGCCGTGCTGATATTCGCCAATGGTGGTGAAGATGGTCGTGCCATTGAGTATGCCGTTCCCGATCTGGAAGGCGCTAAACGCTTAGCACTATGCAAAGCCCGTGCCGAAATCGGTTAATGAACTCAGTCTCAACGGTCGCAAACCCCATCCGCAATAGTTCAACCCACGCTAAAATTGGCAGCAGAATATTTCTAATCCTGATTTTGGAGGCTATTTATGGGTTTGCTCGACGGTAAAAAAGCGCTGATCACTGGCGCACGAAAAGGTATCGGCCGGGGGATTGCCCTCACACTCGCAAATGAAGGAGCCGATGTTGGGATTAACGATATCGTCGACGATGAAGTCTCGCAGCGAGCAGCCGAACTTGTTTCGAACAGGGGCGTCAAAGGCACGTTCCATGTTGGGGATGTGAGCACGGTCGCAGGTATCAACTCCGTAATC
>Ga0115002_10008415_pt1 | contig 11431 bp, 8 predicted proteins | sample ArcticOcean_MG_C_8_FD_89576 | JGI IMG/M metagenome (GOLD analysis project Ga0115002, IMG submission 89576) | Marine microbial communities from western Arctic Ocean - ArcticOcean_MG_CB11_86 | ecosystem: Environmental > Aquatic > Marine > Oceanic | place: Arctic Ocean: Canada Basin | collected... | reverse complement strand
GAAGTATTTCAGCAACACTTTAGATGCTTTTGACCTGGTCACTGACCAAGTCAAAAAAACTCTACGTGCAGAATTATTGCGCAATGCCGAAAAAGATTGACCTAAAAAAGGATGGCCTGGTCAGTGACCAGGTCAAAAACTATACGCGGAAAATGGCTCCCATTTTTTTGCCCATGAGAGCACTGGCGCCAATAAGGGTAACTGCCAACAGGGCCATGCCCCACACGCCCATAGCACTTGCTATATACGGGCCATCTCCAAGGCGTTCAAAGAGTACATATATTGCTTTTGTGATTGGATAATGCGACTCTCGTTGCGCCAAAATGAGTGAATCGGAAACCTCAAGCATAGCAAAACTAAATGCCAACAAGCCTCCGGCAATAAGGTTCGCCATAATGAGAGGAATGATAATAGTACGAACTGCACGAACTCGGCTGGCACCTAAGTTCATAGCAGCCTCTTCAAGTTCACCGCTTGTTTGTTCAAGACCTGCAACAGTTGATCGAACTACGTAAGGTAACCTTCGCACACCGTACGCTATAACCAATAACAACATAGGGTTTGGGTTCGCGCCAAGAACATCAATCCAACCTTCAAGTGGGTGCCCTTCACCAAAAGGCCAACGCAGAGACATTGCAACATATCCGAAGGCCATCACGAGCCCGGGAACTGCAAGAGGCAACATGGACAATGCGTCTAACAAACTTCGACCTTTTATTTTTGTTCGGACGATTATGTATCCAATCAAAATACCTATAAACAAATCCATAATGACAGCGAGTGTGGAGTACAACAAACTGTTACTTATGGAGCCCACTGCAAGTTTATGGCTGAGGGCTCCATCAAAATGATCGAAAGTTAAGCTAGCGGGCAATACTGTTTTATACCAAGAACCTTCCACAGCAAGGCTGGTGAAAATAACAGAGATATGAGGCAGAACTGCCAAACCAATTACGACTACAAACGCCGACATGGCAAGGTACCCCTTGAGCGGTGATAGTTTTGTTAATGTTGACTGAACAGATGCTTTTGAATACATTGCGTATGCCTTGCCACCGAACACCATTTTCCCGAGCAAGTAAAACAATATTGCTGCAAACAACATGACTGCAGTTAACGCGTATGGTTGTTTCGTTGCATTCATTTCTTTAATGCCATTAAATATCTGTACAGGGGTAACCGTTTGATAATCAAACATGAGTGGCGTACCAAGTTCAGTAAATGACCAAATGAATACAATCGTCGCACCTGCGAACAAGCCTGGCCGTATCAGCGGTAATACAATTTGCCTGAACCTTCGCCATGAAGATGCGCCTAGATTTTCAGCTGCCTCTTCAAGTGCTGGATCAAGGTTTGCAAGGGCAGCAGTTGCATTCAAGTAGAGAATAGGATACAGATGCAGTGCTTCAATAAAGACTATTGCCCAAAATCCACCGTTGCCTATATAGTCGTACCCTTCTGAAATCCATCCAGCTTCTACGAGTAATGTATTTATTGCTCCGTACTTGCCAAGCAAGTGGTGCAGTCCAATTGCTCCAACAAAAGGAGGAAGTATGAGGGGCACTAAAACTAATGCTGAGAATACACCTTTCAAGGGGAAAATAAATTTCGCAGACAAAACAGCAAGTGGAAGAGCAATGATCAGGCAGAGAAATGTGGTGCCAACTGCAATACCGAGTGCGTTTAAAAAACCATCAAGCAACACCGGGTCTTCAAACACCGTAACGATGTGATGAATCGTAAAACCACCATTTTCACTCTCAAAACCGCCCTGAATAGTTAACCAAATTGGATACAAAAGGAAGGCGGCGAAAAAAGCGAATAAGCCAACCATAATAAGTTTTGTGGGGATATTCCGCCGTTGCATCCCTCTAGTGTAGCGTTTATGACCAGTAGGAGAGAAGTAGAAGGATGTCAGAAACATCAACTAAGCCATCGCCGGAAAGGTCTGCAGGACATTCACCTGAACATACACCCCAGCCTGCAATAATAACCAAAAGATCATTTACATCAACGGTGCCATCGCCGTTTAAATCCCCGGGAACACTTGCGTCTTGCTCTGGGAAAAGCCATCCAAGGCTGCATACTCTTGCACCTGCCGCAGAATCAGAACGAGACATTTTTACAACATACTCACCAACAGAAAGGTTTTTCAAATACAAATGTTCGACCGTGTCAATTTCACTCTCACTGACACTATTGCCTGAACCAAACACGCCAATGCCTGCGTCGCCAGTTAGCGAAGTCGGCTTGCCCCCGTTGTAGTGCAAGAGTTCTAAATTTAAGTCCGCAAGTGAATAACTTCCAAAGCCTGTATTTGCTTGTTGGTGCCAAGTCAAGACGATAGACACTTCGTCTGCGAGTGATGAAACTGAAAACTTTATGTATTTACTTTGACCGTTTGTAAGTGCAGTTGTATCCCAACCTGCTGTTGGAGCAGACCCAAGACCAACGGTTGAAGTATCGGAAGCAAATTGCCCGCCAGTAAGAACTCTATGTGAATTATCAATGTTCGCTGTACCGACGCCATAGATTGCATCGATGGGTTGGTTTGTTCGCCCGCGGTTTGGTCCAGAAAGTATTGGGTTGTTTGTCCACGAATTACTGTGGTTTCCGCCTGTTAACAATACGGCCTTCATCGTTTCAGAAAATCCCGCAAAGAAATTTCCAGAAGTATTCGGATGCATTTCCCGAGTTTCTACAAGTAATGCAACGATTGCAGAGACAACACCAGTCGCGTTGCTTGTTGTTCCTTGTGCAGCAACAATAAGTGGTACTTGCATTCCCGCTTGGTGATACCCAGTTGGTACCGTGCCCGATGTGTGTGTGCCGTCTGAAGCGCCGACGCTCACGCAATTAAACCCAAAACACATAAGCGGGACGTGCTCATCTGCGGTAGTAACACCATTTAGCATCATGACGTTATGTGCATCAATAGCCCAATCCCCACGCGCTAATACTTCATTGTCGTATCCGAAATTACCGAATGAAGCGACCCAACTATTGTTAAAAAGCTCTATGTTGCCTGGTGGTGTCGAGGGATTACTCCCTGTTCCAAAGCGTAAGTAATTACTTTGGGTCCAACCAACTGCTGAGTACACATTAATGTCACTTACACCAGGGGCAAGGCCAACGCCATTTGTGCCATACATTCGTTTGCCTACTTGCGTTGCATGGTTTAGCACGCCAGAAGATCCGCTGCGAAGTGTAAATGTTTTGCCTATTAATGCACTATCGTTTGCGTCTGGAGCATAATTATCTGATTCATTGGCAGCTTCGACTTGGGCAACCTCAACTCCTGCACCCGTTGGTACATTTTCGATTCCAATGCGTTCAATCAGCGCATCAAGCCCGTGCTCTGATGGCACATCGCCGTGAACAGATACCGCGAATATCGCTGGTACAAGGGATGTAATGAATATGTGACCAAATGTTCGCAAGGCTAGTCTCCACGATTAGAGTAACAGCATGCTGCGTAGAATCAACGTCCAATATGTAATTTTGCAATCGTAGACGGAATAATCGGAAGGTACGTGGGGTACGGAGGAGGCAAGCAGGCGGTATTATTCTTGCTGTAACGAGGTCTCAACTGCGCCCAATAGCTGTTGCTCGCGGGCAACATCACGGCTTATCGGCGCCCAAAACTCACCTGGAACCTGCTCCCAAGGCTCTTGGGCAGGCATTATTTGCGTTATTGACTCGCTTTGGAGGGTCCAAGTACCTCGTTGAACCCCTTGCGTATATTTTCGCTCCACATAGACCCAAACTCGTAATTCAAGTTCACCGTCGTATGTTGTAAGGTCTTGCCCACTAGGCGAAAGCAGATTGGGCCCTACTAAAACAGCATTATCACGCTCGGGAACAGGGATGTTCTGGACTGGAAGGAATTCAAAGCGTGCTGAACGGCGTTGCAACGAAAGCGTATTTTCAAGACCTTGGCGGGATGTTGATGGGTCGGGTTTCCAAGGCTCAACAAAACTACCTGCGACAGCTGGCTCTGTTGAAATCACTCCACTTCGTCTATCTTTTAGGACTGGGTTCATCCCATCCTGCCTGGCGGCAGCAACAGCAGCGTCAAAAACCACCGCGTATTGGCTAGAATCGAGCAAAAGCACATCTGGACCGGTGCTTGTATGGCACCCAGTGAGCAGCAAGAAGGTTGAAAAAAGGAAGATACGCATCAAAAAGTAGGATACCCCCTTCTAACAAGGTGCAGGGGATTTTTGGAATGACGAATTCGGGCTTTTTTTCATTGTTTTTGAATATCACGTGCTATATTAAAATATGGCATTTTCGTTGCATCAGGACTGTAATTGAGACGAATAGTACCAACAGAGAAGCTCTACATGCACATTGCAAAAATGATATTACTAACGACGCTGTCAATCGCAGCTATCGCATTGGCAAATCCGCCAAGAGGCGATCAAGTGCAAGTACCAACAACGGAGCATGATTTTTATCACGAGGGTTCGCAACCAGACCCAACTGGGTATGACTACGTTGTCATGAGCCGATTCAATTGTATTAACTGCCATAGTTTTGAAGACGATCAAAATCCAGATGAAGTTGTCCCCCCATACAACAACTGGGTCTCAAGCATGATGGCGCAATCATCTCGTGATCCTATCTTTCATGCTGCAATGACAATTGCAAATCAAGACGCACACGATTCCGGTACATTTTGTATTCGTTGCCACATGCCAGGTGGCTTTCTCCAAGGTCGCGCCATGCCCGCAGACGGTTCTGCCCTTATAGAAGATGACTTCGATGGCGTAAGTTGCGACATTTGTCACCGCATGGTCGATCCTGTCTTCTCTGTTGAAAATCCTGCTGAAGACATCGACATACTTGCAGACCTAGCGAACAGCGGAGACTTGCCATGGCAAGCTGGAAATGCAAGTTACATTTTTGATCCTGTTGCAAGTCGCAGAAGTCCGCTTAACGACGACGTCATTCAAAACATGCATGGTGTTGATATGTTGGAATCACCCTTCCACGAAGAAGCACGAATGTGCGGAGCATGCCATGACCTTTCTAACCCCGTATTAACTTTGCAAAGCGACGGAACATATTCACCAAACGCCATGGACTCTGCACACCCAAGCGGAAACATACATGAAATGATGCCCGAGCAACGAACGTACAGCGAGTGGTTGAACTCTACGTTCGCTACAGAGGGCGGTGTTGTTTTTGAAGATGGAAGATTCACTGGAAACAGTGGCGGGAACGAAGTAAACAGTTGCCAAGATTGTCACATGCCCGGCAACTTCGGCGCAATTTGTGTCTTCTGGGAAATAGAAACTGTAGGTTTACGCGATCATGTTGCAGAACATAGTTTTGTTGGTTCTAACAGTTGGGTCTTAGGCGCAGTACGTAATTTATACGACGATAACGAAACTGGTCTTAGTGAAGAATCCGTTGCTCTCAATCATACACGTACAGAAGCCCTGATGCAAAAAGCTTCTGATATGGATTTATCCGTCGACACCACCGGGCAATTGAACGTTCGCATTACCAACATGACAGGTCATAGTTTGCCAACTGGGTACCCTGAAGGCCGTCGCATGTGGTTAAACGTGAAGTTTTTAGATGGCAATGGCGTACTTATTGCAGAACGTGGTGCATACGACTACGCGAGTGCTGACCTAATAACAGACGATACAAAGGTGTACCAAACAGTTCTTGGTATGAATAGTGAAATGGCAAAGACTACGAATTTGCCTGCAGGTAAATCTTTCCACTTAGTCTTGAATAATGAAATAATTTCGGACAACCGTATTCCACCAATGGGTTTCACAAATGCGAACTTTGAAGCAATTCAATCTGCTCCGGTAAATTATTCGTACGAAGACGGACAGTATTGGGATGACACGCTATATGCAATTCCAACAGGTGCAACGCAAGCTGTTGCCACGCTGTACCACCAGACCACAACCAAGGAATACATTGAATTCTTACGCGATGCTAACGTGACTGATACAAGTGGGCTAGTTGCGTACGACCAGTGGGTCATCGGCGGAAAGAGTGTTCCTATTGTTATGGACAGTTCCATGATTGATGTAGGCGCTGGCGAGCCAATTGCTGGCGATGTGAATGGCGATGGCGTTGTGAACGTGAGCGACTTGCTTCTTATGATCGGCCAATGGGGCGCATGTGTTGACCCTGAAAATTGCCCCGCGGATGCTACCGGCGATGGCTTTGTGAATGTCTCTGATATTCTTGCTGCAATCGGTAACTGGGGCTAAGGTTCTTGCTGTCACAATTTGTGACAGCAACAACGAATTAGGCGGTTGCTCATTGAAAAATAGAAGTACAATGCACATCCCATGGTGTGGAACGGACAACATTTTTTGGGTCTTGAGGACTTGTCCAAAGAGGACATCCAATCGCTCATTCAACGCGCTTCGCACTTTCTTGAAGCTGGCAATCGGTATGAACCCAACGCTCCGCTATCTGGGAAAATTATTGCAAACCTGTTTCTGGAAAATTCGACGCGTACGAGGTGCAGTTTCACAATCGCAACAAAAAGATTGGGCGGTGATTGCATCGACCTTCTTGGCGGAACCTCTAGTGCATCGAAAGGTGAAACGCTTGTTGATACTGCGATGAATCTTGAAGCGATGGGTGTTGCTGGCATAGCCGTCCGTTGCTCTGAAGAATGCGGCCCATCAGACATTGCGGCGAACGTAGGAATACCTGTTATCAATGCCGGTTCTGGAACTGCGTCGCACCCAACACAAGCACTGCTTGATGCAGGCACACTGCTGCACCATTTTGGATGTGATGACCTCTCTGGTCAACACATCGCGATCGTTGGTGATATTACCCACAGCAGAGTCGCTCGTTCTAACGTCATTGGTTTGACCAAGCTTGGTGCAACAGTAACACTCGTTGGTCCACAAGAACTACTACCGACCGACCCTGCTTGTGAAACTTCAACCGATTTTGACGCTGTACTTCAAGAGGTGTCAGCGTGCATGATGCTGCGCGTACAATTTGAACGCGATGCCCAAGTGGATGAAGATTATCGAGACAAGTTTGGGCTCACAGAAGAACGATTTGCAAACTTTACAGGTGCAGTACTGCACCCTGGCCCAATCAACCGCGGTTTAGAAATAGATGATTGTGTTGCAAGTTGCAACAGTCCGCAAAACAAAATACTTTCTCAAGTTTCCTTTGGCGTCGCAACGCGAATGGCGATTCTTGAACACCTTATTGGATAAAAAGTCTCCCATGGAATTCAAAACGATTATTGAACCATTTCGCATTCGGCAAGTACAACCGATTCGATCAACTACCCGCGAAGAACGCGTAAATGCACTTCATACTGCTGGCAACAATGTATTTCTGTTAAAGGCCAAAGATGTGCTGATTGATTTGCTTACAGACTCTGGCACAGGCGCAATGTCAAATGAGCAGTGGGCTGGCATGATGCGAAGTGATGAAAGTTATGCAGGCGCAGATTCGTATTACCGTTTTGAAGAAACAGTAAAAGACATCACTGGTTTCAAGCATATTATTCCCACGCACCAAGGAAGAGCAGCTGAACGAATTTTGTTTGGCGCTGCTGTTAAAGAGGGGGAACTTGTTCCCAACAACACGCACTTTGACACAACACGTGCGAACATTGAAGTACTTGGAGCGACAGCTGTTGATATTCCAAATCCTGATGCAAACGATACTCAAATAGTTTTGCCATTTAAAGGGAATATGGATATCGATGAACTCAAATCAATTTTAGATCAATGGGCAGACAAAGTACCAATGGTCATGATGACCATTACGAATAATTCCAATGGCGGGCAACCAATAAGCCTTGCAAACATTCGTGAAGCAAGTGCTATTTGTAAAGAGCGTGGTGTACCATTCTTTATTGATGCGTGCCGTTTTGCAGAAAACTCTTGGTTCATAAAGTTGCGCGAAGAAGGGAACGAAGACAGAACACCAATTGATATCGCACGTGAAATTTTCTCGCTTGCAGATGGCGCGACAATGAGTGCAAAGAAAGACGGTATGGCAAATATGGGCGGTTTCTTAGCGCTCAATGATGATGCTCTTGCAGAAAAATGCCGCTCTATGCTTATTCTGACTGAAGGGTTCCCTACATACGGCGGGCTTGCTGGGTATGACCTTGAATCGGTTGCGATTGGTTTGTACGAAGCGCTTTGCGAAGATTATTTGGCGTACCGCATTCGCACAGTTGCGTATGTTGGTGAGCGATTAACAGCTATGGGAATACCAATCTTGCAACCACCGGGCGGGCATGCTATTTATCTTGATGCAAAAGCGTGGCTAACGCATATTCCCCAAGAACAGTATCCGGGATGGGCGCTTGCAAACACTCTGTACCGAGAAGGTGGAATTCGAGCAAGTGAAATTGGAAGTGTGATGTTCGGGCAACAGCCTGACGGCACAGAAAAGTTTTCCGATAAAGAACTAGTTCGACTTGCCTTCCCACGCCGTGTCTATACGCAAAGCCATATCGATTATGTTGTTGAAGTACTTGAATACGTCAACACCATCAAAGATACAATCAAGGGTGTCCGAATTACAAAGCAACCAGATGCCTTGAGGCACTTCACTGCTGAGTTCCAGACAATAGAATAATTTTATATCTCTGACAGTGGCATGTCGGTATCGACGCGATTGGTATTCATCGGCAATTCAACTTCAAGCATTCCCGAAATTCCTGCGTCTGCCATTCTAAGGCGTACAGTTGCCGCATTAAATGTTGTCGTTTCCATGTCATCGACAAGTGCTTTCAAATTCATTGCAATTTGACCTTCTGCTTGTGCATCGCCAATTGGCTGTAACGCTTGTTCGAAGAGTTGCAGTTTGTTGCTGTGGTTTTCAAAAGTTCCTGCTTTTTCAGCCCAAGTTGCGGCAGGTAAAAACACATCAGCCCGCACTGTCAACTCATTCTGCAATGTATCGATGAGTATCAATTTTTGTTCATCAGTAATTGTTGGGGTATCCCATTCTTCTGGGTAATTACCGGTCACAACAACCGTGTCCGCAGAAGCTATTTTCGTTTTCCATTCGTCGTACGCAAGAGCATCGCCAAGCGCCCTTCGAACACCACGCGCATTTGGTGCTTTTTCACTGCGAATAGTAAACCCACTTGGGAATGTTTTATCTTCGTCAATAATTGGAATTGGACCTATGCCAATAATTGCATTTGTATCTATGCTTCGAATAAGTTGCCCAAGTAACCACGCGTCTTCGCAAGTAATCATTGGGCTTACAAGAAGCGCTAGTCGAGTAGCTTTTTGTAGGGCGTCTGCAGCAAGAAGCTCCGTGTCGTCGCCTGATGTTACTACTCGGAATTCGTCGTGAATAAATTTCCAGCCATATCGAACTTCGTCAGTAATCCAGTATTGGTTTACATCAAGATTTGTTCGAGGCTTTACTCGATAGACCTTGTTGTTGTTGTGTTCAATATTAATATTGTCGCCACTGCTTGTCAGCGGGTCGATTGATGGGGTCGTCTTTAATAACCATACTCGTTGCTGGAACATAAAATCTTTATCTAGAAGTGCGCCAACTGGGCACAAGTCAATAACGTTACCGCTCAGTTCATTGTTGATACCCATTCCAGGGAATACATCAATCTCTTCTTTTACACCTCTACCACTAATGTACAGTTCTGCTGTGCCGGTAACCTCTTCTGCAAAACGAACACACCGCGTACACATAATGCAACGATCCCCGTACAGCATGATGTTATCGCCAACATCTTTTTTGCTTTGCGTAATTTTTTCTGTATCGCAACGTCGTTCTCCACGACCATACTCGTATGCGTAATCTTGTAACGAACATTCTCCAGCTTGATCGCATGTTGGACAATCAATCGGATGGTGATTCAATAACAGTTCCATCACAGATTTTTGATTTGCCGTAGCCTTCGGCGAGGTTGTGTATACAACCTGGCCATCACCAGCAGGTGTTTGGCAAGTAGGTAACAACTTTGGCATGGGCTCAAGCTTGTTGTTGTTTCGTGAGTTAGGTCCCCAAACTTCTGCTAAACAAATACGACAGCTTGCAACGACGCTCAAAGAAGGGTGGTAGCAATACTGTGGAATCTCTATTTCATTCTCGCTAGCAACATCTAAGATAGATTGCCCCTGCTCGAATTCCATTAATTTTCCGTCGATTGTGATCGTTGGCATAGGTTGCGTATTGTAGCGTAGGTGCTTACTTTGGAAGGTGGGTTTGGCATGCAAGTACGAGTGCGCCATCTTCAAGCGTAATTGAGCGAATATCAACCACTCGGTCATCCATCAGTGGCGCTGTTGCATCCACAGCAAATACTTCATCCCGTGTGTCTTCGATTGCTTGTTTGAATACCGTTACAGGAATAGGAACTTTTCCTAGCCGAATCGCAACTGGCTCAACCACAAACATGCCGTCCTCGATACGCATTGCCAACTGCAGGGCAATTGGACGGGGATCATCTTGCTCAATTTCTACCATGGCGGCAAACCAGACTCCCTCTGGTGTAACGTGCACTTGCGGGTCATGTATTTCCGGTGGCATCTCTGCATCTTGTTCATGGGTTAGCCAGTCTTCAAGGCGTGTCGCAAGCCAAGCATTGATTAATGCATCGTTAATTCGCAACTTCCATGTCTCATCTTCTGGGCGAATCTTATGGAATTCTTCGGTGAGTCTATATTCAGCGCGCTCGGTAAGCGTTTCAAGCTCTGGCGTAATGATGTTTTGCTGCACATACCAAGTTTGTGGCTGGCGGCTCAGCCAAGCAACAATACCGACCCCGCAGGTAAGCAGGACGATACAAATTGCCAAGATAATGATTGCTTTTTTCATCGCTCTTTAGGGTACTCGCATTTCAAGTGTCCGTATACCTACAAGAAGGAGCACATTTAGAATGATGAATAGGAGGCCAGCAATCGGAAACATCACTGTCAACAAGGTCGCAGGTGGTAACGAAATAACACTTACAAGAACCATTCCGCCTAAGACGCCAAAGGCATATCCCGCTTGACCCGCTGCTTGAAGTGAACTAAAGACCAAGTTCGAAGCTTCTTGCCGTACTGCTACCGAAAATGCAGAAGGTAACGAGCCCGCGGCACCAACTCCGTATAAAAGTAAGCACGGAGGCAAGACAACAACGGGCGGCAACCATATAAGTAAACCAAGGCACGCAAGTGAGCCGCCGCAGAGCATCGAAGCGACAAGACGGATTTTCCCGCCACCACACCGGTCTGCCAAAATACCAAACGGGGCTGCAAAGACTGCTAAAGCCAAAAACATGCCGCCCAATGCAACACCAAGGGTAACTGAGCCAATCGCAAAGCCAGATGCAAGCAAAATAGGAAGTGTTGTTGACACAAGAGCGGCTAGGCCTCTATCGAGTGCAAGGAATCCAGCGCCAATCCATTCCTTCGGAAGAAGTGGGCAATTTTTAGGCTCG
>Ga0115002_10008413_pt1 | contig 11433 bp, 9 predicted proteins | sample ArcticOcean_MG_C_8_FD_89576 | JGI IMG/M metagenome (GOLD analysis project Ga0115002, IMG submission 89576) | Marine microbial communities from western Arctic Ocean - ArcticOcean_MG_CB11_86 | ecosystem: Environmental > Aquatic > Marine > Oceanic | place: Arctic Ocean: Canada Basin | collected... | reverse complement strand
TCGACTCGCGGCTGCCGTACACCCATAAGTCGCAGTACTTGCTCAACGTAACGCTGACCGGGGCCCGGGATTCGGGCATCGTCGGCAACGATCGAGACAACCGGATGCGTGGCAACGGCGGCGCCAATCTGCTGGATGGCGGCGACGGCATGGATACGGTCACCATGAGCGGAGCGCGATCGGAGTACGTGGCGCAGCTCGTTGAAGACGGCGTGCTGCTCACCGACACAGCGTCGGAACGCGACGGTGCAGACACCCTCCGGCGAGTCGAATGGGTGGAATTCACAGACGGTGTTGTCGCGATCGCCGAGCTCCGAAAGTAGTCCCAGCCTTCACCACGCGAGGAGTCTCGTCGATGCGTAGAGCCCACATAATCGCGGCCATGATGGTGACGCCGTTGTGTCTGGGGGCCCAGTGGTCGGCCCCCCAACGCGGCAGCGATAACATCGAGGTGGTCGCGCACGTGCCGCTCGGCGGCGACTCGGTCGCCGATATCGAGATCGAGCAAGACCTCGATCGCCCGTATGCCTACGTGAGCCGCGACGCTTTCGAAGGCAATACGCGCGGCATGGACATCATCGACCTGCGTGATCCGGAGAACGCGGCGGTACTCTACCGCTGGCGCATCAAGGACTCGGACCTGCACATCGGCGGTGGCCTGGACGTCAAGCTATTCGAGTGGAACGACCGCCACTATGTGGTGCAGTCATTCCAGTTCAGTCAGGGCGGGCCGAACGCAGACCTGGGCGCGATCATCTTCGACGTGACCGACCTGCCTGACGTCGCGTCAGTGCGCGAGGTGGGACGTATCCGCGTCCCAGATCACCCCAGCGGTTTTCACAACATCTTCGTCTACCAGCACACCAACGGTCGGGTGCTATTGTTTACGACTGCCAGCGCGCCAGAGGCGTTCGTCTTCGACCTCGGATACATCATCGACGGTGCCGGGGGCGAGGGCGGCATCGATGCGCTGGTCGCCAGAATCCCGGCGGGTGCTCCCGGCGACATCGGCCCGCGCGGCTACCACGACATGTACGTGGGATTTCACCCTGACACGCAGCAGGATCGATTCTACGGCGGTGGGACCGGTGGCTACTACGTCTACGACGTTACGGACCTGGAGAACCCCACGCTGGCGTTCTCCCTGACCGGCATCCCGGGCGTGCAGTACGGCCACACGTTCACGCCGTCGCCGGACGGTCGCTACGCCATCGCGGAGACCGAGTATCGCTACGCACCGCTGCGCATTTTTGATCTTCAACCAGCTCTCGACGGGGAGACCAAGAACATCAGCCAGCCGATCTCTGCCTGGACTGCTGACTGGCGCCACCTGGTGCACAACCACGAGGTGCGCTGGCCGTTCGTCTTCGTTTCCGGCTACGTGGACGGCCTGCAGGTGTTCTCGCTCGCCGATCCCAAGAATCCGCAAACCGTCGCCTGGTACGACACTTATTTGCCAGAAGTCGGATCCGACGACGCGCGGCTCGAGTGGGGTGCCTTCGGCGTCGATGTTCGCAACGCGGACGGCTTGATCGTCGTCTCCGACGCCTACTCCGGGTTCTGGGCCTTTCGCATGGAAGGCTTCAGTGGCTGGAATGGCAACGACTGGGGGATGCCCGATATCTCCAGCGTCCAGAAATGGGGTCAGAGATAGTACGGCTCGCCCTTGGCGCGTCTGGGCCCGATGCTCTTACTGAGATCCCGTAGCGGTTCTGACGCCGTAGATTCGCAATTCTTCCTCGGTCATGACGTGCATGCCCGCCGCCGGTGTCGCCTCCAGCGTGTACCAGTATTCTGTCAACAATCGTACCTACGAAGGGTAACCAGATGAAGATCGGGACTTCCGAACTTGAGCGCCTGCAATCGCTGTGGAAAAACCGTGTCGATATCAACCTAACCGAAAGCGGTTTGCATCCGTTCACTCTTCGGGAACTCCTCACCGAAGAGGAAATCGATCAAGAGAGGGTCGCCAGGTGAACGCAGCAAGGTCCACGCGCCGGGCTGTTCTGCGCGCGATCGCCGCAACCGTGGTCTGCTCGGCCTGCAGTCCCTCCAGCGTCGAGAATGAGCAACCGCCGGCGCAGGGATCGGAAGCGTCGGTTCGTCGCGCGGCCACTCGAACGGAGGTCAACGGCGTTGGGTACTTGGAAGCCGAGTTCGACGGCGGGATCGTCATGGTACAGATCCCGGCAGGTCCCTTCACGATGGGCAGGACCGGTGAGCCCGACGCCGAGCCGGAGCGCGAGGTCACGCTTGACGCTTTCTGGATGGCGCAGTTCCCGGTCACAGTCGGCCAGTTTCGAGCTTTTGTCGAAGCGACCGGATACCGCACCGACGCCGAGCGAGGCGCCGGTGCCTGGCAATGGAATGGTGAGTCTCCGGATCGCGTGGACGCCAAGGGCGACGTGTGGGAACCGATGGCAGATGGCCGGTGGAACAACATCTATTTTGAGCAAGCCGATGACCACCCGGTCGGGAGCGTCAGCTGGAACGATGCCGATGCCTATTGCGCCTGGCTGGCGGAGCGCTTCGGGCTGCCCTTCGTACTGCCTACCGAGGCCCAATGGGAGAAGGCCGCGCGCGGTGACGATGGTCGGATCTACCCTTGGGGCGATGAGGCTCCGACGGGGGAGCATGCCAACTTGGCCGATTCTCGCTTCATGTCCAAGTACGGATATGCGCGGCATCCTGATCCTGATCTCGACGACGGCTACGTCGAGACCTCGCCGGTGCAGGCCTATCCGCTCGGTCGCTCGTCGTACGGGGTCTACGACCTGGCGGGCAACCTGGGCGAGTGGGTCTACGACATCTACGACCGCGACTACTACGCAAGGGCGCCGGACTCGAATCCGCTGGGACCGGTCCGGCCCGAGGGTCGATCGGACTCCGAGATCGGCCGGGTGAACCGAGGCGGCAGTTGGGTTGACCGTTCCGGACATCTCGGAACCGACGGCGGCCACACGATCCTGTCCTACCAGCGTACCGGCGACGAACAGAACAGCGCCGACGACCACATGGGTTTTCGCGTTGCGATTGATTTCCAGACCCGGATTGAAGGTGCTCCCGACGGCGAAGGAGATTCGCGGTGAGCCCGCGTATGGCCGGAGTGGCGCTGCTGGTTGGAGCGGTTCTCACCGCCAACCAGCAGAAGCCCGACCTGGACGGCGTCGAGATCATTCGCGAGCCAATCCGCGGATCGGTTTACTTGCTGAAAGCCACGGGTGATGTTGCCGGCAACGTTGCTGCCCTGCCAAGCGACCGCGGAACCCTTTTGGTCGACACGCAGTTCGCCGAACTCGTCCCGTTGCTGCAACAGTCGTTGGCGGAGATCGACGCTGACGAGGTGGCATTGATCATCAACACGCACGATCATGATGACCACGCAGACGGCAACGCCATCTTCGGGCCGGGCGCTCGGATCGTGGGCCCCTCGACCAGCAGGCTCGGCTCGGCTGGCAAAGCACCGCGGCCGACGGTGATCTTTGACGAAGATCTCACTCTCTACTGGGGCGACGAAGTAGTCCGCCTGGTCCACTTCCCGAACGCTCACACAAACAGCGACGTAGTGGCGCACTTCGTCCACGCGAATGTGTTTCATCTGGGCGACCTCTTCAACGCCGGAGTCGCGAGTTTCCCCAGCATTGACGTCGAGCGAGGTGGCTCGTTGGACGGACTCCTCGCGGCGTTGGCAGAACTCCTGGACCTGATTCCCGCGGACGCCCTGGTCATCCCTGGGCACTATGAGGTCAGCGATCGTGCCGGGCTCCGCCGAACGCACCGGATGATCGTCGAGACCGCCGCTTTTGTGCGCAGCCAGATCGAGTCAGGGCGCTCCGTCGAGCAGGCCATCGAACTCGGCCTGCCCGCCCCCTATGACAGCTGGGGTGAGACCGGATACACCTCTGGCAGCGCCTGGATCGAGAACCTCTACGAGGCGCTCGATCAGGACTGAGGAGCCGGGGCGCCCGCGGTTTCGGTGATGACGGCCGAGACCTGGCTGGCGCCGCCAGGCCGCGCAACGCCGCCACATGGTCCTGACCTCAGCGCCGTTCCGAAGTAGAGCCGGGCTCCGCTGGGTGAGAACGTCGGCGTCGCGTTGTCGCTGGCCCACCATCCGCTCTCGATTCCCTCGCTGCCGGCGCGCGCGATCGTGGTGGCAGCACCCTGGGCATCGCGGAGGTAGAGGACGAATTCGGGATCGTCGTTGGCATAGGTGGCGGAGTCGGTCAAAACCGCGACACGTCCGCCGGATTCCGAAACGGCCAGATCTGAGTAGTGTTCGGCGCCGCTCGCTAGAGCGGTCGGTTCGATCGATAACCCAGCCCCCAGTGACACCAGAAAGGCGCCGTCATCGGTGTCGCCGCTCGTCGATGTCAGGCAGGCGCGCGCATCGCCGCCGGTCGCGGCCGCGTACTCCGTTACGAAGTCGTAGCGCTGCTCGGTGCCGTCAGCGAGGTCATGCAAGATGAGAGTCGTGCCGTCCTTCTTGGGTTCCTTCTTGTCGTCGCCCGCCTCGTCGCCCTCTTGGCCTGAGGTCTCTGCAGACTCTTCCTCGGCGGCGGCCTCAGCCTCGGGCTGCTCGTTCTCCGGGGAGGGCTCGTCGCCGGCCTGTTCGGAATCAGGCATGGCCTTCTCCATCAGGTAGGCAACCCAGCCGCCGCGGTCTTCGGGGATTTTGAACGACTTCACCCGCTCCACGACGGTCTGCCCACCGTCAGACAGATTGACAATGACCAGAGCACTCTTCGGCCGGCCCTCGGGCTTCTTCTTGTCTAATTTCGCCTGCCGGGTGACGTCCTTCGCCGGTCGGACCAGCGCGACCACATGAGCACCTGACGCGGTAAACGTCGCGCTCGCCCCGCGCGGTACCCGGTACTCGGTGCCTTCGCCGACGCTGCGAATGACGAGTTCAGGGTCGCCGTCCTGCAACGTCAGGGAATAAAGAACCCAGCGACCGTCGCGCAATATGGCCTGGTTGCCGACTCCGCGCCAGATCTCGTACTCCTCGTGGCCAAGGACCTTCTTGTCCTGCGCGAGTGTCGGCGCGGCCAGCTCAGCACGATAACCAGGCAAAGGGTGCTCAACAGGCGGGGCATCTTCAGCATCGTGTCTCCGGGCAATAAGCGCGCCAAGATTCCGGTGGGCATGACGGATAATCATGAGTGGGGGGGCACGCCGCCGCCGCCGGCAGTGTCGCTCCGTCCGCCGCCAGCTTCCAGCAGGAGCGGGTAGCGGCCAGCCGAGGTGTCACCGACGTGGTAGAAAGGCTCAGATTTCTGTGCCGGTGTCGCCCGCACACCTCCGACCAGTTCGTCGCGGTCGTCGCTTCAGCGCGATCGTGGCCCCAACTACAGGACGACCACCATGGGTTCGTTCGTCGACGAAATTCTCAACGACGTCAAAGCCAAGAATCCCGCCGAGCCCGAGTTCCATCAGGCCGTGGAAGAGGTCGTCGAATCTCTCGACCTCGTGTTCGAGCGGCGTCCCGAGTACCGGAGCTACAAGGTCCTCGAGCGGATGATCGAACCGGAGCGTGTACTCATATTTCGCGTGCCGTGGGTCGATGATTCCGGCACCGTGCAGGTGAACCGCGGCTTCCGCATCGAGATGAACAGCGCGATCGGCCCTTACAAGGGCGGTCTGCGCTTTCACGCCTCGGTCAACCTGGGGATCCTGAAGTTCCTCGCCTTCGAGCAGGTCTTCAAGAACTCTCTGACGACGCTACCGATGGGTGGTGGCAAGGGTGGTTCGGATTTCGATCCGAAGGGCAAGAGCGACACCGAGGTGATGCGCTTCTGCCAGAGCTTCATGAGCGAACTGTTTCGCCACATCGGACCCAACACTGACGTGCCGGCAGGCGACATCGGCGTAGGCGGTCGCGAGATTGGCTACATGTTCGGCCAGTACAAGCGTCTCCGGAACGAGTTCACCGGCGTTCTTACCGGCAAGGGGCTCGACTGGGGCGGCTCGTTGATTCGTCCCGAGGCCACCGGCTACGGCTCGGTGTACTTCGCGGCAGAAATGGCCGGCACGCGTGACGACACCCTCGAGGGCAAGACCTGCTTGGTTTCAGGATCGGGCAACGTCGCGCAGTACACCGCCGAGAAGATTCTCGATCTCGGCGGCAAGGTAGTGACCATGTCGGACTCCGCGGGGTACATCTACGATGAGGAAGGCATCGATCGCGAGAAGCTCGCGTTCGTCATGGACCTCAAGAACGCGCGTCGCGGCCGCATTAAGGAATATGCCGACAAGTATCCGAGCGCGGCCTACGCCGGCTCGGATTGTGAGGCTGACCACAATGCTCTCTGGGCCCACAAGGCCGACTGTGCGTTTCCGAGCGCGACCCAGAACGAGATCAACGGCAAGGACGCCGCGAACATGCTCGCCAACGGTGTATGGCTGGTGAGCGAAGGCGCCAACATGCCGACGGATCTCGAGGGCGTGGAGCAGTTCATCGACGCCGGTATCCTCTACGGTCCCGGCAAGGCTGCCAACGCCGGTGGCGTGGCTACGTCGGGCCTGGAAATGTCGCAGAACAGCATGCGGCTCAACTGGAGCCGCGAGGAAGTCGACGCCAAGCTGCACAGCATCGTGAAGTCGATTCATGGTGCCTGCGTGCACACCGCCGAGCAGTACGGCACGCCTGGTAACTACGTCAACGGCGCGAACATTGCCGGCTTCATCAAGGTTGCTGACGCCATGATCGATCAGGGAGTCGTCTGACCCCCTTCATGAACTAGCCCCACGGATCTCCTCTATGAACGAGCCCCACGGACTCACTTGATGAAGGAGCCCCAGGGCAGGAGACCCGCAGGCAAAGCGCGGGCCGGCTTCCACGACCTCATGCAGTGGAAGGTCGGGAGGATCTTGCTGGTTTCGAGTCTGTACGACTCGTTCATGATCTCGGAAGACAGCCTTGCCGAGGAACTCGTCCGTGGTGAGTTCCTCGGCGTTGAGCTGTCGTTGATCCCGGCGCTGCACCGGGTCTCGACAGGGGCGGAAGCCCTTGCCGCACTCGGCTCCGGGCTCTCGTACGATCTGGTAATCACCTCGCCTCACGTGGGCGACATGCACGCCGGGGCCCTTGCGGAGCAGATCCGCGCAGCCGGCTTCGAGATGCCGGTCATCCTGCTGGCGTATCACGCGCACGAGCTGCGGGAGTACGTGAAGACGCACGGCCTCGACGATGTTGACCGCGCCTTTCTGTTCCAGGGTGACAACCAGTTGCTGCTGGCGATCGTGAAGTGGGTCGAGGATCTCAAGAACGCGCGTCACGACGTCGACGCCATGGGCGTCCAGTTGATCCTCGTGATTGAAGACAACATTCGGTACTACTCGTATTTCCTGCCGGTGATCTACACGGCGGTGCTGCACAACACGGCCAGCCTGCTACCCGACGGGCTCAACCTGGCGCACAAGTTGCTGCGCGTGCGGGCACGGCCGAAGATCCTACTGGCGAGCACCTACGAAGAGGCGGCGGAGTACTTCGATGAGTTTGAAGACAACATTCTGGGTGTGATTTCGGACGTCGAGTTCCCGAAAGATGGCAAGCTCTGCGCCGATGCGGGAGTTCAGTTCGCCCGCGGCGTTCTCGAGCGGAAGTCGGACATTCCGGTGCTGCTCAACTCGGGTCGGCTCGAGAACGAGGAGCTCGCTCGCGGAAACGCGACTTCGTTCCTGCACAAGTATTCGCCTACGTTGCTGTCCGAGCTCGATGAATTCATGGTTGCCAACTTCGGCTTCGGCGACTTTATCTTCCGCCTTGAAAACGGTACCGAGGTTGGTCGGGCAGGCGATCTGCTGTCGCTGGAAACAGCAATCCGGCAGATCCCCGGTGAGAGCATCACGTTCCACGCCGGCCGTAACCATTTCTCCGCGTGGTTCAAGGCGCACACGGAGTTCGAGATCGCTCATCGACTGCGCCCACGGCGGCTATCGGACTTCGACGGCGCGGAAGATATCCGCAACTTCCTGATTAGCTCGATCCGCAACCATCGCGACGAGCGACGAGGAACGCTAGTAGCCGACTTCGATACCCAGCGGTTCAGCCCAGAGATCGGCTTCGCGCGTATCGGATCGGGGTCCCTCGGCGGCAAGGCTCGCGGCCTCGCGTTCGCGCGGAAGCTCCTTCGTGAGGCGCGCCTCGACCACGTGTTCGAGGATGTCCGTATCCGCGTGCCAGCTTGTGTCGTAGTTGCGACGGATGTGTTCGACGCCTTTCTGGATGACAACGGCGTTAGGGATCTGGCGCTAAAGGCGAACAGCGACGAAGAGGTTGCGACCGCTTTTGCCGATGCTGCCTTCGCGCCTCATGTCCGCCAGAATCTGCGCGAATTCCTGACGATGGCGACGTATCCACTCGCGGTACGTTCATCGAGTCTTCTGGAGGACGCGAAGTATCAGCCTTTCGCGGGTGTCTATGACACGATCATGATCCCGAACGATCACGACGACATCGAGGTCCGGTTGGTCCGCCTCGAGCACGCGATCAAGCTGGTCTACGCCTCGACCTTCAGCCAGCAGGCGAAGCGCTACATGGCCGCCACGGCGTATCGCCTCGAGGGCGAGAAGATGGCCGTGATTCTGCAGCGCGTGGTGGGCGGAACGCACGGCGAGCGCTTCTATCCAGATTTCGCCGGCGTGGCGCTGTCGCAGAATTTCTATCCGGTGGGGCCGGTACGGCTGGAGGACGGGCTCGCGGCCGTCGCCCTCGGCCTTGGCGCCGAGGTGGTCGAGGGCGAGCAGTGTCTGCGATTTTCGCCCAAACACCCGGAGCGCTTGCTGCAGATGTCGTCCGTGAAGGACGTGTTGCGCAACTCGCAGCGCGAGTTCTACGCCGTGCGTCTCGGTTCGAATGGCCCGGACGAGGGACTCGCGGCAGAACTCGTGAAGTCGGACCTTGCGGTCGCCGAACACGACGGAACCCTGGCTTGGCTGGGGTCGACTTTTTCCCCCGAGAACGACACGATCTACGAGGGCGTGGGCCGACCCGGCGTGCGCCTGGTGACCTTCGCCCCGATGCTGAAGCATGGACTGTTCCCTCTGGCGGAGATACTGTCTGAACTTCTCGATCGCGGGACCTACGCAGCCGGTGGCGCCGTGGAGATTGAGTTCGCCGTCTCCCTCGCGGTGACGCCAGGAGCACCGAAGGACTTCGGGTTCCTGCAGCTTCGACCGGTCGCGCACAACGCCGATCCGTCCGCAGTGGATCTTCGCAGCGCCGAGCCTGAATCGGTTCTGTGCGAGAGCGCCAGCGTTCTGGGCTCCGGCCGCATTGATGATCTGCGCGACATCGTGTTCGTCGACCAGGAGGTTTTCGAGCGCGGTTTGAGCCGACAAGTGGCGGCCGAGGTGGCGCGCTTCAATGATCGGTTGTGCGGTGAGGATCGCCCTTATCTGCTGATCGGTGTCGGGCGCTGGGGCTCGGCCGACGATTTCCTCGGCATCCCCGTGGCGTGGCACGAGATCGCCGGCGCCAGCGTGATCGTCGAGGCAGGTTTTCGCGACTTCAAGGTAACCCCCTCGCAAGGGACGCACTTCTTCCAGAACCTGGTGGCCAACAATGTTGGCTACTTCACGGTGAACCCTGAGGTGGGGGAGGGCACGATCGACTGGGATTGGCTGCGCTCAATCGACCCGGTCGAGAGCACGACCTTCGTGCGCCACCTTCGGTTCGAGGAGCCCGCAATCGTCCTGATGGACGGACGCCGGAACGCGGGCATGGTGCTGAAGCCGCCTCGCTAGGGCACGGTGTGGTATACCCGGATCCCTCGACGGGTTGCGGGTTCACAACGGATCCCCCGGCGAGCGTATGCGCGACTTGGGAGACACAGTGGACCTGCCCGATCAGATCGGTCGATTTCGCATTAAGCGCGTCCTCGGAAGCGGTGCGATGGGTGTGGTGTGCCTCGCTGAGGATCCGGTCCTGGGTCGAGAGGTAGCGATCAAGGCCATCCAGTTGCACCCGGGTCTGTCGGAGAAGCAGATCGTTGAATTGCGCCAGCGCTTCGAGACGGAAGCGCGCGCCGCGGCCAAGCTGGCTCATCCGAACCTGGTCACGATCTTCGATGCCGGACTTGAGCAGGAAAACCTCTACATCGCTATGGAGTTTGTCGAGGGCGAGGGGCTGGACTCCATGCTGGAGGGTGGCCGTCAGCTCGCACCCGAAGAAATCAGCCAGCTCGTGGGCCAGTTAGCCTCGGCGCTGGATTACGCCCACGCAGACGGCATTGTTCACCGAGACATCAAGCCGGCCAACGTGCTGGTGAGTCGCCTCGGGCACGTCAAGATCACCGACTTCGGGGTAGCACGGCAGGCGGCGTCGACGCAGACGGCGACGGGCGCGATGATTGGCACGCCGGCCTATATGTCGCCCGAACAGGTCACAGGCAACCCGGTTAGCGGCGCATCCGACCAGTTCTGCTCGGAATCATGACCTACGAACTGCTCGACGAACCCACGCCCGTCGAAGTACAGATCACGACCGACGTTGAACATACGTGGCTGTTGGAGATGGCCGACCATGAGGTCGTGAGTTGGCGCTTTGTCGCCGACGAATTGCCGACCGAACTGCAGGAGAGCCGACAGCTGTTCTTTCCGCTTCGTTCCAACGAGCCGCCGGTGGAGGCGACGGTTGGCGTCGGTGCGGTCGGCGCCGTCGACGACGAAGAGGACACCAACCCGTCTGCCGCAGCCGGTGTGACGATCACCCAGGAGCCACTGCCGCCCGTCGATCCAGTCCGCGGGCGTGGCTCCATGCAGCCGCCCGGGTTGCTCGAACGCAGCGGCAATCCGGTGCTGCCATCGTGGGCAGTCGAGCAGGGCTTGCAGCGCTACGTGATTCTCGAGCTGCTGATTGATCGCGAGGGCCGTATTCGCGATGCGCGGCCGTTGCAGGACGTCCATGCCGAGCTCGAGAACCTCGCCGTCCCCGCCGTGCATGGTTGGACCTTCAGTCCGGGTCTGGCCGGCGATGAGCCGGTGGGCGTTTACCACAACGTGTCTGTGCAGTTCGATCTGCCAGACGGGGACCGCCCCGGGCGACCCTGAGTGCTCGAAACCGCGAGCCTCGTCGACCTAGGCTCGAACAGCGCCCGACTCGTCGTCTATGAATTCGAGCGCGGCCGCGGCTTCTGGCTGGTTGACGAGATTCGCGAAGTGGTTCGCCTTGGCTCGGGGTTGGTGCGCACGGGTGGGCTCTCGACCGACGCCATCGATCGCGCTCTCGTCGCGCTGCGGACGTTCGCTGACTTCGGGCGGGCGACGGAGCTGCCACCGTTGCGAATCATGGCGACTTCGGCCGTTCGCTCCGCCGACAACCGCCAGCTCTTCCTGGACTCGGTACGGGAGATCGGGCTCGAGATTGACGTGCTCACCGGTGAGATGGAGGCCGAGCAGGGCGTTATCGCGGTAGCTAACAGCACGCTCTTC
>Ga0115002_10008410_pt1 | contig 11433 bp, 10 predicted proteins | sample ArcticOcean_MG_C_8_FD_89576 | JGI IMG/M metagenome (GOLD analysis project Ga0115002, IMG submission 89576) | Marine microbial communities from western Arctic Ocean - ArcticOcean_MG_CB11_86 | ecosystem: Environmental > Aquatic > Marine > Oceanic | place: Arctic Ocean: Canada Basin | collected... | reverse complement strand
ATCGCTCAAATGCCGCAATAGCCATCCTTGGCCTCCCTGGATCATTCGTAAACAATTTGCTGGATGGCACTCCTAACAAATCACGGCTTTCTGAGCGACATTAATTTCTCGAACGGTCCTAAGCCGGTTTTGCCTGAATGGTGAGCGTCGACCACTTTCAAGGACTCCTTCGCGAGCGGATCCTCGAAAACGCGAGGGAAGTCGAAGAACTCTCGCGACTGCCGTTGCAGCCGGCGAGTTTCTTTCGCCAATTTCTCAAGCGAACCATCGCGGCAATTGGTGCGCGTTGCGGCACGGTTTGGCTGCGCGACTCAGAAGGCAAACTGACAAAATGCGCCGACCTCTGGATGTCGGAACCGGACATTGCCGACGACCCCGAATCGTTCTCGAAAAATCAGGCTCTGCTGGCGACGATTTTGTCGAGCGGTGAGGCGCGCTGTCTGCCGCTCGATGACGACGAAAATCCCTTTGCCGAACTCCTCTATCTCTCCCCATTGCATCTCGGCGAGAACTGTGCGGGCGTTGTGCAGATTCTTCACGGAAGAGACGCATCGCCGATCGCGCGTCAGGGGCAATTGCAGTTCATCGAACAAATGGCGGGGTTTGCTTCCCAGTTCTTAAACCGCACGGAATCGCAGGCAGCCCATTCCGCAATCGGGAAGGACTTCTGGGCCGACCTCTCCGAGTTGACGTTGAGATTGCAATCATCGCTCGACTTCAAAGCGGTCGCGTTGACGGCGGTGAACGACGGACGCATGTTGCTCAATTGCGACCGGCTCAGCATCGCCAGAACGCACGGACGCAAAACCGTGATCGAAGCAATCAGCGGACAAGATCAGGTCAACCACCGTGCGAATCTTGTTCGCGCAATGTCGAGGTTGGCCTCTCGGGTGATTCCGACTGGAGAAACCGTCCTTTTTGGCGGCAGCAGCGACAAGTTGCCGCCACAAGTGAAAGAGCCACTGGCTGAGTTCATCGCCGAATCCGGTTCGCGAATGGTCATGCTCGTGCCGTTGCACGCTGCGCAGCAAAATAACAAGACGCCAGACAACGATCGAGGACTGCAAGGGGAGGACGAAAGAGAGCGGCCCTGGGGCTGCTTAATTCTCGAGCAAGTTGCCGATGCCGAGCCACGGCCCGATCTTGAACAACAAGCACACGCGCTGTCCGACCATGTGGCGGCTGCGTTGACGAATGCACGCGATCACCAACGCGTGTTTTTGCTGTCATTCTGGAAAATGCTCGGTCGTTGCCGCGAATGGTTTTACGGTCGCAAACTCCTCAAAACGATTCTCGCGGCTGCATTGGTTTCGGGTGTTGTCGCGGCGTTGATGCTGATTCGTTGGGAATATCGGGTCGAGGGTGAGGGCCGGTTGCTGCCGGTGATGCAGCGTGAAATCTTCGCGCCCTGGGATGGAGTCGTCGTCGATGTGTTGGTCGCAGATGGCCAACGCGTGGAACAGGGAACGCTGTTGTTGAAGATTCGGGACGACAAACTCGACTCACAATTGGCCGACGTGCGAAGCCTCGCCAAAGAGAAAAAGCAGGAGCAGCTCTCGCTCGAAGCAAGAATTGACGATGCGATCGACGAATCCAATCGCGAAGACGCGGTGCGACTGCAGGGGAAACTCGTCGAAGTCATGATTCAACTTCGCGGGCACGAAACGCAGGCGCGATTGCTGGCAAAACGACAGGCCGATCTCGAAGTCAAATCGACGATCGCAGGGGTCGTCGCAACCTTTCAGGTCGAACAGTTGTTGATCAATCGCCCCGTTCGGCAGGGGGAATTGCTGTTGCAGGTGATGGACGACCGCGGGGATTGGATGTTGGAACTCGATGTCGATGAGCATCGGATGGGCCATTTGCTCACCGCGCGTGAGCGTCTCGGAAAGAAGAACCTCGATATCGATTTCGTACTGGCGACCGCCCCCGAAACAAACTATCGCGGGCATTTGACGAAGGTTGTCACTCGGCCAATGCTTTTGCCCGATCGCGGAAGCGTGGTCCGCGTCTTCGGCGCAATCGACGACCGCGAATTTGAACACCGAATCGGAGCCGACGTCCGAGCGAAGATTCACTGCGGAGAAAAAAGTCTGGGTTACGTACTCTTCGGTGACGTGATCGAATTTCTGTATCAGCGTTTCTGGCTGTGAATGCTCACTCGGTCAGTTCAAGGTACGGGTCGAGGCCCATTCGCTGCAGCGATTCCATGTGGGCCTTCTCGTTGCGCAACATGTCCTTGCGTTGCTTGCGATGCGTCTTTTCCAGAAACCGCTGCGTGTCGCGGAAGATGCGCAGCCACCGTGACGGCAATTCACCATCGCCATCGGCCTCTGCTCGTTTTCGCAACGATGCCAGTTGCTCCTGCGTTCGGCAGCGAAGCAGTTCGTCTTCAAGAGACAGAAAGAGTTGAAAGGAACCGGGGTCGCCCTGTCGCGCGGCGCGACCGGCCAACTGTCGGTCGATTCGTTCGGAGCTATGCAGTTCCGTGGCAATCACGTGCAGCCCTCCGCATTCGGCGATGCCCTCATGCAGAATGATGTCGGTTCCTCGGCCGGCCATGTTGGTCGCAATTGTGACACGCCCCGGTTGACCGGCCTCGGCAACAATTTCGGCTTCCTCTTCGTGGAAGAGTGCATTCAGAAGCTTGTGCGGAATCTCCCGTTGCTCAAACAATGTCTTCAATTTCTCCGACGCCTCGACTGAAGGCGTGCCGATCAACACGGGTCGTCCTTCGCGGTGGATTTGTTCGATGTCAGTCACAATCGCCGCACGTTTCGCCTCTGCCGTCGAAAAAATCCGCGGCGGCAATCCAATTCGCTGGCACTTTCGATGTGTCGGTATCGGTGTCACTTGGAGATCGTAAGCGAGGCGAAATTCTCCTGCTGCCGAAACGGCTGTCCCCGTCATTCCGCCGACATGCGCGTACTGGCGAAAGAACCGCTGTACGGTCACGCGCGCGGCTGATGATGTGTCGGCGGTTAACGGCAACATTTCTTTAGCTTCGACGGCCTGGTGTAGACCTTCCTGCCATTTTCGGCCGTCCAACACGCGACCGGTCGATTCATCGACAATCACCACTTCGTCATCCTTGACGACATAGTCGCGGTCGCGCTGAAATCCCAGGTGAGCCGCCAACGCCCGCTCGATGTTTTCGTAAAACTCCTCGGTGCGAGCCGAGTTGAGCAGCCGCGACTTTTCCATCAGCAAGATTTTCCGGCAGCCCTCTTCGGTAAGAATGGCCGAACGGCGATCGGGTTCATAACTGTAATCCACGGGACACTGAAGGCGTCTGGCGGCGCGGTCGCACCAGCGCAGCAGAGAAATCGTCGATGCAGAGTTGGGCTGTTTCAGACCGATGACCAACGGCGTTCGAGCATCATCGATCAACACGCTATCTGCTTCATCAATCAAAGCGAAATAGTAACCACGACTGACGACCGGCGGGTCATCGCCGGTGTGAATCGGTCGCGACCGCCGCGAGTCGCTGCGAAACGACGCCCCTTGGCGCAGTCGATCTCGCAAGAAATCGAACCCCAGTTCCTTCGCGGTGGAATAGGTGATGTCCTTGTCGTAGGCACTGCGACGCTCGTCCGGCTCCATCTCGGCTTGAATGCAGCCAACGGAAATCCCAAGCGATTGATAAATCGGCCCCATCCATTCCGCATCGCGGCGGGCAAGGTAGTCATTGACCGTGACAACGTGACACCCCCGGCCAACCAGTGCCCGCAGATAAGCAGTCAGCACGGCCGTCAGCGTCTTGCCTTCGCCGGTCTGCATTTCTGCAATCTGACCGTTCAGCATGGCGATTCCGCCGGTCAACTGAACCGGATAATGCGGCATATCGCGAACCCGGCGTGCCGACTCGCGAACCAATGAAAAGGCCTCGACCACCAGCGATTTCAAAGGGGTGCCGATTTTTGCTTGCCATTGAATATCGAGCGAACGATTCCGCAATTCTTCGGAAGAAAGCCGCTGCAGGGAATCGGATTCTTTGATAATTCGGCGCGCGACGGCCCCCCACTCAGACAACCGAGCCTTCTCAGGCCGGCCGGCCGATTTGATCCAGTGAAAGGCGTTGGAGGGAGAGAATATGCCGGCAAAGTCGCCATGCCAAGAATGAACGGACGAGCAATTCAAGGTCGCCCAAAGATGGAGCCGACCGCCTACAGTTTATCATCGCGGGGGACGAACGGAAAATGGAATGGTTGTCTGAACTCAAGACGGCAATGGAATCATGCCAAAACCGGCGCAAACAAAGAGGACGGGGTGGGAATGGCCACGTCGTTCGCGACCTCCCCACCCCGTCACATTGTCAGTCAACAATCAGCGTCAGTCAACAATCGACGCGGTTCTTACGCCGGCTGCAAGTCCGACAACTCCTCCCGCAGGCGGTTGCGGGCGGTGTGCAGTCGTCGCTTGATCGTTCCGATTGGGCTGTCGAACTCGTCGCTCATTTGCTTCAGCGAATGTCCCTCAAAGTAGAAGGCGATCAGCGTTCGGCGATCGAGTTCGCGCAATCGTTCCAGGCCCCCGCGAACGCGGCCGGCCTGTTCGGCCTGCAACAGATTCTCCAGTGGGCTGGCCGGAGCCGACTCCACCGTCGAAAATGTTTGCGGGTTTAGGAAGGTCTCGTTCGGTCGGCGCACCGCCCGGTTGATCGACATCCGCACGGCGATCTGTCGCAACCAACCGGCGAACCGTTCCGGTTCGCGCAGTTGAGCCAACTTCCGCATTGCCTGCAGGAAGACTTCCTGCGTTACCTCATGCGCCTCCGACCGGTTACACAATCGGCGCAAAACGATCGCGAACACGACCGGTTCAAATCGCTCGACGAGCGAACCGAATGCCTCGCGGCTGCCATCCTGGGCTTCTCGAATCAACTGGATTAATCGCTGCTCGGTCATCAAATCAGCTTTCAACTTGAGCATGGTTTGCCGTGTTCTGGTTTCGGGCCGAATCGTGTCGTCTTTCGCTCGAACCCTTGCTTGCGCTGCGGGCTGGAATTGCGTTGACGTCACGTCCCGCAAGCGGGCCGGCTAAATCGACGGTGTGATCCACCGTCAGATTTTTGGAAGAAACAACAAACGATCAAGAAGCAGCGGAGTGCGCAGTTGGCAGCATTTTCCAGCCGCAGGAACACCACCTGCCGGTCGATCGTCGGTCACACTGTTACAGGAACAGTTTTTGTCAGCTGGTACTGATTTAGTTCAGTAACTCAGACCAACTTGTGACCGTCGGTTCTCCCGCCGGACGCGCCAACATCCGATCTCGCCGCAACGCCCTGCAATCGGTTAATTCCGATTGCTGGAACATTGGCGGACAACTCGCGAACCAATCGGAGGGTTTTATTCCCTCTGATAGAACGCATGAGCGTCCGCGCATTGCGGGGTCGGTGGCGCGTTTCGCCGATGCCAGATGAGAGTGCTTCGCCAGGAGAATGCGATGCGCGCCGGCAACAGTTCCACCCACGATACCGACCGGGAGACCGATCTGGATTGGGGCGACCGTAATGACGTTGGCATTATTGATATACATCGCATGAACTCCGGTGCCTCTGTCGCTGCATGGTTGCAGAAAAACTGCACAATGCAGAAGAGGCTAAAGCACGAGAAAGCGAAAATGGCAGCGTTTTTGATTCATTCGACGGCCCTGCCGCAGCCGTCCACTTCAGAATATCGGATCTTTCGGTGCGAGACAATGAGAAACGCTGATGAGGCGGTCTACACTCCCCCGTCGCAGGGAAGACGCGAACGGCGGGTGAAAGGTTCGCGGGATTTTCAGGAATTTTCCTGAAATTGGAAAAAACGCCGCAGAAGGATAGTGATTATCGCAGCTTGAGGGCCGCTAAACCGCGAGTGGCGTGAACCAGAAACCCGGTTTCTTTGAGAAACCGGGTTTCTCGATGCAAGCGATGGGGGCGAATTATGCCGCTTTTCGTTGCGTTTGTTCGGGGACCGATGCCCGGAGAATATTCGCCGGTAGCGGTCCCATTTGACCCATCGAGTGTTCGTAATTGATCGATGCTGCCGAGGCATTGAACGGGATGTTGAGCTTCTCCCGTACTTCCTTTTCCAGCGCATCGCGTGCCGCGACCAGTTCTTCCGAGGAAATATGGTCGCTGAAGACATACGCCTTGTAGCCGCCGTCGGGATCGCCTTTATAGTAGTCGGCGGTCACGTTGTAATCCAACTCGTAGGCGTGCAGCCGGTCGCCGTTTTTTTTGTACTCGTACGTCCAAATTCCCGGCTTCGTTTCCACGGCGTGATCGTAGTAGGGCGAACCGGGATAGGTGGTGATGATCGTGCAATCGAAATCGTCCGGCTCGACTTCCAACAACCAGTTCTTCGTGTCCTCAACCGTCTGCGGCGATTCGCCGGGATGGCCCAGAGACATCAGCGCTTTGACCTTCATCCCCACCGACTTGGCGAACGCGACCGCTCGCGAGTTGTCGTCGCGGGTTGCCTTCTTGTTGATGTTCTCCAGAATCCTCGGCGAGCCCGACTCGAAACCAGTAAGCAACTGACGGAAACCGGCGCGATACATCACCTTGGCTTGTTCGGCGGTAAACAGTTCGGCCTTCACAAAACCGCGCAACCGGAAATCGGTACCCAACTTGTCCTGTAGATCGCAGATGCCGTCCATCAACTGCACGATGTCTTTGTTGACGTTCAGTTCGTCGTCGTAAAACATGAAGCCGCGGTAGCCGTAGGTGAGGTGCAGGAATTCGAGTTCGTCGATAATGTTCTTCGATGTCCGCGTGCGAATTCGCCGCAGCATGGGCGATTGCCGGCCGCCGCAGAAACCGCAGTTGAACGGGCAGCCCAATTGTGCGATGAGGCTTGTCGCGCGGTAGCCCTCGATCTCGTATTTGTAACTTTCCAAATCGACCAGATGCCGGGCCGGCCAAGGCGATTCATCAAGCCGCTTGCTCGTCAGGAACATCGGGCTGGAAGAATTGTCGGCATCGACCAACGTCTGCTCGGTATCGACGACGGCAACCGCTGCGAAGATCGCATCTTCACCATCGCCGGCAACGATCACGTCGAACATTTGTTCGAGTTGATGAAACGCCTTGTGTGCGCGGCCTTCGAGATTCTGCTTCTGTTCGTATTTCAGCGCGGCGGTAATCAGCGTTGGATGCGGACCGCCGATGATGGTGGCAGCGCTGGGCCGTGCTTCGCGTACTGCTGCCGCGACGTTGGCCGTAGCGGGCATTTGTGGCGTGGTGGTGGTCATCGCAAAGATTCGCGCGTCCGACTGCTCAACGTGGAGCCGCGTGATCTCTTCGTAGTTGGTGAAGCCCGAGAGGTCGAGGACTTCCACGGGCCAGCCGGCCACTTCCAGCGACGCGGCCACCTTCAAGATGCCCAGCGTGGTGAAGACCCGTTCGTCCAGCAGGAAGACGGAGGGAGGAATGACCAGGCAGATTTTCTCTGGGACGATGGTGTTGAGCGCCGACACGATAAAGGCTTCCTTGCCGAGAGTCGTGTAACCGTGATGACAGACCGGCAGCGCCGGCGCCAGAGCGAACGGGAACAGATATCGGTTTTCCGGAAACCTGTCAATGTCAGATGGTTGCGCAGAACACATCACGAGCAGCTGCGACTCAGCGAGTCGCAGACGTCAGCGATGCATTGCATCGCAGCTGGTGAAGAATCACACGTCGTTTCTATTCACCCGACGCGCGTTCGGCCGAGGTGAATCCACACTGGTTGTGTGTCCCGTCACAGAACGGCCGGTTTTTCGACGCACCGCAGCGACACAGAGCAATCGTCTCTTTCCCGCCCAAATCGAACGCATTGCCTTCCTGGTCGGTCAACGAGATTGCCCCGGTGACGAGGAACGGACCGTTGTCGCGTGCATTGATGCTGATTTCTGCCATTGATTTATCGTTTCTTTCATAGAATTTGAGTTGCGATCACTCTGTTTCTGATCGGGTACACATCACTTATCGGTTGGCTTGTTGGCACTTTCCGGTTCGTTCGGTTCCGGCCCGTCGCTGCTATCCGTCGTCGATTTCACACCACGATCAACAGAGCGAAAGAAATCGATGAGCGGGTTGCCGGAACTGGGGGCGGATTCGACTACTGGCTGTGGTTCGTTGTTCTCGGCCACCGGCTCAACGGCCTGTTGCTTCACCGGTGATGGATCATGTACCAGTGATGGTTCGATCTGGATGTCCGTTTCTATCGATTTGACGATCGGGGCAGGCGATGGCCGCACATCGGTATCATCCACACACGAGCACAACGTAAGCGGAACGAGTATCCAACACGACGCAATCAGCACGCGGGACATGAGCAACTCCTTCGGCATGCGAGGGGACGATCCGATCTCTCTCATTAATCGGAGCGGATCATAACGAAAACCAGCCCGTCGCGCAAGCAAGGGTCGATGCGGTGCGAAAAACCCTTGCTTGCGCTGCGGGCTGGTTCTTGCGGCGTGTTCAACTCTTCTCAAATGTCGTAATACATCGCGAATTCAAACGGATGTGGGCGTTCGCGGAGGGCTGCGACTTCTTTGTTCTGCTTGTACCAGATCCAGGTGTCGATCACGTCTTCGGTGAAGACGTCACCCCGTAACAAAAAGTCGTGGTCGTCTCGCAGTGCTTGCAGCGACTCTTCCAGCGAAATCGGCGTGCGGGCGACTTCTTCCAGTTCGTCCGCTTCGAGGTCGTAGATGTCCTTGTCGAGTGGCTTGCCTGGGTTGGTTTTGTTTTGAATCCCATCGAGAGCCGCCATTAGCACGGCCGACATCGCCAGGTACGGATTCGATGACGAATCGGGACAGCGGAATTCAAACCGCTTGGTGTCGGGACGCGGACTGTGTACCGGAATGCGAATCGCCGCCGACCGGTTGCGGTAGCTGTAAGTAAGATTGACGGGGGCATCGAAACCGGGGATGAGCCGTTTGTAACTGTTGGTCGTCGGGCAGCAGAATGCGAGCAGAGCGCGGGCGTGCTTCAAGATGCCGCCCATTGCGTAGACGGCCGTGTCGCTTAGTCCGCCGTAACCCGAGCCGGCGAATAACGGCTTTTCATCTTTCCACAACGACAGATGCAAATGCATGCCGCTGCCGTTGTCATTCCAGATCGGTTTCGGCATAAAGGTCGCGGTCTTGCCGTGTCGGGCTGCGACGTTTTTGACCACGTATTTGTAACGCAGCAGATTGTCGGCCGTCTTGAGCAACGGACCGTATTTCATGTCGATTTCACATTGCCCGCCGCTGGCCGTTTCGTGGTGTTGCGCTTCGACATCGACGCCGCACTCCATCAAGGTCAGCATCATTTCGGTTCGCAAGTCCTGCAGGGTGTCGGCCGGCGGGAGCGAGAAATAGCCTTGCTTGTCCCGGATTTTGTAGCCGGCGTTCGATGGACCGTTTTCGTCGCGTCGTCGCGGTTTTCGCCCACGGCTCCATTGGCCTTCGGCACTTTCGATATGGTAGTACGACTCGCGCTCGTTCTGGTCGAAGCGGACGTTGTCGAACACGAAGAATTCCGCCTCGGGGCCGAAATTTGCCACGTCGGCAATCGCCGTCGATTGCATGTAGGCTTCCGCTTTGCGGGCAACGTTGCGCGGATCTTTGGCATAGTCTTCGCGCGTGATCGGGTCCTGAATGTTGCAGGTGATTGCCAACGTCTGTTGCATGAACGGATCGACGATGGCGGTATCGGCGACGGGAACGACAAGCATGTCGCTCTCGTTGATCGCCTGCCAACCGTACATGCTCGACGCATCGAAGCCGAATCCCTCCTCAAATGTCTGTTCTGACAGCTCTTTGAAGGGAATGGTGAAATGCTTCTGCGTGCCGGGAAAATCCATAAATCGCAGATCGACGGCACGGATTTCGCGTTCGCGGCAAAGGGCAAGAACTTCGCGGGGAGTCATGTTGGATGGCTCGAATAGGTGTTTGGAAGGAATTCGTAGAAGCAGTATGGTACGGTCCGTGCAAACACTATACCAGTTTAGCTGAGATGCAACGCATCGCAGCGTCTCAACACGTCTGCGATGCGTTGCATCTCAGCTGTTGTCGATTGCGATTAACTCACCAATGCCGCGATTTGCCGTCTTAACGCACGATCATCCCGTTCTGCATTGGGATCTGATGCTGGACAACGGCGAGGTGCTGCGCACGTGGCGACTCTCACACCCGCCCGATGCCGACGAAGATGTCCTCGCCGAACCGCTGCCGGATCATCGCCGGGCGTATCTCGATTACGAGGGGCCGGTGAGCGGCGGGCGCGGAGAAGTGCGGCGGTGGGACGCCGGTGACTTTGTGTTGCTTGAAGAAGACGGCAATCAACTCAAACTGCAGCTTGACGGCGAGAAGCTCAAAGGAGTCGCAACAATCGAACTGTCGGGCGGCGATGCTCCCACCAGATTCTACTTCACGACCGACTGAGCGCTTACGCGAGAGATATTGAACGTCGATTTGGAATCCGGTGACGTTCCTTTGTCTTGTCGTTCGGAACGCTTCCCGCGGCTGCCGGAAATCCGTACTGTTTCGCCGTCAACTTGCACCGTCTCCAGCACCGGCTGGTCTCTGGCGCCGCTGTCGAAGTGGACGAGGAGAACGTCGTTGTCTTCGAGTTGCGTCCACTCCGCTCGCCAACCATCGGTCTCGATTTGGTTCGACAGTTCCTCTAGCACGCTGTCGAGGGGAATTGGCACCAACCCGGCCCGGATGGATGCGATTTCAATCGCCAGCGTGTTCGGCTTGGGGACCCACGGCCTTAACCGCAGGCTCACCACTCCCTGCCATTCCTCTGTTTCGTAGTAGAAACCAACCAACACAAATTTGTCGTCGAAGCCGATGCGCGGGTCGCGGATGCCGGGGGGCACCAGTTCGGCATACTTACTGTGCAATTCGTTGGCCAGCCATGCATTCACCTGGCGGCCATCGAACTCCTGCGACCATGTGTCGGAGTGCTTGATATCTTCGACAAGCTGCACGGTGCGGGCAACAAATGTTTTGGCCGCCTTCTGCTGGATGATCGGGTCGGGCGGTTCCGCCAACGCCTCTTCGTAGAAGTCGGGAACCTGCACGAGAGACCACAGAACTGCACCACCGCCGGCCCCCAGGGCCAGCAACAGTACAACGGCCAGTAGCACGATTTTCTTGCCAGTCACGACAAACCCCGCTTTCAGCCCCCTACGAATAGCCTGGAGATCGTATGTCGGATTGAAAAATGGGTCAATATGTAAGGATGAATGCTGAACGATGAAGGATGAATGAAGATGAAGAACCGAGCGAATCTGGGCGGGCTGGACTCGGACGGCCGCCGTCTGCTAAACCTAACCGGCGTTGCCGCAGAGGTATTGTCAAAACTTGTGTTCTTGAAGAGTTGAGAAAAAGCGGGGTATCCTGCTGAGGTAACCACACTTCAGCGGCCCGATAGGGGCACAAGGACACGCCATGAGCAAGATTACT
>Ga0115002_10008407_pt1 | contig 11435 bp, 11 predicted proteins | sample ArcticOcean_MG_C_8_FD_89576 | JGI IMG/M metagenome (GOLD analysis project Ga0115002, IMG submission 89576) | Marine microbial communities from western Arctic Ocean - ArcticOcean_MG_CB11_86 | ecosystem: Environmental > Aquatic > Marine > Oceanic | place: Arctic Ocean: Canada Basin | collected... | reverse complement strand
TGATAGGGCTCCATCAGGTTTTCGATATAGACCTTCCAGTTGCAGGCCAGGTCGATCGAACGGCGGCGCGCCAGCACCATATCGCCGAAATTGTAGGGTGCCAGCATGTCCCAGAGCGGCCCCATCCAGGCGTCGAGCGCCGGGGTCTCGGGATCCAGAGTGATGAAGAGCAGCCGGCCCCAGGTCTCCAGCCTCACGGGATGAAGGCCGTAATCGGCCTTGTCGAAACCGGTCGTGTATTCCATCTGCGGCGCGCCCTTGAGCGACCCGTCGAGGCCGTAGGTCCAGCCGTGATAGCGGCATTGCAGGGCGCGGGCATTGCCCTCCCCCGTCACCACCCGGCAGCCGCGATGGCGGCAGGAATTGGCGAAGGCCCGGATCGAGCCGTCGCGCCCGCGCAGGACGATCAAGGGCGCGCCGCCGACCTCGTCGGTCATGAAGTCGCCGGGCGAGGCGATCTGATCGGCATGGCCGATGAAGACCCAGCCCTTGCGGAACACCCGCTCCCGTTCGGCCGCGAAGAAATCGGGATCGGTGTAGCACCCCGGCGGGAGGGACTCGGCCTCCATCGCGGGACGGCGAACCCGTTCGTAGGACACGGGGTCGAACAACATGTGATTCATCGGTTCCCTCTCCCGATCAGGCCCTCGAGCCCCGCCATACTAGGCTCGGGATCGGCTGGTCGATAGAACCATTTTGCGCGTCTAGGCCATCAGCTCGCGCTTGATAACGAACAGCGTATCAGCGGGTGCCGCGCTTCTTCTTGCCGAAGATACTGTCCCAATTATTCTTGTAGGCACGGCTGATTGGCTTCTGATTCTCACCCCGGGTGTAGCCGGCGGCGGGATCGCTCGCCACTTCCGTGGCGACGGCTTCGCCCGCGGCCGGCGCCGGGCTGTCGGCCTTCTTGGCGTCCTTGACGTCTTCGCTTTTCGTGGCGGGGGTTTCGGTCTTCCCCTTGCCGTCGCCGGCGGTCGTGGTCTTCGGTTTGGTCATGGTCTTTCCTTGCGGAGCTTTCTTGCGATGGAATGGGAGTCGGATCGGACGATGCTGACAGGCTGAGTGAGACTTCCCGCTCGTCGAGCCACGCGCGGCACAATAGCCGCGCGCACGACCTACTGAAAGCGCCGTGTTGGGAGAGTTTCGGCGTCCCGCGGAACGAGACCCGGAGCATCGCCGGGTCGTGTCGGATCGCGCGCCAGTGCCGTTTGGCCGGTCTATCCGCTGGCCATAATTCCACGCCTCATGCTAATAGGGTGGACAGGAGAAATGTGCAGTCCGGATATTGCGTAGTCCGAAAAAGGGGGGACTCTGGATTGTCCAACAACACCGCAATGGCCGTGAAATCACGGCCCGAACGGCCTGATTCCGGTCCAGTGCAGATCGGATCGGAGGAACACAAGGTCTTGTTCTATCGGATGTTGCTCGACAGTTTCGGTCCGTACAAACCCGCCGTCATCAACTGGCCGGAATTGGAGCCGGACGCGCTCGGCCGCCTCGTCGGCCTGCCCTTCTGGCAGGTCGCGGTGGAGACGGAGAGCCTGACCTCGATGCGCATGCAGGTCTTCGCCGATTCGCTTCAGGACCCCCTGCTCAAGGAAGAGGTCGCCCTCAATGCCTTCGAGGAACCGCGGCACAAGGACGTGCTGGAGCATCTGATCCTATTCTATCGGCATTCCGCTGGCGTCTGCGCCGGACTATCCCGTCCCGATCGATCCGGTGGCCGCGTTCATGAACACCGGCTAGGGTGAATGTTTTGATTCCTTCTTCGCCTTCGGGCTGTTCCATCTGGCTCAGGATTCGGGCTTTTCCCCCGTGGATCTGGTCGAGGTCTTCGAACTGGTGATCCATGAAGAAGCACGCCATATCCTGTTCTTCGCCAATTGGATCGACTATGAGACGGTGCGGCGGCCGGCCTGGCGCAAGCTGGGGTTTCTCGCCCGCCGGGCCAAGGCCACCGCGCTGAAGGCTTGGTCCCGCGTCGAGATGGCGCGCGGCGGCCTGGGTGGCGGCGCGGCCAGCACCAACGCCTTCACCGCGACCGGCCATGCCGCGATGGGCATCGACCTGAACGTCCAGGATTTCATCGATATGTGCCAGAGGGAGAATGCCCGGCGCATGACGCTGTTCGATCCGCGCCTGCTGCACCCGCAATTCATTCCCCGGACCATGCGCGCGATCCGCCCCCTGCTGCAGTTCGCCTGAACGGATTGCCCTTCGGCGAGCCTAGCCCGCCGAGACCAGACCGCGCGCCAGGAGATCGCGGAAGCCAGCGATCGAAGCGCACACACCCTCGGCCAGACTCGTTCGGCCGATATCGCCGATCAACGCATCGAGCGGACCGCCGTCGGCCTCGGCCGGGAAAGGCAGCGGATCGCCTTCGCAGGCGATCTCGGCAGCGGGGATTTCCGCGCGGATCGCCGCGACGATCTCCGCCACCGTCACGAGCGGGCCGCCCAGGTCGAGGACCGGCGCGCCCTCGACCGCCGCTTCGGCACAGGCGAGGAACTGACGGGCGGCATCGCGGGCATACTGAAACTGGAGCGGGCCGGTGAAGGGAATTGTAAAGGGAAGCCCCGCCGCGGCCGCCACCATCGCCTTGGTAGGGGCGCTGGTCAGGCCCTGGTCGCGGCCCGGGCCGTAGACCGTGTGCGGGCGCAAGCCGACCGAGGCGACGCCCCAGTCGCGCCAATAGATTTCGGCCGCGCCCTCGTCCGCCTGCTTGAAGACGCCGTAGAGGGTCGAAGGGCGCGCCTCGCCCGCGATCGGCAGGGCGGCGACGGAACTGGCATAGACCACATGGCGGATGCCCGCGCGGCGCGCGGCTTCCAGGACATTCACCTGGCCGACGACATTGACCTTGGCCCCCGCCACCGGATCGGCCCGGCAGAAAGGCACCTGCAAGGCCGCGAGATGGACGATGGCCGCCGCTCCGCTCTCTCCCACCACGCGCTCGACGGCATCGAAATCGGCGATGTCGCCGGCGGTCCAGGGCACCGAGGCCGCCGCCTCCACGTCGAGCAGCAGGTGAAGGCGGCGGCGGTCGTCGGACAGGTCGAAGATATGGACGGGCAGGCCCGCCTTCACCCGCTCGGCCACCACCCAGGCGCCTATGCAGCCGGCCGCGCCGGTGACGAGAACGGTGCCAGCCTCTGCCTTGTCAGAGCGCGCCATGTCAGGGCGCGCTTTCAATGCCGCCATCGACGCGCAGGACCGCGCCGGTGACGAAGCCGGTGGTCATCAGATACATGGCGGCCTTGGCACAATCCTCGGCCTGACCGACCCGGCCGACGGGCACCTTGGCCGCATAGGCGCCGAACAGCTCGTCCTTCACCTCGGGCGAGATACGCTCGACATAGGCGGTCTCGATGATGCCGGGGGAGATGCAATTGACCCGCAATTCCTCGGGCGTGAGTTCATAGGCCAGGGAGCGGGTCGCGGCGTCGAGCCCGCCATCGATGATCGCGCCGACGACATAGCCGGGCACCGGCCGGCGGTTGGCCAGGCCGCTGTAGAAAGTAATAGAGCCGCCCTTGCGAAGATGCGGTCGCGCATCATAGGCGGCGAAGAAGGGCGCCCACATCTTGGCGTCGAAACTGGCCCGCGCCAGTTCCTCGTCCAGATCGGCGAAGGTGGTGCGGTAGACATTAGCACCGGGCAGCAGCAGGTGGTCGAAGTGCGCCACAGAGGCGAGATAGGCCGAGACATTCGCCCGCTCGCGCATGTCGATAACCTGCCAAGGCACCTCCCGGCCGGCTTTCGTGGAGAGCCGTTCGGCGGCACCCTTCAGGCGCTTCTCCCCGCGCGCGGCGATCGCGACCTCGGCGCCCGCATCGAGCGCCATCTCAGCGCTGGCATAGCCGATACCGGCCGAGCCGCCGATCACCACGACCTTGCGGCCGCTCAAATCGTCCATCATTCGCTCCCTACTCTTCCCGGTGCCTTGACCGAGCGTTCATCTCGCTGCCGCCGTGCCTCCTAGTCCCAGCGATAGGTGCCGGTCATGCCCTGGCCGATCTGCTTTTCGTACATGGCGACGGCGACCGGGTCAAAATCGCAGGCCGGTTCCGGCTCCGGTTCGTAATGGCCGTAGCGGTCCTCGCCCCGCACCAGGGTCGCCGAGGTCAGGGTGCCGACCGCCATCTTCACATGGGACGGGATATACATCAGGGCATAGCCGACGCGGCGGCGGTCCGAGCGGTTGGGCCAGCTGCCGTGGACGATGCGGCCGTGCAGGGACATCTCGCCCGGCTCCAGCTCCAGGTTTACGGCGGAACCCCCATCGAGCGGCACGGATATCTCGCGGTTCATGCGCAGGTAATTGTCCGGGTCGTCGATCATGTGCAGCGGCAGTTCCGAGTGCTGGGAGCCGGGGATGACCTGCAGGCAGCCGTTGTCGGTCTTGCTGTCAGTCAGGGCGATCCAGTTGGAGACGGCGACCGGCGGATCCATGCGTAGATAGGAGGCGTCCTGGTGCCAGGCGGCGTAATAGGGATCGCCCGCGTCCTTCCAGAAGAAGCCGGCCTCGACCAAAAGGATGTCCGGGCCGATCAGATCCTCGATCGCGTCGAGCACGCGGGGATGGCGCGCCAGGTCGGAGAGGGACTTGAGCAGCAGATAGGGCTTGTCGGCCAGGGCCGTGACCGCCGATTCGCCGGTCCGTTCGGCGAAGGCGTCGAGTTCGGCCAGAACCCGGGCGGCCTCCTCCGCCGAGACCACCGGAACCGGCGCGAGATAGTCCTCGCCCCTGAAGAAATCGACCTGCTCTTGGCTCAGGTATTTGGGCATGCATCACCTCCTAAAGCCGACAGCCCCCACGGTCACAAAAGCCGGTGCTGGGGCGAATCGGGGGAACGGTAGAATTCCAGGCAGCGTTCGAAGCAGGCCATGGCGGGCGGATCGAAATCGCGCACGGGCACTGGCTCGGGCAGGAAATTGCCGTGTCGGTCCTCGCCCCGGACCAGGGTCGCGCTGGTCTTCGGCCCCGTCGCATGGACGAAATGGGGCGCCACGTACTGGATCGAGAACCCGACCCGCGGCCGGTCCGTGCGGTTGGGGGCGGAGCCGTGAACTGCCCGTTCGTGATGCAGGCTAAGCTGGCCACACTGGAGCGGCATAGCCACCGTCCGCGCCTCGTCAACGACGCCCGCGACCTCCAGGCTGGTCGTCAGCAAATTGCCCTCGCGCGCCAGGCGCCCGGGCGTCGTGATCGGCACCAGGTGCGAGCCCGGCAAGTAGTGGACGCAGCCCATCTCCTCTGTCGCGTCGGTCAAGGCCAGCCAGACAGTGACCGCATCCTTGGGCTGCCAGGTCCAATACCAGGTGTCCTGATGCCAGGACACGAAAGACCTCGCACCGCCGCGCTTGTAGAAGAAGCCGCCACCCCAACACAGAATATCCGAGCCGAGGACATCCTCGACCGCGTCGAGCACGGCAGAATGACGAACGAGGTTATTGATCCAGGGCAGCAGGAGATGGGCCTTGGTGCGCAGGCACTTGCTGGCCTCCTCGCCGGTCTCAGCCTCGAAGGCGTCGATACGCGCGAGACAGGCGGTGGCCTCATCGACCGAAAGCGCCGGCACCGGCCCCGTGAAGCCGTCGCGCGCGAAAGCCGCCGCCTGTTCGTCCGTGAGAGCTATGGGCACCCGTGTCTTCCCCTATGCCGCGCGCCATTCGGATGAAAGAATACGCTCTCGACGGGTCGAGGCAAATGCGCAAGAAGGGGGCATCGTGGCGGCAGGGGAACTGGACGGCAGGAAGGTCGTCGTGATCGGCGGCACCAAGGGTATCGGCTATGCCACGGCGGAGATGGCCCTGGCCTGGGGCGCCGATGTCGTGATCGCCTCGCGCAGCCAGGAGAATGTCGCCACGGCGAAAGATAGCCTGGGAAAAAGCGCCGGACGCGCGCCCAAGGCGACCGTGACGGCCGAAGTTCTGGATGGCCGGGACAGGACCGCGACGGCCGCCTTCCTGGCCCGCCATGCGCCTTTCGATCATCTCGCTTTGCCCGGCTCCGAAGTCATTCGTATGAGCATGGAGGACCTCGACGAGGCCGGCGCCCGAGCCTATTTCGATTCCAAGTTCTGGGGGCCGTTCTGGGCCGGCTACGAGGCGCGGCACCATATCCGACCCGGCGGCTCGATCACCTTCTATTCCGGGGTGGCCAACCGGCGACCGATCGAGGGCTACACCATGGGCGGGGCCGTGGACGGGGCGATCGACGCGCTGACCCGCTCCCTCGCCTGGGAATTCCGCGAGGCTGGAATCCGGGTCAATTGCGTCTCGCCCGGCATCATCGACACGGGCATCGGCCAGGCGATCCGTACGGCGAAGGAATGGGCAGAATGGGAACGCTATCACAGCGAACGCCAGCCGGTACGCCGCCTCGGCCGGCCCGAGGAATGCGCCCGCGCCGGCCTCTACCTGATGACCAACGGCTTCGTCACCGGCGAAGTGCTGGCGGTGGACGGCGGGGTCGAAGCGATCCCCTGAGGCGCCAATGCAGTCTCGGTTTTGCGTTACCGGCGCGGGTTTCCAGCGTCATGCCGTTAACGTCATGCCCCGGCGCAAGTCCGGGGCATCCAGGCCGCCCATAGGCTGGATTGCCCGGGCTGCGCCGGGCAATGACGACCGTGGAGAGCAATATCCATCCGCCGAACCCGGATATAGGGGCTATCGACTAGCGCCGGAACACCGCTGCGAGCTCCAGATGGGGAGACCAGAGGAACTGGTCGACCGGCACGACCCGTTCGATATGAAAACCGTCATCGACCAGGACCCGGGCGTCGCGCGCGAAACTGGCGGGATTGCAGGAGATAGCGATCACGGTTTGCACGTTCGATTCGGCCAATGCCTGGGCCTGGACCGCGGCGCCCGCGCGGGGCGGATCGAAGACCACCGCGTCATAACCCGCGAGCTGGGCCGGTTGCAGGGCGCGCTTGGAGAGGTCGCGCACCTCCGCCGTCACGCGGTTGAGGATGGCGGCGCGGGCCGCCCGTTCGACCACCCGGATCTGCCAATCCAAACCATCGACGGCATGGACGGCGGCCCCGGTCGCGGCCAGGGGAAAGGTGAAGGTGCCGCAGCCGCAATAGAGATCGGCGATGGTCACGGCATCGCGGGCGGCCTCCGTCACCACGGCGGTCAGCGCGGCCTCGCCCTCGGCCGTCGCCTGGAGGAAAGCGCCCGGCGGAATCGGCACCGCGACATCGCCGAAACGCATGGTCACGGGCCGCCGCTCGACGACCAGCTCGGGCCCGCCCTGGCGCGGGTGGCGGTGGGAGACGCGGGCAAGGTCGTGCTCATCCGCGAAGGCCACGAGAGCCTCGCGCCGCTTGAGGCCCAAACCGCCGGCATCGACGACCAGAAGATCCAACCCGCCATCGGTCGCGGCGACGATCAGTTCGGCCTTGCCGGCGACCGCCAAAATCTCCACGCAAAGCGTCCGCAAGCCAGGCATCAGGGCGACGATTTCGGGCAGCAGGATCGGGCATTCCGCCAGATCCACGACCCGATGGGTCATCTTGGCGTTGAAGCCGAGCGTGACCCCTTCGCGCCGGCGCAGGGCCGTGAAATCAGCGCGCCGGCGGAGGCCCGGCCGGCCCGGCACCAAGGGCTCCATCGCCCCGTCGCTCAGCCCCTTGCGCGCCAGGGCGGCGCGCAGCAGATCGGTCTTCCACTCAGCGTAGAATTCGACGTCGAGATGCTGAAGGGCGCAGCCCCCGCAATCACCGAAATGGCGGCAGGCGGGCTCCGCCCGGCTCGGCCCCGGCTGCAGCACCTCGACCACGCTGCCGGCGATACCCTCGCTCCCTGCCCGCTCCAGCCGCGCCCGGACCCGATCGCCGGGCAGGGTGAAAGGCAGGAAAACGCGGTCCTCGCCGTGGCGGGCGATACCGTCACCCCGCGCGCCCACGGACTCGACCAGCAGCTCGATTGCGGGTTTCGCCATCACGCGGCCTCCCGAATCGCGCTGATCAGGAATTCGACATTCCCCTCCGGCCCCTTAACAGGGCTTTCGGCTTCGCCGGTCACGCGCCAGCCGGGCAAGCCCTCGAGCCAGGTGCGGATCGTCGCGCGAACCTCGGTATGCAGGGTGGGATCGCGCACCACGCCCTTCTTGCCGACCTGTTCGCGCCCGACCTCGAACTGGGGTTTGATGAGCGCGATGAGCCAACAGCCCGGCGCGGCCAGGACGAGGGGCGCGGGCAGAATCGTGCGCAGGCCGATGAAACTAGCATCGCAGGCGATCGCGCCGATGGGTTCGGGCACTTCGGCCGCCGTAAGATAGCGGGCATTGGTCTTCTCGAGCACCACGACGCGCGAATCCTCTCTCAATTTCCAGGCAAGCTGACCGCGCCCGACATCGACGGCATAGACCCGCGCCGCACCATGGGCCAGCAGGACATCGGTAAAACCGCCGGTCGAAGCGCCGATATCCAGGCAGACACGGCCCTCGGCCGAGAAGCCGAATTCGGCCAGCCCATGGGCCAGCTTCAAGCCGCCGCGCGAGACCCAGGGATGACCCTGGCCGCGCAGCTCGAGCGCCGCATCCTCGGCCAGCTGGTCGCCCGATTTCTCGACCCGGCGCTCGCCGCTGAAGACCAGGCCGGCCATGATCAGCGCCTGGGCGCGGCTGCGCGATTCGACCAAGCCGCGCTCGACAAGAAGCTGATCCGCCCGGCGTTTCATGCCGTCCTCCAAAACGCGAAACGGCGGCGCAAAAACGCGCCGCCGCCCGCGGAAAATCTGTTCTTCGATCAGGCGCGCGCGGGCGCCACGGCCTCGTCGGCCCGGCCGAGGGCGGACAGCGCCGCCTCGACCATCTGGCGTGCGTTCACGCCCATCAGGTCGTTCTGCTTCTCGGGCTTGTCCTGGTCGACAAAGATATCCCCGAAGAAGATCGGCCGGAACTTGAGACCGCCGTCGAGCAGCCCGCGATGGGTCAGGCTCTTCGTGACATGGCTGGCAAAGCCGCCGATCGAGCCTTCCTCGACCGTCAACAGCACCTCGTGATGGGACCCGAGCTGGCGCACCAAATCCTCGTCGAGGGGCTTGCAGAAGCGGGCATCCGCAACCGTGACCGACAAGCCGCGCGCAGCCAGATCGTCAGCAGCCTTGAGCGCCTCCTCGAGGCGCGTGCCGTAGCTCAGGATGGCGATGGTGCTGCCTTCACGGACCACGCGGCCCTTGCCGATTTCCATGGGCACGCCGTGCTTGGGCATCTCGACGCCGAGGCCCTCGCCGCGCGGAAAGCGCAGGCCGCTGGGCGCGTCGTCGATTTGCGCCATGGTCGCGATCATGTTGACCAGCTCGGCCTCGTCTGAGGGGGCCATCAGCACGAAGCCGGGCAAACAGCCGAGATAGGCCAGATCGAAGGAGCCGAAATGGGTCGCGCCATCGGCGCCCACAGCACCCGCGCGGTCCATCACGAAGCGGACCGGCAGCTTCTGGAGGGCGACGTCATGGACCACCTGGTCATAGGCGCGCTGCAGGAAGGTCGAATAAATCGCGCAGAAGGGCTTCATGCCCTCGCAGGCCATGCCAGCCGCGAAGGTCACGGCATGCTGCTCGGCGATGCCGACATCGAAGGTGCGCTCGGGAAAACGGTCGCCGAAGGTGTTCAGGCCCGTGCCCGAGGGCATGGCGGCAGTGATCGCCACGACGCGGTCGTCGCGCTCGGCCTCGTCGATCAGGGCATTGGCGAAGACCTTGGTATAGGCTGGCGCCTTGGCGCTGCCCTTGTCCTGCTTGCCGCTGCCGACATCGAACTTGGAGACGCCGTGATAGCGGTCGGCCGAGGCCTCCGCCGGGGCGTAGCCCTTGCCCTTGGTAGTGACGACATGGACCAGGATCGGCCCATGGCCGCGCACGTCGCGGACGTTCTTGAGGATCGGCAACAGATGATCGAGATCGTGCCCGTCGATCGGCCCGACATAGTAGAAGCCCATCTCCTCAAACAGCGTGCCGCCGGTCATGAAGCCGCGAACGTGGCCCTCGGCCCGCTTGGCCATGGCCTCGAAGGAGCCGGGGAATTTGCGCGCCACTTCGCGCCCGATATGGCGGATCGAGCGGTAGGGCTTGGACGAGACGAGGCGCGCGAGATAGGAACTCATCGCGCCGACCGGCGGCGCGATCGACATTTCGTTGTCGTTCAGGATCACCACCAGATCGGTCTCGCGCGCGCCCGCGTTGTTGAGCGCCTCATAGGCCATGCCGGCGCTGAGCGCGCCGTCGCCGATGACCGCGATGGCGCGGTTGTTCTTGCCCTTGAACTCACTGGCCACGGCGAAGCCGAGGGCGGCGGAGATCGAGGTCGAGCTATGGGCCGCGCCGAACGGGTCGTACTCGCTTTCCGAACGCTTGGTGAAACCGGACAGGCCCCCTCCTTGACGCAGGGTGCGGATACGGTCGCGCCGCTCGGTCAGGATCTTGTGGGGATAGCACTGATGGCCGACATCCCAGATCAGAATGTCGTCGGGGGTGTTGAAAGTGTAGTGGATCGCGGTCGTCAATTCGACAACGCCAAGTCCGGCGCCCAGATGGCCGCCCGTCACCGACACGGCATCGATCATTTCCTGGCGAACCTCGTTCGCGAGCTGTTTGACCTGATCGGTCGTCAGCTCCCGCAGGTCCGCCGGGCTGTTGATCGTGTCGAGCAGTGGGGTCGTGTTGCTTATGCTCATCTGGCCACACTCATTAATTCTCTAGTTTTCGTGCAGACGCCGAAGTCGCGTAAAAGTCTAGGTGCGCCGCTCAACCACGAACCGCGCCATTAACCGCAGAACGTCGGCTCTTTCACCAAATAAATCAAGATGCTTTCCCGCTTGTTCGGCAAACATATCGGCTTGGGCCCGGGCCCGCTCGGCCCCGAGCAGCGAAACGAAAGTCGCTTTTCCGGCTTCGGCATCCTTGCCGACCTTCTTGCCGACCTCCTCTTCCGCGCCTTCCTCGTCCAAGAGGTCGTCGGCGATCTGAAATGCCAACCCGACATCATGAGCATACATCCGCAGCGCCTGACGGGCTTCCGCCGAGGCCTGGCCGAGGATCGCGCCGGCCTCCGAGGCATAGGCGATAAGGGCGCCTGTCTTCATCTGCTGCAGGCGCGTGACCGCGCCGATATCGAGATCGAGCTTCTCGGCCTGGAGATCGAACATCTGGCCGCCCACCATGCCATGGGCGCCGATCGCCTTGGCCATCGACAAAGCCAGATCGGCGCGCACTTGGCCGCTGCGATGGGTAGCTGGGTCGGTCAGGACCTCGAAGGCCAAGGTCAGCAGGCCGTCGCCGGCCAGGATCGCCGCGGCCTCGTCATATTCTATATGGGTGGTCGGCTTGCCCCGGCGCAGGTCGTCGTCGTCCATCGCCGGCAGATCGTCATGAACCAGCGAGTAGCAATGGACGAACTCGGCAGCCGCCGCGACCCGCAGGGATTG
>Ga0115002_10008406_pt1 | contig 11437 bp, 9 predicted proteins | sample ArcticOcean_MG_C_8_FD_89576 | JGI IMG/M metagenome (GOLD analysis project Ga0115002, IMG submission 89576) | Marine microbial communities from western Arctic Ocean - ArcticOcean_MG_CB11_86 | ecosystem: Environmental > Aquatic > Marine > Oceanic | place: Arctic Ocean: Canada Basin | collected... | reverse complement strand
TTTGCGGATTATCTAAATTTAAGTTCAGAGTGTGGGATGCTTACAGAGAGCGCTTGATTATGGTGTTCTCGGTTTTTGTAATTGTCGTTGTGATCCTAGTCGCCGTCATATTCCTATTTCGGGTTGGCGATGCGCGCAACAATTTCCTGGTCGCCGACCCGTAACCGCATTTGATCCACGGCGGCGTTTTCGGGTAAGGGGAATGCATAAACACCTTCGAGCCACGCGGCACTTGGGTTCTTGAAATTCTGCCGGACCTCTACGCGGGCTATCATGCCGGTCACCTGGACGTCGACTTTGGTCGCGATGATGGGCGCTGGCGCATAGCGCCGAGGCGGTATCGTTTGAAATATGAGCGTGCCATGGGTCACTTCGTTGAGAGACGATAAGCCGGGTGTCTCCGGGACGGCTGGCGTTGGTGGCGACGCCGCCCTGGCGCCGGTGGATAGGGTAATCAAATTTATTGCAGTCAAAATTAATTTTGGGGCGAGGTTCGTGTAGGCGGCCATGTCGGTCTCTAGGACTTGTTATCGCAAGGCATTGATTGCTGTAAGGAGGCCTGTTGATTGGGGTGGTTGTTTGTCGAACTAAGGTGGCTTCATGAATTTTTTGTGATGAAGGCACCATATTCCGTACGTTTTGGCGTCAAGGACTGAAAATAATTTTGCAGGGCCTTCGTTGGATCGCTATCGTTCCATAAGCAAATGATTGGCAATCGTAGTGTGGTGCCAATAATTAGGAACTGTAATTTATGAAGATTAAATCCGTTACCGCATCTTGGCTGCACGTGCCAATTCCGGAAAAGCAGCAACACACGTCTGATTTCGGCGCCACGCGGTCGTTTGACAGCACATTGGTACGAATAGAAACCGAAGGCGGATTGGTTGGATACGGCGAAGCAAAAGCTGAGGTTGGGTCCACAGGTAAGAACGCGGGGCTCGACGCGCTGATCAACGAAGAGCTTAGCCTTCTTTTGCTTGGTGAGGACGCAAGGGATATCTCCCGACTATGGGATGTGATGTACAATGGCAGCCGGGCGCATTTCGCTATTGACCGAGGCCGCGTCTTCCCTGTGCTTGGACGACGGGGTCATTTGATTTCCGCGATCAGCGGCATCGACATGGCGCTGTGGGATATTCTGGGAAAATCGCTGGGTGAACCGGTCTGGCGCCTGCTGGGGGGGCGGCGCAAAGTCAGTTATCCTGCCTATGCGTCAGGCGGCTGGGCACCGACGGCGGGAATCGTTGAAGAACTTCAGTCCTTCATTGACCGCGGTAATTTCAAAGCTGTGAAGATGCGCGTTGGTGCGGGCGACGGCACGCTCGCCCATTCGGTTGAGCGGGTGAAGGCGGCGCGGGCGGGTCTGGCGCCTGATATCGATATCATGTGCGACGCCCACGGCACCTTCAGCGTTGCCGAGGCGAAGCGGTTTTGCCGCGAAGTAGCGGATTGTAATATCGGTTGGCTGGAAGAACCTGTCGTCGCCGACGATAAACGCGGCATGGCGGAAGTGCGCGCGTCCAGCGATGTGCCTATTTCGACGGGGGAAAGCGAATTCACCCGGTTCGCATTTCGCGATTTGGCGGAATTGCGCGCCTGCGATATCTTCCAACCGGATTTATCAATCTGTGGCGGCGTGACCGAAGCCATGCGTATTGAAGCCATCGCCAGTGCTTTTCAGCTACGCTTTGCACCACATTTGTGGGGTGGGGCGCTGACCTTTGCATCTGGGTTGCATGTGCTTTCGGTGGCTTCGACTGGGTTTATTGTTGAATATTCGCTGGGCGCAAACCCCATGCTGCACGAATTGGTGGTTGAGGATTTCACGGTTGTGGATGGTCATTTGGAAATTCCCGACCGGCCTGGGCTTGGCGTTACAGTGGATGAAGAATTCGTTGAAAAATACCGCGTCAAAAACTGAATTTAATTTTGAGGGGGAGGCGATAATGCCGAAAATTTTCACGGAGCAACAAGTTGAGAATTTCCACAGTCAAGGTTTCCTTGTCGCGGGTTCCGTTCTTTCACCGTCGGAAGTTGACTATTATCGCGGACGCCTGGAGTCCTTTGAGAGTAAATACCCGAACGATGTGCGGAAACTGAAAAGTAAGTCGCATCTGCTGTGCCCTTGGGTTGAAGAAATTGCACGAAACGAAAATGTCCTGGATGTGTACGAAGATCTCATTGGGCCAAATATTCTATGTTACAGCATGGCGTTTCGGACCAAAAATCCGGACGGGAAGACTTTTGCGGGCTGGCATCAGGACGGCGCGGCCAACCCCATCAAGCCAATCCTGGTGATCGGAGTGTTAGCGCTGGCGGATTGCACAGTGGCGCATGGCTGTTTGAAGGTGATACCCGGTTCCCATAAAGCCGCTGCCCTGGCGCATATGGACACGGGAAATCCCGACAGCATATTGTCGCGGGGTCAGTATATTACGGACGGGTTCGACGAGTCGAAAGCGGTGGACCTTGAATTGAAGGCGGGTGAGATCAGCCTGTTTAACGCAAGTGTCATTCATAGCTCTCCAGTGAACTCAACGGATGAACGCAGACTGGTTTTGTTGGTGGAAATGATGCCGACCCACACAGAAATCCGCGCCCATCGTGACTCAGCGATGCTCGTGCGCGGCGTTGACGAGTATCACCACGTGAATTTCGATCCCTCTCCAAAAGTCGAATTTGGACCGGAGGAACTGGCGGCCTGGCGCAACGCTACCAAGGAAACGGGGAAGAATGTGTTTGCGGGAAGTCCACTGACGCCGTCTGATGTGTATGGCGGCCAGCCTGCTAAATAGGCCCGCCAAATAGGAATATTGTTCATGACAGATCGTTTCGAGATTGACCGGATGGTTGATACCGATCGCGGCATTATCAGCCGGGAACTTTTCGTAAATCGGGATGTCTTTGATGCGGAGTTGGAGCGGGTTTTCACGCGCGCCTGGTTGTTGGTGGGCCATGAAGGGTTAATCCCTGACCCAGATGATTATTTCGTATCGCGGATGGGCAAGGACTCCGTCATCCTGACCCGCAACCAACAAAACGAAATCATGGTTTTTTTGAACTCTTGCCCGCATCGCGGCATGAAGGTCTGCCGGTATGATCAGGGTAATGAGGCCGTGTTTACCTGCCCGTATCATGGCTGGAGTTTTTCCACTAATCGGGACCGGGTTGAAGTGCCGGGACAATTAGTGGGCGTCCCGCACTTTGAAGCGGGCTATTCTGGGAATTTAGACCGTGTGAAGTGGGGGTTGCCGCGTTGTCCGAACGTGATCAATTACAAAGGCTCCATCTGGGCTAGCTGGGACCCGGATGCGCCCGCGTTTGAAGATTACCTCGGTGATATGAAACTGTATCTCGATACGGCGCTGGACCATCGGGACGGCGCGCCTGGCGGGTCGGAGTTGTTGGGCGGAGTGCAGAAATGGCGTATTCGCTGCAACTGGAAGACCGTATCAGAAAATTTTGCGGGTGATCTTTACCACGGGATCAGCCATCAATCTGCAAATTTGGCTGAAATAGGCATGGCCACAGGCAAAAGTCGGCGCGACGCATTGCCGCTTCGTCACGCCATTGGGTTTGAGGGCCTGGGACATGGTGGGTTGGGATTCCCGCCTTCCTATGAGGAGCGCCCGTTCATTCCAGACCAATATGGCGATCCAGAAATTGACGCCTATTACAAGCAAGTCCGCACGGCGCGCGAGCAGCGCCTTGGCGATCGGATGCGGGTCGGTTTGGTCGTCGGAACGATATTTCCCAATATGTCTTTTCACGCAGACCAGCCCCGCAGCCTTGCCTTCGCCCACCCCATCAGCGAAACCGAAGTGGAAATGTGGCGGATTTATCTGGTGGATGCGGACGCTCCAAAGGCGGTGAAGGACATGCTGCGGCGTTATTATATGCGCTATTCTGGACCCGGCGGCATGACAGAGTCCGATGACATGGAAAACTGGACGTCGGTGACGGCGGCCAGTGAAGGTGCCATCGCACGGCGTCATGGATTTAATTACCAACTGGGCATGGGCAAGGAACAGCCAGTCGAAGGTCTGCGCGGTGCCGTTGATAGCGGCAATTATTCCGAAGGCAATGCGCGTATTTACTATCGCCGCTGGGCGCAATTCATGAAGGAAATGAGTTGGGACGACATGGCGCCGTCGCAAACCGAAGGTATGGCGGAGGTCGCTCATGGCGATTGATGCCCAAGCCGAACTGCAACGGCTTTTGTTAAAGGAAGACATTGGCGAGTTTCTCGCTTTTGAAGCCGATCTTCTAGATGCTCGGCGATACGAAGATTGGTTGGCGTTGTTGACCGAAGATATTCGCTACTGGATGCCGATGGCGCGGAACATGGCATCGGATGATACAGGCCGGGAATTTACTATCGAAGATGAAGACGTAAACTGGATTGAAGAAGGCATTGAAACAATTCGGCAACGCGTGGCGCAATTGGCTACAGGGCTTCACTGGGCAGAACAGCCGCCGTCGCGCACTTCGCATATGATCAGCAATTTGCGCGTACTGGAAAATTCTGACGGTCTGGATGAAGTGAAGACCCGGTGCCGTTTTTTGATCTATCGCAATCGTTTGGAAGACGAACAAAATATTTTCGTGGGCAAGCGCAACGATACGCTTCGTCGGGTCAATGGCAGTTGGAAAATCGCGCGCCGGGAAATCTACCTCGACCAAAATGTGATGCTGTCCAAAAATCTATCGGTGTTTTTTTAGTGGGTGTTAAGTTCTCGGGTGATACATTTGGTGTTGCAAAAATATAGGCGCCAATCTGTATGAGCGGGGTCAAGCGTTAGCCACCAGTCAGCGGCGTCAATTTTGGTTTTGGTGGCATGCGCAGAGTCTCCAAGGGTTTCCAGGGTGTTTTCTTTATGCCGAGGACAACCCGTACTTTTCGCTGACGGGAGATTGTGGATAGTGATGAGGAATAATCGAGTCGCTGGACATAAGTCGTTTCCGTAGTTTGACCTAAGAGGTCGCGGGTGAGCCGTAACCGCCGCCGCCGGGCAAATCAAGGATAAGCACATCGCCAGGCGTCAAACGAAATGGCTTGTTCGCTTCGACGTTTTCACCATTCAGGATGATCTGTTCGAGGCTGCCGTTTTCGCCTCCTTGGCGTCCAAGAGGCGGGTACTTCAAGCGCTGCGACAGCAACACCGCGTACACCGGATCATCGCCGGTGACTTCGAGTGCAACACGCTGACCCATGCCCCCCTTGAACTGGCCGGCGCCGCTGGAATCCGGCAGGTATGATTTTTCGGTGATGCGGATGGGTAAGGTGCGTTCCAGAAGCTCAATGGGCGTTGTGGAAACATTCGTCGGGAAACTTAGGGTCGATAACCCGTCCGAAGTTGGTCGGGCACCTTGGCCGCCATTGAAAAAGAAAATGGTTGAAAACGGCCGTCCGTCCTGATGTCCCGATAATGCGAAGCCATGCAAGGGAATGCCAGATTCGGCGGGCACCCTGTCCGGGATTGCTTTAGCGAGCGTGTTGAATATGGCGCTGGTGCAGTAATGCCCGACAGAGGCGCGGGCTTCGACGGCGGCGGGGTAGCGCGGGTTTAAAAAGCTACCGTCCGGGGCCGTTATGGTGATTGGTATCGATCCGCCCTCATTATTGGCGATATCAGGTTGCAGCAGACATTTAATGGCGTAGATGGAATAGGCCTGCGTATAGCCAAGAACGGAATTAAGTGGGAAATCGTTTTGTGGCGAACTGCCATCGAAGTCGACAAAAATCTGATCTCCGTCAATCGTAATTTCGCAGACAATGGTGAGCGGCCGGTTGGTGTCAAAGGTGTCAATATGTGTCACACTCTTGTAGACGCCATCGGGAATGGCCGTGATGGCGCGCCGCATCCCTTGTTCGGTCAGGCTGACAATCGCAGTTGTGATATCAGAAATGTCCGACATTCCATATTCGTTCAACAGTCTGTCGACGCCGGTTTGAATCCGTTCGCATGCGCCGACCATGGCGTGAATGTCGCCCGTGACTTCATCGGCGACACGGACGTTTTGACGGATAATGCTGAACAGCGTTTCGTTGGGTTGACCGGCCTCGTACAGTTTGAGGATTGGTATTTGCAGGCCTTCTTCATAGATGTCTCGGTTGTCGGGCGCGCGTCGACGACCGCCGATATCCGCCATATGCGCAACCACGCCCGCCATGCCAACAAGGACGCCATCGTGAAAGACTGGGGCCGCGACGGTTAAATCTGGCAAATGTCCGGTGCCGATCCAGGGGTCGTTGCTGATCAACACATCGCCGGGCTTGAGCGTTCCCCCCGGATAACGTTTCAAAAAGGCGCGGACTGACATCGGCAACGTGCCGATAAACGACGGAATGCTCCGTGTCGCCTGCGCGACCGCTTGTCCTTTTGGGTCTAGAAGCATGCATGAATAGTCATGCGACTCGCGTACAACGGTGGAAAATGACACTCGATGCAGTGTTAACGCCGCTTCATCAACGACGGAGATCAGTCGTGTCCACAGCACTTCGGTCGTGATGGGGTCGAGTGTGGTGCTGGCGGGGGCGGCAGTTGTTAATTGGGTCATGTTATGCGCTTCCGCCTTTCGTTGATTCTGCAATGACATTGGCGAATTCATCTACCCAAAACTGCATATCAGGACCAATGAGAATGCTGGTTTCACGTTCTTCAATAATAGCTGGGCCATTGAATTCAGCGCCGTTAGTTAACGCGTAGCGATCATAAACCGGCGTGTCGATATAACCTTCAGTCGCGTTGAAATACATTCTCCGTTTGCCCTTTAACACATTCCCCGTTTCGGTGGGGGCGTTCTTCAGCAACAGGTCATTATCTGGTCTGGGGTTTTCAATGCGAGCGCGCAACGCGACAATTTCAAGAGGCACATCGGGCGGCTTATGCCCATGGACGGCCCCGTACGCCGTGGTGAAGGCGCCGCGCAATGTACCGACGAGAGAGTCACCAAGCGCGGCGTCGTCGGGAATGGCGACGGTGACAGAATATCCTTGTCCTTTGCAACGCATATCGGCGGATCGCTTCATGATGTTGGTGCCAGGCGCGGCGATGGACGATAAAATTCCTTCACCGTTGGCATGCATTCGTGCGAATTCATCTTTGACAGAATGCCAATTGACGCTGCCGAGGGGTGAAAAATAAGGGCCAACCAAATCGACTGCCGCAGGCGCGCTCAGGCAACCGATGGCCGACGCAACCCCGGCGCCAAACGGGTAAAGAACTTGTGACAGACCCAATGTCCGCACCAACCCGTCGGCGTGCACGGGACCAGCACCGCCAAACGCGATCATGGCGAAATGACGAAGATCGATGCCTTTTTCCGCTGCGTGGGCCCGCGTTGCGGCCGCCATATGTTCATTGACCACTTCGTGAACACCATGGGCGGCTTGTTCAACGGACATACTCAGAGGTTCGGCTAAATGTGTCTGGATTGCCTGGCGCGCCAAATCAACATCCAAGTTCATATCACCGCCCAGAAAATAACCGGCGTCGAGATAGCCAAGGACAAGGTCTGCGTCGGTGACCGTCGGTAACTCGCCGCCCCGGCCATAACAGGCGGGACCGGGAACTGCGCCTGCAGATCGGGGGCCGACCTTGAGAAGGCCCAGATCGTTTACATAGGCGATAGAGCCGCCGCCCGCGCCAATTTCAAGCAATTCAATGGCCGAAATTTGTAAGGGATAGCCGCTGCCGGGTTTAAATCGGTGCGCATGGCCAACTTCATATTCATTGGCGACGGTGGGTTCGCCGTCTTGAATAACAGACATTTTTGCCGTTGTGCCGCCCATGTCGAACGCGATGGCGTGGGGTTGGCTGAGCGCGTTTCGCGCGAAATAGGCCGCCGCGATGGCGCCTGCGGCCGGGCCGGATTCGATCATACGTACAGGGAACCGTTGGACAACTTCCTCCGCCGGACCCACGCCGCCATGGGACAGCATGATAGCAGGGTCGCGGGGCATTTTCATCGCGCGCAGGCCACCCGCCAGGCGGGTGATGTAACGTTGTGCCAGCGGTTTGACATAAGCGTCGACCACGGTCGTCGATACGCGTTCAAATTCGCGAATTTCGCCCGCAACGTCATGTGACACGCTGACAGTCAAATCAGGAAAATGGCGCGCTGCAATGTCTGCTACACGCATTTCATGTCCCGGGTGTGCGTAACCATGCAACAGGCAAATGGCGAGCGCGTCGATCTTGTGAGTGTCCACAAGGTCGGTAATGACGGCTATAATCTGATCGTCGTTCAGCGGCGTCAAAACTTCACCATCAAACGTGATCCGTTCGTCGATTTCCATCCGCCGCTCTCGCGGGACCAAAGGTGGCGGCGCCTGAATATTCAAGTCATAGATGTCATACCGGCCTTCCCGACGCATTTCGAGCGTGTCGCGAAACCCTCGCGTCGTAATCAATCCAGTACACGCGCCGTCGGCTTCCAACACGGCGTTGGTGGCCACTGTTGTTGCGTGGATAAGGTCGGAGACGCTTTCCGCCGCTGCGCCATGCGCCAAAAGAATTGTTTCGGCGGCGTTTAGAGATCCCTCCGACGGGTCGGATGGGGTGCTAGACACTTTGGCGAAGCGAATTTCGCCAGAAACTTCATCTAGTAATACGACATCGGTAAAGGTGCCGCCGACATCGATGGAGAGACGGCAAGACGGTTGAGACATATTCGTTATGATCCTGACAATCTGATTAATTTGTACGATGTTGAGGCCGCGAATGGATTGTTCCTAGAGTTACCATGCGCGACGAGTATTATGTGCCGAATTTAGTACCTTAAATCAAACCATGAGCCAACGGAGCTTGTTGCACCATGTCCCCTAAAATATCTGAATTCGCCCAGTCCACTGGTGGTTCCACCGTCGTCGCGATGCGCCGCGCAGCGGATGCGTTGGAAGCCAAAGGTATGAAAATTGTTGATTTTGGCGTCGGTGAGCCAGATTTCGACGTGCCGCCGCCGGTAAGCGAGGCGGCGATTCAGGCGATACAGCAGGGCCACGGCAAGTACGTGGACCCCGCGGGGTTGCCGGAACTCCGCGCCGCCATTGTTGATTATGAAAGAACGCGTCATGGGATTAAGGTGGATTCCAGCGCCATCGTGGTGACGAACGGGTCCTACGGCGCGTTGTCGACAATCATGCGCGCTGTTCTGGATCCTGGCGACGAAGTGATTGTGATTGAACCGTTTTGGGGACCGTATCGTCAGATGGTTAAGTTATCTGGCGGCGTCCCTGTTGGCGCTGCGATGCCGACCGTCGAGGGGCGGTTCATTGTGGAGGCAGACCGCATTGCCGCTGCCGTCACGCCGAAGACACGCGCGATCATCGTAAATACTCCGTGGAACCCAACAGGCCGGGTTCTGTCTCGTGATGAGTTGGTGGGCATTGCCGACGTTGCGGAAAAACATGACCTTTGGATCATCGCCGATGAGGTCTATAGCGAGTTGGTTTATGAAGGTTCGGAACACATATCTATCTCGTCGGTCAGCCCGGAGGCGGCGACGCGGACCGTCATCGCCACCAGCCTGTCGAAATCCTTCGCCATGACCGGGTGGCGGCTTGGGTACTGCATTGCGCCGGAGGCGTTGGCACCCGTGTTGACGAAGATTAATCACATCACCACCCGGTGCGCGGCCAGCATAATTCAATACGCCGCCGTCGCCGCGTTTGAGCATGGTTTGCCTTTCGTTGAGGAAATGCGCAATGAATACATGGAACGGCGCAACGCCGTCGCGCGGGGACTTAATCAGATCGAAGGCGTTATATGTCCGCTACCGGAAGGCACCTTCTACGCGTTGGCGCAAATCCCCGGAGCGTGGGGCGGTAGCAAGGCCGTCGCCGATAAACTGTTAAATGAGAGCGGGGTTATCTTGACGCCGGGCAGCGCGTATGGCGCGTCGTGCGACCATTACTTGCGCCTCTCCTTCGCCACATCCTTGGAAATCATCGAAGAAGGCATAAATCGGTTACGGCGCGCATTGCCGCTTAGTTAGCGATTGCGTTATAGACCATCCGCCGAAGGTCCTGGCGCAACGGCATGGCGGAAGACGGCATAAGCTGCGTTAGAAATATGACAATCATAGCTTCCGACGGGTCTATCCAGAAATAGGTGCTCGCGGCCCCGCCCCAGCAATAATCGCCTTTGGATCCGGCGAATGCAGCGCTCGCTGGATCAACCATGACGGCGCCGATCAACCCGAACCCGATGCCGGTCATGTTGGCCCCGCTATGTATCAATTCACCTGAATCGGGCAAATCATTTTTAAGTTGATTCGTGGTCATTGTGGCGACCGTTTCAGGTTTCAGCAAACGCACGCCGTCCAATTCCCCACAATTCAACATCATTCGCGCGAATCGCAAGTAATCCGCCGAGGTGGAGACAAGCCCCCCGCCGCCGGACGGCAACGTGCCGCCGTTGAAGAACCGGCTCGCGGAATAGTCGCTGATGTCTTTCAAGTCTCCCGTATTTTTATCGTATCCGTAATTGGCGACCAGGCGATGGTGATTTTTTGGCGCAATTTGGAACCCGCTATCGATCATGCCAAGCGGGTTGAAAATGCGCGTTTGCAGAAATTTGTCGAAGGGTTGGCCAGTAAGAACTTCGACCAGACGTCCCAAAATATCGTGGGATACACTATAATGCCACTCGTCTCCTGGGTGGGACACCAGTGGTAGTCCCGCGATGCTATCGACGGCGCTAGAGAAGCTGTCATGCGGCGCGGAAAAATCGACTTTGGTCCTTTTATAAAGAGTTGCAATTGTTGGCGCCGCTTGATTAGCGTAGATCAGTCCGCCTGTGTGTGTCAGAAGATGTTTAATAGTGATGTCGCTGCGTGCGGGTTCGGATTCGTAATTGTCCGCGTCGCCGGACAGATAGACCCGTCCATTCGCAAAGGATGGAATGTATGTGGCGACCGGGTCGTTGATGGCGCACAACCCCTCTTCGACCAACATCATCACGGCGACGGCGGTCACTGGTTTGGTCATGGAATAGATGCGGAAAATTGCGTCTTCGGGCAAAGGCGTGTCGCCGGTGATATCCATAACGCCGGTGCGGTGGGTGTGAATTGTCGCGCCCGATTTGAAGATTGTCGTTTGGGTCATCGCTAATTTTTGTTCGCTGACTAATGTCTCCGCCCAGTCATCGATTGCCTGAAACATATTTGAAACCCTCATTTCACATTAACCGCGCAACGCTCGCATTTGTTCAATATACCCATCAGGATCAAGATGAACGTCAATGAGGCACGGGCCGCTTGTCGCTGCGGCATTGTTGAGTGCGTCTTCAAGTTCAGCCGCATCTGTGACCCGCCACGCCGTGCAGCCAAAACCCCGCGCCGCCGCTGCGAAGTCCGGACGATTCCAACTAAAGCCCAAATCCGGCAACTGTATTTCCTGGCGCTTGATATCGATAAGTGACAGCGAGCCGTC
>Ga0115002_10008405_pt1 | contig 11439 bp, 11 predicted proteins | sample ArcticOcean_MG_C_8_FD_89576 | JGI IMG/M metagenome (GOLD analysis project Ga0115002, IMG submission 89576) | Marine microbial communities from western Arctic Ocean - ArcticOcean_MG_CB11_86 | ecosystem: Environmental > Aquatic > Marine > Oceanic | place: Arctic Ocean: Canada Basin | collected... | reverse complement strand
CCATGGTAGGCACCCCTAAGCGCGATCACTTCGGTGCGACCCGTGTAGGAGCGCGCGAGACCGATCGCAGTCTCCACGGCCTCGGTCCCACTATTGGTGAAGAACGACCGCCCGAGCGCACCAGGGGCCATGGCCGCGAGCCGTTGCGCCGCCCCCACCATCGGAGCCGTGACGTAGAGCGTCGACGTGTGACCAAGCTTGCCTGCCTGTTCGCGCACTGCCTCCACGACCCGCGGGTGACAGTGCCCCAGCGAAGTGGTGAGGAGGCCCCCGAATGCGTCCAAATACTCGCGACCATTCGCGTCCCTCACCCAGCTCCCGCTCCCCTCTTCGAGCACGAGCGGTTCTTCGTAGTAGGGCGTGAGCGTGGTCAGGAGAAACTGGTGATGGGCGGCCAGAACCTCCGCGGCACGGGATGCATGCACGGTGTCGCGACTCACTTGGTCTTACCCTTGCCCATGGCTCGCACCCGCTCGAACTCCTGATCCGTAACCGGCTGCACTGACAGGCGGGAGTTGTTGACCAGCACCATGTCGGCTAGGCACCGGTCGGCCTTGATCGCCGGGAGAGGTACGGGAATGTTGAACCGCTCCACAAAACCGACGTCCACCAGCCACCAGCGCGGAGCATCCTTGGCCGATTTGGGATCGTGGTAATTGCTCCTGCTGTCGAATTGCGTCGGGTCCGGATAGGCCTTCTTGACCACCTTGGCAACGCCCGCCACCGCCGGCGGATGGGACCGCGAGTGATAGAACAGCACAAGATCGCCCTTCTCCATTGCGCGCATGTGGTTACGAGCCTGGTAATTCCGAACCCCGTCCCACGGAGTGCGCCGGTCGCGCCTAAGATCGTCGATCGAATAGACCTCAGGTTCGCTCTTCATGAGCCATTGATGCACGGGTAGGGTCCGCTCGGCTGAGGTGGATGATACTAAACAAGTTCGGCAGGTGGGACGGAAGGCGCCAGCGGTGATTCGTGCTCACTGGTGAGCAGCGAACTCAATCATGAACTTGAAGCGGACATTCTCACCCAGCTCGAATGCCTATCCCACCAACGCCGGGTACAGGACTAGTGCGCCGGGAAACGACGACCGTACGTGGCGACGTCGCTCACGTGAGCACCGGCACTGAATGCATTCGGACCTCGGGTGGAGCAGTCAGTTTGTCAAAAAAAAATCGTGCTCCGGACTAGCCCCGCCACAAGTCCTCCCAATACGACCCACCCCGACGCCACCCCCGACTTGGCCAGCAGCACCAACGCAACCACGAACACCACACCGGCGAGCGGGTCGGGAACCGCCTGCAGGAAAAGGCCTGCAGCGACGCCGACGATGGCCCCGGCAACGACTGCAGACACGCCTTCGAGAGCTGCCTTGAAGGGGGCCAGACCGCGCACTCGCTCAAGGTGGGGCGCGATCAACATGACAGCAGCGAACGACGGGAGATAGAGGCCGGCCGTGGCGAGAAACGCTCCTGGAACACCTGCGGCGGCATATCCCACGAACGTGGTCAGTGTCGAAATCGGTCCGGGGATCGCCTGGGTCAGCGCCACGCCGTCCAAGAAAGCCCCGCTCGTAAGCCACCCATAGCGGCCAACCGCGAGCGGCTCAAGCAACGCCACCAGAACGTAACCGCCACCGAAGAGCACTGAGCCGATCCACAAGTGGGTCACAAACACCACGCCCAGCGTGCCCAAGGTCGCTCCCGCAATCGGCACCAGCGGGAGCAGGACTGCCCGAGGAAGTCCGCCAGCTTTGGGCCTGGCTACACTGGGCCCCTCCCTACGACGCCAGCGCACCCAAGTGGCCGCTCCGCCCAACACCATCGCCGCTACCTCCCAGCCCCCGGCGACCAGCGCTACGCCCGCCCCTGCCGCGGCGAGCAGTCCCCCGAGTCCGTCATGCACCGCGGTTCGCCCAAGCCGTACCCCTGCGCCGACGATCACCGCAAGCACCGCAGGCTTTATCCCCCATAGCACCCCCGCCACACCTGGAAGCGTGCCGTACCGGAAGTAAATCCATGACATACCTAGGACGATGAAGAAGGCTGGGAGGATAAATGCCAGCCCCGTGGTGAGCGCCCCGGGGCGTCCGCGTTGCGTGTAGCCGACGTGGATCGCGACCTCGCTAGAGTTTGGACCAGGCAGGAGGTTGGTCACACCCACCAGGTGGAGGAAGTGCTCGCGCGTGATCCAGCCACGCCGCTCGACTACCTCGTCCAGCATCAGTGCGAGATGGGCGTTCGGTCCTCCGAACCCGAGCAGCGAAATCTTGAGGTAGACCCGGAACAGCTCGAAAAGAGAGGGGGGCGGCTTCCGCCGCCCCCCTCCAAGACCATCCGCAGAGTTCGGCAGCCGCCCCTACCCTAGCTTGGGTCCGGCCGCCGCCACGGAACGCGGCACGTGCGCACGGTACTTGTCGAAATTATCCTCGAACATGCGGGCGAGATGTGCCGCGCGGGCATCGTACGCGGCCGGATCCTTCCATGTGCTGCGCGGCCGGAGCACCTCAGACGGCACGTCAGGCACCGTCACCGGCACCTCGATGTCGAACACGGGGTCCGTCACCATCTCGACATCGTCGAGCGACCCAGAAATGGCGTGGCGGACCATCAGGCGGGTGTGGGAGAGCTTCACTCGAGTCCCTTCGCCGTAGGGCCCACCGGTCCAGCCGGTGTTTATCAGCCACACTTGCGCCTGATGCCTGCGGAGCCGCTCTCCCAACATCTCCGCGTACACCGAAGGATGGCGGGGAAGGAAAGGCGCACCGAAACACGTGCTGAAGGTGGCCTTTGGCTCCGTCACCCCCCGTTCGGTGCCCGCAACCTTCGCCGTGTACCCGGACAGGAAATGGTACATTGCCTGCTCAGGCGTCAACCTCGCGATCGGGGGCAGCACGCCGAAGGCATCAGCGGTCAAAAAAACGACCTCCCGCGGGTGGCCACCGACCCCCGACAACACCGCATTCGGGATGAAATGGATCGGGTAACTGGCCCGCGTGTTCTCCGTGATCGAACCGTCAACGAAATCGATGTCACGGGTATCCTCCCGCAGCACCACGTTCTCTAGAATTGTGCCGAAGCGCTGGGTGGCAGCAAAGATTTCCGGCTCCCCCTCCGGAGACAGGCTGATCGTTTTTGCATAACAGCCACCCTCGAAGTTGAAGACTCCGTGGTCGCTCCAGCCGTGTTCATCGTCACCGATCAAGCCCCGATCTTTTTCGGCCGAGAGCGTGGTTTTGCCAGTCCCTGAAAGACCGAAGAAAAGAGCCACATCTCCGTCCCGACCCACGTTGGCCGAGCAGTGCATCGGGAAGACACCCCTCCCCGGCAGAATGTAGTTGAGCACCGTGAACACAGATTTTTTGATCTCACCCGCGTAACGCGTGCCGCAGATCACCACCATGTTGTCGGTGAAGCTCAGCATGATGGCAGTCTCGGAACGGGTGCCATGCTTCGCTGGATCCGCCTTGAACTCGGGCGCGTGGAGCACCACGAAGTCAGGATCGCGCGTGAGCTCCTGTACGTGTGGGCGCAGGAACATGTTATAGGCGAACAGGTCCTGCCACGCGCCGGGCGTGATCACCCGCACACTGATCCCGTAGACGTCGTCGGCGCCAGCTCGGGCGTCCCTCACGAACAGGCTCTCCTGCCCATTCAGATGAGCGATCACATCATCCCTGAGAGCACGGAACTTGGCCGTGTCGGTCGCGACGTTGACCTTGCCCCAGTCGATCGTGGACTCGGTACCTTCGTCCCGCACCGTGAACTTGTCGTGGGGCGATCTCCCCGTATGCGGCGCGGTCACGACCGCGAACGCCCCCCCCGCAGCCAGCCGCCCTTCTCCACGCGCCAGCGCATGTTCGTAGAGAGCCGGCGACGAGAGGTTCCAGTGGACCTTCCCGGCGGGGTCTAGCCCCTGTTGTTCCAGCCCGTGCCGCCCTCGGATCTTGGGCGAATCTAGGCGCGGGCTATCACTCGTCTTGGGAGCCATTCGAAGGTTCCTCATCAAAGAGCATGTGGTTGAACTGGGGACCGCGTTTCGCGGGCCTTTCGCGGTGTAGTGGTTGAATTCTGAACGGTTCTCGCCTGGGACTCCACTGCGGCGATGGTTGCCAGGTTGAGCACGTCCTGTACCGCGCTGCCTCGCTGGAGAATGTGGATGGGCCGTGCCATCCCCAACAGAATGGGCCCGATCACTTCCGCGCCTCCGAGCCGGTCGAGTAGCTTGTAAGCGGCGTTTGCCGCAGTGAGGTTCGGGAATACCAAGATGTTGGCGGGTTCCTGTAACCGGCTGAAGTCGTTGACCTCGCGCAACACGTCCGCGTCGACAGCCGTGTCGGCCTGCATCTCCCCGTCAATCATCAGCTCAGGATCCTTCTCCCGCACCATTTGAACTGCCGCCGCTACTTTGGCCGACTCGGGATGACGCCCTGATCCAAAGTTGGAGAAGGACACCATGCCCACCCGGGGCTCGATGCCCAAGTCGCGCACGAACCGAGCGCACAGGAGCGCCACGTCCGCTAGGGTCTCCGCGTCAGGGTCGATATTGACCGTGGTATCGGCAAAGAACAGCAGTTCCCGGTGAGGGAATGCCAGCATGTAGAGTCCCGCAACGCGGTCCACTCCCTCCGCCACTCCGATCACCTGGAGCGCGGGCCGGATCACCTCTGGGTAATTGGACTCGATCCCGGCTAGCAGCGCATCGGCCTCACCTAATTTCACCATCTGGAGCGCATAGGGAAGCGGCTTTAGCATATCTTGCCGCGCCTCGTTCAGCGTGAGTCCTTTGCGCGCCCTGCGCCGGTAGAGATCCTCAGCATACCGCTCTCGGGTCTCGTCCTCATCCACCGCAAAGATCACCTCTATGCCTGAAAGCTCTACCCCGAGTGACCGCGCCTTTTCGCGCACGGTCGCCGGGCGACCCATGAGGATCGGCCGCGCCACCCCCCCTTCTACCATCTCGACGGCTGCACGGATCACGCGTTCGTTGTGCCCCTCTGGGATCACCAGGCGGGGCGGACGCTGCCGAGCCCGTCTGGTCATCCAACGCATCACTGCACGGGCAGGTCCGAGACTCGCCCGCAGCTGTTCCCGATACTCGTCCAAGTCTAGCTCGATACGCGCTACTCCGCTGTCCATGGCGGCCTTCGCAACTGCAGGCGCGACGTGGAAAAGCACGCGCCCGTCGAACGGCTTGGGAATCAAGTACTTGCGACCATAGCTCATGGTCTCCCCATCGTAGGCGGTGAGGACCACCTCGGGCACGTCCTGGCGCGCCAGCTCGGCGAGCGCGTATGTGGCCGCGAGCATCATCTCTTCGTTTACGGTCCGAGCGCGCACGTCTAGGGCCCCCCTGAAGATGAACGGGAAGCCAAGCACGTTGTTCACCTGATTCGGGTAGTCGGAGCGACCGGTCGCAGTGATCGCATCCTCACGCACCGCGTACACACTCTCGGGCAGTATCTCGGGATCGGGATTCGCGAGCGCGAACACGACCGGATCCTTGGCCATGGACTTGACCATGTCTTGGCTCACCTGGCCGGCGACTGAGAGACCGATGAACACATCCGCTCCGTTCATCGCGTCTGCAAGCGTCCGACTATCGGTCTTGTTGGCGAACGGTTCCTTGAACTCGTTCATCGACTCGGTACGGCCCTCGTAAATGACCCCCTTGGAGTCGCACATGATAATGTTTTCCATCTTCACACCCAGGCGGATCACGTGAGTGGCGGTGGAGAGCGCACTTGCTCCCGCGCCGCTAAATACCACCTTGATATCGGAAAGTTTTTTACCGGTCACCTCGCACGCGTTCAGCAGTGCGGCGGCGCCAATAATCGCGGTTCCGTGCTGATCGTCATGGAACACCGGGATGTCCATCGTGCGCTTGAGCTCAGCCTCGATCAGAAAGCACTCGGGAGCGCTTATGTCCTCGAGGTTGATGCCGCCCACGGTCGGCTCGAGCATCTGACAGAAGCGGATGATTTCGTCGGGATCTCTCGAGGTCACCTCGATGTCGAAGACGTCGATCCCAGCGAACCGCTTGAACAGGACCCCCTTGCCTTCCATCACCGGCTTGGCCGCCAGCGGGCCGATATCTCCCAGCCCGAGGACTGCAGTTCCGTTCGAAACCACTGCCACCAGGTTTCCCCTGGCCGTGTACTTGAACACGGCATCGGGGTCCTTGGCGATTTCACGGCACGGCTCAGCAACTCCCGGGCTATAGGCGAGAGACAACTCACGCACCGTCGCCACTGGCTTCGTGGGCACCACGGCGATCTTGCCGGGCCGTCCCTCAGAGTGGTAGTCGAGCGCTGCCTGTCTTTGTGGATCCACCGCTTCGACCTCCCTGTTCAGGTCTGGCCAGACAGGCGCCCGGCCTCCCCGACCAATTTAAGGACCCCAGCAATCTAGTATTTCGGAGCCGATCCGGCTCGCCCTCCGGCCATGTTAGATCTAACTTACTGCCGTTGAAGCTCTTCACACGACATTTGTTTACGGGGCGCGGATGATGACAAGCGTGAGTCCGCGCGGCGCCGAAGTGGAAAGAGTGCTCCGAGGCGTGCTCTGGATCAACCTAGGCGTGCTGACGCTCAAGGTGGTAGCCTGGGTCTCCTCGCACGCCCTCTCGGTCGCCGCCGAGACGGTTCACTCGTCATTGGACGCGACCAACAACCTGTTCGCACTATGGATTGCACGATTGGCAAGCCGAGGTCCGGACGAGGACCACCCGTACGGCCACCACAAGTTCGAGACGTTGGGGGCATTGGTACTGGTCGGATTTATTTCCATCACTGTGTTCGAGCTGTTGCGGCGGGCAGTCTCACTCATGATGGTGGGCAATCCAACCGAAGTGCGTGCCACTCCACTCGCAATTGGGGTTATGGCGACCTCGATGGTGGTGGGCCTAGCGGTATCGTTATGGGAGGATCGCCGCGGCCGCGCGCTAGGGTCTGACATTCTGCTTGCAGACGCTGCCCACACCAACTCGGACGTGCTCACAAGCGCGGCCGTGCTCGCAGGGCTAGTAGCGATCAAGGCTGGCCACTCCGAGGTGGATCCATGGATCACGATCGTGGTCGCGGTCCTCATCGCCCGCACCGGATGGCGGATCATCCGTGATGCCGTGCCTGTGCTGGTAGACGAACGGGCCATGGATCCGGCCCGCATTCAGCGCGTCGCCGAATCGGTTGAGGATGTGAGCGCGGCCTACCGAATCCGCTCCCGGGGACGGGCGGGTGACATGTTTGCCGAGCTCACCATCGCGGTGGCTGAGAACCTGGACGTGAGGCAGGCGCACGAGATTGCAGACGAGGTCGAGCTCAGGGTCGGAGGCGAGCTCGGGGCTCGTGAGGTGCTCGTGCACGTGGAACCAGCCTAGGGGCTGATTTCAACACTATGCGGCGTGCTCATGAGCGGGAGATTGTCGACGAGGCGGTCCACGACCAGGACGAACTAGAGCACTCCCGCGGGCAGGTCGCAGCAGTGAACCATTTCTTGGGTGGGGACCGATCTCTGCGGCGCGCCCTCTCACCCCTGGCGGCTAAAACTAGAGAGGCGAGCCCGCGTGGACGTGGGCACTGGCAACGCTCAGGTGGCCTTGGCCCTCACGCGCTTCTCGGCAGGGCGCCTAGGACTATGGACCTGCTCATCGGCGTAATCGGCGACACGACCCCGGCACGCGCGCTCCTCCGTCCGGGAGTCTGGGCCGATCTCGTAACATCCAGGGACTCAGTGAAATGTTGACGATCGACGAGCACGTGGCCCGCGCGCCTGCGGACCTCTGCTTCGATGTGGCTGTCGATGTCGAGCGCTGGCCGGACATCCTCCCCCACTATCGACGCACCCGCTTCATCCGCCAAGATGAGTTCGCGACCGGGCTGGTGGAAATGGCTGCGTGGCGACCGGTCGGTCCGGTCGGGTGGCCGACCTCGTGGTTGGCGGAAATGGTGCACGACCGGTCTAACCGCACCATCCGCTATAGGCACGTGTACGGAATCACTCGCGGCATGGACGTGCTTTGGGAGATGACCCCCCTGGCAAACGACCACACCCACATCCGCATCGTCCACGAGTGGACTGGGCCGTCCTGGCCGATCATTGGAGGGTTCGCGGCCGACGTGGTGATCGGGCCGCACTTCGTGAGCGTGATTGCGGGTCGTACTCTCGCAGGCGTCTCGCGGGAGGCGGAGCGGCGCCTCCAAGGACGGACCGCGTGATCGACGGCCGACACGTGGTTATCACGGGCATCGGGGCGATCACTCCCATGCTCAACCTCGAGGAGCCCAGGGAAGGCTGCGAGTTGGACTACGTCCCTGGGCAAGGACGTGCCAGCACGATTCGCAGCGTACTTACGAACTCGTTCGGCTTCGGCGTCATCACCGCAAGCCTCGCGTTGTCGGCGCCTCGCGCCCATACAGAGAGCCCTGTTTGAGCCCGTTTCCCCCCACGGACCAGCTCGCGGCTCTCCTTCCGCTCGCTATCGCCGCAGGGCTCGATCTCCCGTTGACCCTCTTGCTCCTCGGCAGCGCCTCATCACTCGGCTTTCAGTCTGCTCCCCCCGGCGAGCTCGGGGACCTTGCGGTGGCTCTCGTGCTTGGGATGGCCGGACTCTTATGGCTCCTTGAGCTCTGGGCAAAACGGCGTTGGCTGTCGGCACTGGGGTGGAACCTGGCCCAGGGGCTAGTTCGTCCGCTCGCCGGCGCCTTGCTTGCGCTCATGCTCATCCCCGACGCGGGTACCCCCTGGCGCTACGGCGCTGCCCTGGTAGCTGCGTTGGTATCGCTCTGGACGCACGCGGGTCGGACTGGGTGGCGCCTACTTCTCGACCTCGCGAAGGCTCGACACCCGTCGCGCATCCTGGTCTCAGCCGCCGAGGACGCCACAGCACTAGCCCTAGTGGCGCTGATCCTAGACGCACCCCTTGCCGCGACTGGGCTATCCCTGGTCATGATAGCGCTCGGCACGGCGTGGGCACGGCCATCGGTACGGGCCTTTCGTTTCGGCCTACGGCTGGCCTGGGGAGGAACCTGGGGCGTCCTCGCCCCCCGGCGCTGGAGCGAGCCGGAGCGCTTCCCGCGCTGGGTGAAACGCTCTCTCTCAAGCGACGCACTGGCGCCCAGCGGCGGACTCCGCGGGACGCCTGCCGGGGCACTCGCCCACCCCGATCTGGACGTCTTCCATCGGGGGTGGGTCGTGGTGCGTGGGGGCTCGCCATTGTTCCTATATCGCCTAGGGCACTCGACTCGGTCGGTCGACCTAGGAGGCTGGCAGGCCATCCGAGTGGCCCGTGCTCAGATCCACACCCGTGTGGAACTCCAGGACTATCAGGAGCGTACTTTCGCTCTCTGCTTTCCCTGGGACGGACCCGTGCCGGAAAGTCTCGAAGCGGAATTCCTTGCCTGACTTGGACTTACGCTGTTCTACACGGAAACGATCCTAGTGATGACGGATCGCTTCCACCCTAGAATATCATAACCAGCTTTCCATAGGACCCGTCAACAGGAAACCTTTGACTCCGGAAACATCGGTTTATACCTTTCAGGTCCCTTATCGCCCTGGGCCGTCGCCCGCTCCCGGGCAGCTCGCCCCAACGCTTGTTGCTCGACCAAGTGCGGTCCTCTGGCCGGTGACATCGGGGACGCCCCTACTGACCCTTTGCGGAGAGGCACAGTAAAGCGGATGTTCTCCTCCTCCCGTGGCCTGGACTCGTTCGATCAATACCTCCTAGACGTCGAAAAATACCCACTCATCCAAAACCCCTCGGAGGAGCGAGCTCTGGCCCGCCGAGCCCGAACAGGGGATAAGGAAGCCGCCGAGCGTCTGGTGACCGCGAACCTCCGGTTCGTAATCTCATACGTAAAAAAATATCAGGGGCGGGGCCTTGGGCTGGCCGAGTTGGTATGCATCGGCAACGAAGGCCTCCTGAAGGCCGTCAAGAAATTCGATCCGGAAAAGGGCGTGAAGTTCATTTCGTACGCCGTTTGGTGGATCCGTCAGACGGTCTTACAGGCTCTCGCCGAACAAACCCGCTCCGTACGCATCCCGCTCAATCAGAACTCGAACCTGGCCCGGTTGGCCCGGACTGACACCTTGCTCACCCAGCAACTCGGCCGCTCTCCCAGCGACCAGGAGATTGCCGGAGAGATGGAAGAGCCGGTGGACACGGTCCGCGCACTCCGCCGAGTGGCTGCGAGTGAGCTCTCCCTAGATGCCCCGATCGACCGGGCCGACCGCGACAGCGCGAGCTTTGGCGAACGCTTTTCGGGCGTGGATGGCTCCGATATTGAGCAAGACGTCGAGGCGATCGCCCGACGCGACTACCTCGAGACGATGTTCGAGTCCTATCTGACGGAGAGGGAGAGAAAAATTCTCTACCTCTACTACGGTCTGGATGATGGCGAGGAGCGGACGCTGGAGGAGATCGGCTCGTTGCTGGGCGTGACGCGTGAGCGGATCCGTCAGATCCGTAACCGTGCCTTCGAGAAGCTACGCGAGAGCCCGCACGGCGATTCCCTTTCGGGGTTCTGGGCCGCCTAACTAGCGGAAGCACACCGCCCCCAGATACCAGGTCAGAGGAGGCCCTGCCGGTGCATACGGGGAGGGCCTACGTCTTTTCCGGAACCGCTTTGCGCAGGAGTCGGTACCATTCGTCGATGGTGCCACCCAAGCATTCCACGAGACACCGCTCCCTTTCGGCCGGCCGCCTCTCGCCCGCTGGATGTCCGCTGTTGTTCTCTTTTCTGGTCTCTCTGCTGCTACCTGCAGATTCCTCGTCGCAGGGCACGGAGGGATGGAATAACCCACGCGCCCTCGAGTTCGTCGCGCGCGCGCGGGAGCTGCGGCAGAGCGCCGCGGTCGATCCCGACCTCCGCGCCTACCAGGCGATCGCTACCGGGCACGTCTTTTTTCTTGTGGACCGCCCGTCCAGCGGCGTGCGCACGCTCGTGAAAGCCGATCAGCTCGCCCTCGAGATTTACTGGCGCGGGCCGCGCGACACCCGCCAACGCATCATCGGCATGCGAGACCAGAAGGTTCTGCCCACCAACATCCGCTACCACCTAGACCATCTCACCGTGGTCCAGGACGATTTCGGCGACCGGATCAGCCTCGGGGACGGCGACGAGGTGGCGGCCGTCGTCCACCCTGTCGCACCAGGGTCGGAGGAGGTCTACGACTTTCGCGTCGCGGATTCGCTCACCATCTCGTTCACGGGAAGCGGTGGCGAAGTACGGGTCTATGAGGTTCAGGTGCGTCCCCAGGATAGCGAAGTGCCCGGATTCGTCGGAAGCGTGTTCATCGACCGCACTACGGCAGCCATCGTCAGAATGAGCTTCACGTTTACCCCCGCGTCGTACGTCGGTCACGAGCTCGACTACATCAGCATCTCCCTCGACAACTCACTGTGGGAAAGCAAGTGGTGGCTCCCGTACCGTCAGGAATT
>Ga0115002_10008404_pt1 | contig 11439 bp, 6 predicted proteins | sample ArcticOcean_MG_C_8_FD_89576 | JGI IMG/M metagenome (GOLD analysis project Ga0115002, IMG submission 89576) | Marine microbial communities from western Arctic Ocean - ArcticOcean_MG_CB11_86 | ecosystem: Environmental > Aquatic > Marine > Oceanic | place: Arctic Ocean: Canada Basin | collected... | reverse complement strand
GCCAGGGATGGCCAAGCAAAAGCGACCACTGTAAGTGGTTGATTTTGGGCCAAATGAGCACATGGATGTGCGAGTGCGGAGCGAAGCGGAGTAAAAAGAGACCATGGCAGACAAACAATATTCTGCATCTTCATTGCAGGTTCTATCCGGATTGGATCCCGTTCGGCGGCGTCCAGGCATGTACACGGATACCTCTCGACCAAACCACTTGGTGCAGGAAGTCGTCGACAATAGTGTCGACGAAGCGATCAGTGGTTATGCCAGCGAAATCGAAGTCACGTTGTTCAAGGACGGTTCGATCGAGGTAATTGACGACGGTCGCGGTATGCCTGTGGACATTCATCCGGAGCACAAAATCTCCGGCGTTGAACTCATCCTCACGCGGCTGCACTCGGGAGGGAAATTCGACCAAGAAAACTACAACTTCTCTGGTGGCTTGCACGGCGTTGGGGTGTCCGTGGTCAATGCGCTGTCTGAATGGCTGGTGGTCGAAATAAGGCGCGATGGCAAGCTCTACCGACAGCGTTATGCGAAAGGCAAGCCCAAGGACAAGTTGCAACCCATCGATTCGGTCGGCAAGCGCAATACCGGCACAACAGTTCGATTTCTTCCGGAAGCAAGCTACTTCGATACGCCGAATATTGCGCCTGCGCGGTTGCGGCACCTGTTGCGAGCGAAAGCCGTGTTGTGTCCGGGTCTGCGCGTCAGCCTCAGCATAGAAGACAAAGCAGACGAAAACGAATCATGGTGTTACGAAGAAGGTCTGAAAGGTTACCTCGACAATGCACTTGCAGGGGCCGACAGCGTGCCCGTCGATGTCATTCTCCACAGCGCCAAAGGTAATCAAGAAGCCGTCGACTACGCGCTCAAATGGGTCGTAGACGGCGGTGAATTGGTCACCGAGTCCTACATCAATCTCATTCCCACTACGCAAGGTGGGACGCACGTGAACGGGCTTCGGTCCGGGCTCTTGGATGCCTTGAAAGAGTTCTGCGAATTTCATGATTTGCTTCCGCGAGGTATCAAACTGACCGGCGAGGATCTGTGGGAAACCTGCAGCTATGTGCTATCGGTGAAACTCGCCGACCCGCAATTCGTCGGTCAGACAAAGGAAAAGCTGTCCTCCCGCCAGTCGGCGGTGTTCGTGTCGGGGGTGGCCAAAGATGCCTTCAGCTTGTGGTTGAACGAGCACCCGAGCGAAGGTGAAAAAATTGCCGAGCTGGCGATATCTAATGCGCAGAGGCGTAGCCAGGCCGCAAAAAAGGTTCAGCGCAAAAAAATCACCTCGGGCCCGGCGCTACCCGGCAAACTGGCAGATTGTTCAGGCCAGGACGCATCGCGCGCGGAACTCTTTTTAGTGGAAGGCGACTCTGCAGGCGGCTCGGCTAAACAAGCACGCGATCGTGAATTTCAAGCCGTGCTGCCGTTGCGCGGCAAGATTCTAAATACATGGGAAGTCGACTCTAGCCAGGTGTTGGGTTCGCAAGAGGTCCACGATATAGCGGTCGCGATTGGCGTCGACCCTTCGTCCGCAGATTTGTCTGGGTTGCGTTATGACAAGGTTTGCATCCTCGCCGATGCCGACTCCGATGGTTTGCACATTGCAACGCTAATCTGTGCGCTGTTCGTCAAGCATTTCAGAGCCCTGGTCGAGGCAGGCCACGCTTATGTCGCTATGCCACCGTTGTATCGCATCGACATTGGTAAGGAAGTGTTTTACGCCCTGGATGAGTCCGAAAAGGCAGGACATCTGGATCGGATTGCGGCTGAGAAGAAACGCGGCACGCCGGTGGTGCAGCGTTTCAAAGGGTTAGGCGAAATGAATCCGATGCAGTTGCGCGAAACGACCATGGACCCGGACACGCGACGCCTGGTGCGGTTGACGCTCACGGACAACAAAACCGAAGAAGTGATGGACATGTTGTTGGCCAAGAAGCGTGCAGGCGATCGCCGCGCCTGGTTGGAAAGGAAAGGCCATAAAGCGGAAATAGCGTAAAGGTGACTCACCGATTCGCAGACGCAGACCGAACCAGCCAGACTGAAAGAACTAGCCAGTTCCGCAAGTTCCGCAAGATCGAGAAGGAAGCATGAACGAAGAAGGCACAGAGTCAGATATCGAGAGCGTACCGCTGTCGGTATACACCGAAAAAGCGTACCTCGAATACTCGATGTACGTTATTAATGATCGTGCGTTGCCGCACCTGGCTGACGGGTTGAAACCGGTCCAGCGACGCATCATTTACGCCATGAGCGAGCTCGGGTTGAACAACCAAGCCAAGTTCACCAAATCCGCGCGCACGGTCGGTGACGTGTTGGGTAAATATCATCCGCATGGGGATAGCGCCTGTTACGAAGCGATGGTGTTGATGGCGCAACCATTTTCGTTTCGCTATCCGTTGGTCGACGGTCAGGGTAACTGGGGTGCGCCCGACGATCCCAAGTCATTCGCCGCGATGCGTTATACCGAATCGCGCTTATCGCAATTCGCCGATCTGTTGTTGGCCGAATCGCGCCAAGGTACGGTGGACTACTCGCCCAACTTTGATGGCACGACGACCGAGCCCAAGTTGTTGCCGGCCCAAGCACCGTTCGTGCTCTTGAACGGCGCGACAGGCATTGCGGTAGGTATGGCGACGGATATTCCGCCGCATAACCTCAATGAGGTGATCAGCGCGTGCATTCACGTGTTAGACAAACCAAAAGCCACGGTTGCCGATGTCATGACGCACATCAAGGCGCCTGATTATCCGTCCCGCGCGCAAATCATCACACCGGTCGAAGAAATCCGCACGATGTACGAGACCGGTCGCGGCAGTGTCAAAGCACGTGCTGTCTACAGCCGTGAAAATGGTGAAGTGGTTGTGACCGCGCTGCCCCACCAAGCTTCGCCCGCTAAGGTGTTGGAGCAAATTGCCCAGCAAATGCACGCCAAGATACTGCCAATGCTGGTCGACTTGCGCGATGAATCCGATCATGAGAACCCCACGCGTTTGGTCTTGATCCCAAGGTCGAATCGGGTGGACATCGACCGCATGATGAGCCATCTATTTGCCACGACCGACCTTGAACGCAGTTATCGGGTCAACATGAACGTCATAGGCCTCGACCAACGTCCTGGCGTTAAGAATCTCGCCGAGATAATAAAGGAGTGGCTGAGATATCGTGAGCAGACCGTGCGCCGGCGTTTGCAGTTTCGCCTCGATAAGATCAACGAGCGCTTACACCTTCTCGACGGGTTGCTGATCGCCTATCTCAATCTTGACGAAGTGATCCGCGTCATTCGTGAGGAAGACGATCCAAAAGCGCAGCTTATAAAGCAGTTCACGCTGTCGGACCTGCAAGCCAACGCCATTCTCGATATCCGGTTGCGCCAGTTGGCCAAGCTCGAAGAAGCTAAGCTCAGGGGCGAAAAAGGAGAGCTCGAGGGCGAAAGAGCGGACTTTCAGAAACTGTTGGGATCGAAGGCACGATTAAAAACCTTGATGAAAAAGGAGTTGTTGGCCATCGCCGAGCAACACGGCGATGAGCGCCGGTCGCGGTTGGTTCAGGTGGATGCGGCAAGCGCTTACAGCGATGAAGATCTGTTGACGAACGACCCGGTCACGGTGGTTATGTCGCAGAAAGGTTGGATTCGCGCAGCCAAGGGCCATGAGATGGACCCGACGGAGCTAAGCTATCGCGGTGGTGACGGATTCGCCCAGGCAGCCCTTGGACGCACTAACGAGGTGCTCGTCTTCTTGGATACTACCGGGCGTACCTACAATGTTGCGCCGCATACGCTACCCACAGCGCGTGGTCAGGGAGAGCCACTGACCGGCCGCTTCAAGACACCTGAGGGGGCCCGTTTTATCGGCGTCGTCATGGGCGGAGTGACTACGAAGGTGCTGTTCGCATCGAGCGCCGGATTTGGCTTTGTGGGTAAGCTGACCGATACCGTGACCAAGAATCGGTCCGGCAAAGCATGCCTCACTGTACCCGCAGGAGGCGTCGCCTTGCGTCCTCACGTGGTGCAAGGTGGGGAAGGTCCATTGTATGTCGCGGCGGTCACCAACCAGGGTCGTATGTTGGTGTTTGGGCTCGCCGAATTGCCGGAGCTAAGTCGAGGGAAGGGTAACAAGCTGATCAACGTTCCCACAGCGGCATTCAAAGCCGGCGAAGAAGAGATGATCAGCGTCGCTGTGCTCGACGAAAAACAGGAGCTTGTCGTGCGCGCGGGCCAACGCCACCTGCGCCTGAAATATCGCGATCTAGGCAACTACATAGGCGAACGCGCTCGGCGCGGGCGCAAGCTGCCGCGCGGCTTCCAAAAGGTTGACGGTTTAAGCGTCGAATAAGACCCGGATAAAAATAATGGGTGGGTTGCCGCTCGTAGCGCTAACCCTGGGCACAGTCGACTGTCTGTGCGTCCAGAATACGAAGTTTCTGGACAAGAACTAGCTAGTCCTTGTCCAAAATACGCAAGTATTTTGTGGCGTGCACTACGAGGGCAGGAGCGCGACAGGAGTCGCGACCCGAGTCAATTTCCGTAGGCCTCTTGTTTTATGAAGAGGGGAGGTTTGCGGAGCAAACCGTCGGAGCGAAGATGGCCCGCGCCAATCGCAGATTGGCGAGATCGCAATTTCGCGACAGAAACAACAAACTAAGCCGAAGCCTGACTGAAACCGAGAATGACCTCGGATTGCCCGCTCACCAGCTGTGCCTGTTGATGGGGTAGCGCTTCGATCAAATAGAGCGGCTGGTCTTCGAATAAGTCTTCTAGTATCGGATGAATGAACGGTTGCGCGAGACTCTGCGCCTCATCGAGATCGCGGTACACATCTTCGCTAATCAAGGCGGTGTCGGATCTCGCGAGCGCGGCGATCGGCAAGAGCACATCGAATTCGGTGTGCTCGTTGAGATCGTCAATGCTCAACGACGAGATCTCAGCCGGGTTATCCGGACTGATAGTAGTCGTCAAAAAACAACGGAACTTGCCTTCGGTTTCATAGCTACTCAGCAATGCTTGCATGAGGAACGACGCATAGACTGCCTGGATGGAGCGGATATTGGACGCATCCAACACCAACGCGACGCCGCGCTCAGGCAGCGGCGTGGCTATGCCTTGGTATAGAGCGCACACCTCATTCGCCATCGTCAGCGCATCGTGCAACGCCTGTTGTTGAGCTGCTCGACTCAGTGCGAGTTGATTGTGCAGATTCACGATCATGAGATAGGCGTGCTGGGGTGTTGTAGGAGCTGGTTCCGGGACTGAGATGATGGGCAGCGAACGGTTGCCGCGAGAACCGATTGTGAGAATCAGTGCCGTGATTGGGGGAATGAGCAACATCGCCAACAGCGACAAGCCCCACTGCGCCCAATGCACAGGCGTACGAAACGCTTCGCGGTTCAGAAACAAGGACACGGACCCGGTCATCGTATCGTCTAGCGTCGCGGCAGCTGAATAGCGAGCGGGGGAATCAGTGACCCCGTTCAGCGCAACGATGCGATTGCCCACGCCGTAGAAAACAATGCCTGAAATTTCTTCGTAGGTCGTCAAATGTTGCGCGATGACGGCGAGGGTGATCGGTTCTGCGTGCAGTAGCTCGCCTGCGCTCGTGTCGGCAAGGGCTGTCGCCATGCTCGTGCCATAGCGATCCATTTCGCGAACAGGGTCGTAGCGGCTACTCCAGATTGCCAACAGCGCAGCAGCGGCCAAGGCGGTTGCGATAACCGCGGCAGGCAGGGTGGTCTTGTTGGGTTTAAAGCGCGTCCACCGGTACGACAAAACAGCACTAAATTTGTTGGGGAGCACTAATCTAGCACAAGAAAGCCACCCTCAATGCATAAGTCGCAGTAAAATACTGGCGAGTCCATTTGCGAGTGATCCTTAGTGACGAGTGAAATAGTCCTCATCAATATCTCCGGTCAAGACAAGCCGGGCTTGATGGCGGCGCTGAGCAAAACTCTGGCTGACCTTGGGGCGCGGGTCCTCGACGTCGGCCAGGCCGTGATTCACGATGAGCTGGCGCTCGGCATATTGATTAAGGTGCCGGATGCAGGAGATACCGGCGCTATTATCAAGGAGATCATGTTCCGCGCGAACGCGGTCGGTTCCACGGTGCGTGTGTCTGAAGTATCCCCGGCCAACTACGAGCTGTGGCTCAGAAGCTCGGGCAAAACTCGTTACATCTTGACGATGCTAGCGAGCGGCGATGGCAGCAGCCCGCTGCATGCTGTGAGTAGCGTCACGCACCGATTCGGGCTCAACATCGATACGATGCGACGGCTGACTGATCGAGGCGCAGCCGTATCGAATGACGCGCGTATTTGTATTGAGATGCGCGTCCGCGGCGATGTTCACAACTTAGCGGAGGTCCAGTCCGCGCTCTTCGACGCCGCCAACCAGTTGGGCTTTGACTTTAGTCTGCAAGAAGACAATGTGTTTCGGCGCAATCGTCGGCTGGTTGCATTCGACATGGACTCGACCCTCATCAACGCCGAAGTGATTGACGAGTTGGCAAAGCGCCATGGTGTAGGCGAGCAGGTGGTGGCCATTACCGGCGCAGCGATGGCTGGCAAAATTGACTTCAAGGAGAGTTTTCGTCGTCGTGCCGCGTTGCTAAAAGGCATGTCCGCCGACGTGCTGCGCGAGGTTGCCGACGACGTGCAACTCAACACCGGCGCGGATCGATTGCTGCGAGCATTGGCCCATTTCGGCTACAAGACCGCGGTGATTTCAGGCGGGTTTCAATACGTCGGCGAGCGCTTGCAACACCGATTTGATTTTGACTATGTCCACGCCAATGCCTTGGAGGTCGTCGACGGTGTGATGACCGGCGAGGTGGCTGGTGGGATCATCGATGCGGAGCGCAAGGCGGATCTGTTGCAAGAAATAGCCAAGAGTGAAGGTATTGCGTTGCAACAAACCATCGCGATTGGGGACGGCGCGAACGACTTGCCGATGCTAACGCGGTCAGGCTTGGGCGTGGCCTATCATGCCAAACCGGTGGTTAAGGAATCCGCCCAGCATGCCATCTCGAATTTCGGGCTAGATGCGGTGCTGTATTTGATCGGTTTCAGCGACCGCGACATCGACCAAGCATTGGCCGAATAGCCTGCGGCGAGCTTTAACCTGATGAAGGCTGCCGCTCCCACACGACAAAAGACCAATTAACCCGCGCGGGCTATTCTTCCGTTGAGAAGTCGTAGTCCATCTCGGTGGTCGGTTCTTGCAGATAGTGACCTTGAATATAGTTGGCGCCTGCTTGCCATAGGGTGGAGAGCACGTTGGCGTTTTCGACCATAGGTACGACGGTCAATTTGCCCAAGCCTTGCAGTTTCGTGATTTGGTCAACAACACTTTTCGCACCAACTTCAGTTTCGATTGCGAGGACTTGCGCGCCGTCGAGTTTGACTATGTCCACCGGCAGGTGGCTCAAGGACTCGAAGGGATCGTCGACTAGCCCGAAACGAGACAGTGCCGCCCGGCAATGCATCGCGCTCAAGCCTTCAATGAATTCACGGCTCTGGCGTAGGTAGGTGGTTGCATCCTTCTCGGTAATTTGAAAGATGACCGCATCGCTTGGTAATCGAGCGGCCTTTATTGCGACGGTCAACCACGGTAAGAATTCGGGGTCGTTCACGCTGTTGCACGTTAGGTTGACAGGGAGTCTAGTGGCGTGACCTTTGGCTCGACGTACGCTCAGCATCTTGATCGACTGCAATATGACCCATGGGTCGATCTTGCCGGCGACGTTGTTGTCAATTGCAGTTTGCAGGAATCGGCCAGGCTGGATTTGTTCCCCATCAGGGTCGAGCATCCGCAGGAATACTTCGTAATGCTCGTCCGCATCGCCGCGCAGACTGATGATCGGCTGAAATAGCAGGACGAACATGCGCTTTTCAATCGCTTCGGTGATCTGTCGAAGGATGACTTTGGCCTCGTCGAAGTCTGCGCCCTCGGTTGGTGCTCGCTGCGGAAGGAGTACTTCGTTGGTTGTGCCGGACGCGGCAGCATCCAGAAGGTCTTCGTGGGTTTGGTCTAGTATTGCGCCGACACTGTCCGCTTCGTTCAGATAGCCACCGGCAAATGTGGCGGTTGGGCGGACCGTCTTTTCCTGCACTTCGAACATCAACTCTGCAAGTGATTTGCGCAGCACGTCAGCAGGATTGATCGCTTCATCGTGAGATGCGGCACAGAGCGCCAGAGCAAATTGATCACTAGCCAATCTCACGGTCGGGAATTCGCTAGCGACTTCGCGAAAGTGCCGCCAGAACTTTTGTGCGATTAGCTCCCCACCAATTAGGCCGTGAGTGCGTTGTGCGATGGTGAATTTGTCGAGGCAAACAAAGAAGACGAACCGTTCTTCGGAGTTGCTGGCAAACAAGGCCTCGGCTGACTCTACAAACTTCCGTAGTCCAAGCTCGGTGTCGTCTCCGCCTTCGGATTGATCGCCATTGGCAGTCTCGCTTGCTCGCTGGCTGCGCACGGTGATCTGTAGGCACTCCCGGCCTTCGTATTGCGAGCTGGTCAGGGTCATTGTGCCTTGCACCGTTTTGCCTTCCGATTCTCGGCTGGCGAATTCCAGCAACGCGTCGTCTGCGCCGTTGCGCAAGGACTTTAGCCGTAGCTTGAGTTGCTCGGACGACGCATCATCCAACAAATCAATTAACGAAACGCACATCATGTCATCTGGATCGGTGAAGCCAAAGAGTTCCAGATAGCCCTCGTTGGCATGGATGTGCATGCCCTCGTGGACGTACGCGATCGCGACCTGCGAGCCTTGTAGCAGCAACTGACAACGTTGCTCGGCTTCCTTGAGTGCGCGCCTGACCTCGGTAAAGTGTTCACGTTGGCATACGTGCTGCAGTTCGCGTTTCACCACGAGGGAGATTCGCTCGAATTCATCGGCAGGAATGAGGTCCGTTGCGCCGAGGCTCAATGCATCGGCAGTTGTCACTTGCGCGGCGCCATCAGCATCGTCGGCGACACTTTTGAGGAAAATAAGTGGGGTGAGCGGTGCGTTTTCGCGCATGCGGGGCAGGGCCCGAGCGAGGCCGGCGACTCTGTCAGACAGTAGCGCAATGTCTATTTCGCCGTCGGCCAAAATTTGCGCGATCTGCGCCAAGTCGTCCGTAATGAGAGGTTTTGTAGCAATCCCAGCATCGCGCAATAGCGAATCAAGCTGGTGAGCTTTGTTCTCTGACGTTTCCGCAATCAGCAGGCGCGTCACCACGTGCTGAGATAGCTGTGCCGACATATCCTTTTCAGCCCCTTAGGTTCAAAGCGAATCTCAATCAAGGATGGATTGAGATTAAGTACCTTTAGGTCGAGTCCTCTCTCGTCATTTCTGACAGGTCACCAATGTTGCGGTCTGTGCGCGAATTTTCCAAGTAACCATCCAGCATTCGAAATGTGAACTGGTTAACACTCTCGGTATTTAGCTGCAGCTCAATTAGCTGGCCCGTGGTTTGGATACCCTGTCGTTGAATTTGGAGCTTTTGTCCCGCGGCAAACGGCATGCGAGGTGTGATGAGTGTCGCAGCTTGGCGAATGGCACCGATTTCCGGTAGCAGAAACGCTCTCGTAAAGTCGGTTGGCCCGCCGCGCTTATACACCATTCGAATTGCGACAGGAATGGCTCTTGGTGACAACAATGCGACACCCATTGCAGCTTCATCGCCTTGATGGCGTATCCACCGAATGGTTGCTACGCACCATCTTGTGTCGCGTTCTTCACGCAATGCGATCAACTCGCCGACTCGACAGTTATCCGGTAAACCGTCCCCCCAACGAATGCAATATCCGCCAGGGGAGGTGTCGAGTGCTTGCGTTTCAAAATGGAAGAACGGCATGACCGCCGGATACGCCTTGGATTCTCGATTTGCCGCTACACGCTTGCTTTCATCGGGGTTTGCGTCGTCGAGGTCATTGTCTTGCGACCCGGTGCCGTCGTCTGTTGTGGGGGTTACGGTTCCGTCTGAGTTTTCGAATTCTAGTTCGAGAAATGGGTTGATCTCACGACGCAGTAACGAGTCGGTATCCGTTAATTGACTGGCAAACTCGATACCGCCGGACAAAAAGTAATGGCATGAGCGCATGCCAATAGAGACTCGGATGGGCCCAGTCGCAGGCAATCGTTGGAAGGCGCGGGGCTGCATGACGCTCCAGGCCTCGACCAAGTGGCTGAGTGGTTTGTTCGGAAAGGTTTCAGGAATTTCCACCGCTCTATTAATCTGCTTGAGATAGGCCTCGATCTCGTAGGCGAGCACTTCAGTTGGCAGGGCGCGTGGAGACTGCTGGTCGTCAGACAGCTTGAAGAACTGCGGGCCGTGATCGCCCGCCAAATCAATGCATAAGAGGGCGTCATCGGTGTCGGCCACCAACATGACTTGGCTCGCCCACAATTCGATGGTGTTAAACGTTAGCGTCAGCTGCTCTTGGTTGAGTTGATTGGGCTTGCATGCGGCTAAGAGCAGCACTCGTAAATAGACTTCGTTGATACTCATTTTGCTAACGCCATGGTTTTCTTCATCGCGGCATCGAAAATCGATCAGGAGGCGTTCTTCACAGAGCCGATACAGGCCGTTTATTTCCAGCCAAAAATGGTTGGGCGTAGGAATGTAGTGTTGCAGAGTCCGCAACAGCGTACGCGACATATCCGAGATGAGCCGATGCACGGCAATTTGTAGCGCTTGCTTGCCTTCGTCTTGTTTATCTTTCTTTTCCTTTCGGTCCTTCTTGTCTTGCTTATCTCTGCTGCTACGGGTGTCGCTGTCTTCAGTATTGTTGAGCTCCTTCAACAAGGGCAACACGACGGTTTTGTAGCCGATGCACAGATTCTCCAGCAGACTTTGGGCCGTAGCTGCGGCGTTTGGTTGTTGGCTTGGTTGGGTAATGTTCTGTCGGTCTAAGCGGGTGCAGATGTAGTGAACGGTCGGGCGCAATATCTCGAGGAACTCGAGCTTGTCGGTGACCACAGCGTCGAGCATCGCAATTTCGACGATGGCCTGATCGAGTTGAACAGCCGTTTCAGCGGTATTTACCAGCGGCAGGTCAGCCACCCAAGCTTCTAGTTCGGCTTTATTTGAAGCGCCGAAGGTCAGTTCGGTTGCGCCTACTTCCGGTACGTTGAGTCGCACTAATGACGGTGGTCCCATAGGGCGCGGAGTATAGGTGAACCGTCCGCCGAATGGTGTTAAATAGTCGGCGATTCGACCGCAATTTCGTTCGCCGGCGTCTTAGCTTGGGCCCCCGGTTCTTCCCTTACCAGCTTGGGTAACAAGTACCCCGGTAGTGCAGCCTGCATTTTTCGGTAAATAACTTGCGCAGCCTCTAGGTTTACGAAAAAGTGGTGGGTTCCAGCGACTCGGTCAGGCAAGTGTAAGTAATACGGCAGCACGCCTTGCTCGAATAGCGCGTGCGCAAGCTCGATCTGTACTTGATGGTTGTCATTGACG
>Ga0115002_10008398_pt1 | contig 11442 bp, 12 predicted proteins | sample ArcticOcean_MG_C_8_FD_89576 | JGI IMG/M metagenome (GOLD analysis project Ga0115002, IMG submission 89576) | Marine microbial communities from western Arctic Ocean - ArcticOcean_MG_CB11_86 | ecosystem: Environmental > Aquatic > Marine > Oceanic | place: Arctic Ocean: Canada Basin | collected... | reverse complement strand
GGAATAATAGAGAAAATAATTCAACGAACCGACATGACCAAAAGCCAGTTATCGACCGTTGTATAAATTGCGGTGATCACGAACAAGTTCATACTCAAATCACAATGGAATATGAGGGAAGTCTAAATACAGGTCCAATATGCAGGAAGTGTTATTCTACGAATCGGGGACCGAGAATAGCCCAGTTTTAACCACGGATCAGGGCCCGGGGATCATAAAACCAACCCCTGTAAATCAAAGACTCTGTATCCGAAATCTTGTATGTTGAAGCATGAAGAAACTGAACCGAACAGTTAATTATTAAATTCCTTTAAGATTTTTTCTCTATGTTCGTCTAAGTCAGGAATGTCACCACGAGTTTTTTCATCTTTATAATTAGACATTTTGATTGGATTGCCTGCTAATTTAAAATCACCAATAACTTTATGGTGTGCTTTGACAATCATATTCCTAGCTTCAATCTGAGGGTTTTCAACAGCTTCTTTTATATTAAAGATAGGACCACAAGGAATTTTCTCTTTTTCCATTTCACTCACCCATTCATTCGTATTTTTAACCAATAGTTTATCTTCAAGAATTTTTTTAAGATCATCCATATTTTCTGATCGTAACGAGTTAGTATTAAATTTTGGATCTTTAGAAATTTCAGGAATATTTAAAACATTGCATAATTTTTCAAATAATTTTTCATTACCAGCAGCTACAATGATGTGACTATCTTTAGTTTTAAAAGCCTCAAAAGGAGCAATGGATGGATGACGGGATCCCATTGGTTTTGGTATTTCATTTTTTGCAAGGTATCTTGCTATAGCGTTTTCTAATATTGCAATTTGACAGTCCAACATTGAGACATCAATAAACGTCCCTTTGCCAGTTTTTTCTCTATCATAAAGTGCAGCATTAATTCCAACGGTAGTAAATAATCCTGCTGTAATATCTCCTATAGATGTACCAACTCTTGTTGGTTCTGAATTTGGTTGACCCGTTACACTCATAAGTCCACCCATTCCTTGAACAACCATATCATAAGCCGGCAATTCTTTTAATGGACCTGTTTGTCCAAAACCAGAAGCTGATGCATAAATTAATTTAGGATATTTTTTACAAACATCTTTCCAGCCATATCCCCATTTTTCCAATGTGCCTGGTTTAAAATTCTCAACTAAGATATCTGCTCTAGCTAAAATTTTATCGAATATTTTTTTATCATCTTCATTTTTTAAATTTAAAGCAATACTTTCTTTACCTCTATTAAGTGACATAAAATAAGCTGAATAATCTTCAATAAAGGGACCAAATTTTCTAGAGTCGTCACCAACTTCAGGTGCCTCTACTTTTATTACACGTGCACCTAAATCTGACAGCATCATTGTGCAATAAGGACCAACTAACACTCTAGTTAAATCAAGAACTAATAGGTTTTTTAAAGGACCATCCATATTTTTAAATTTATTATTTTAAATATTATATTATTTTCTATTATCATTTCTTAATAAATAAAGGATTGTTAAGAGTTATAAAATCACTAGTCCTTATATAATGCTTAATAAGTAGAGATTTTGATTTGTTAATATCTCTTTTTAAAATAGCATCAAGAATACCTTTATGTTCTACTGTAAATTCTAGATAGATTAAATAAGAATTTTAAAATAGGATAACATAAAAATTATGTTGATACAAAATAGTTTAAAAATCAATATTGATCGTTTGTGGAAAGATATTTATGATACTGCCCAAATAGGAAAAGGGAAATCTAATGGAATCTCTAGATTAACATTATCTGAAAGTGACAAAGAAGTTCGATCAGAATTTATCTCTCTTTGTCGCAAAGAGAATTTAAAAATTAGAATAGATAAATTTGGAAATATTTTTGCAAAAAGAGACGGTTTAGATAATTCTAAAAAAACAGTTTTGATTGGATCTCATTTAGATACGCACATGGCTGGGGGTAAATTTGATGGTATTTTAGGTGTCTTATCAGGTTTGGAAATAATAAAATGTTTAAATCAATATGATATAAAAACATCTAGGCCCATAGAGATAGTTTCTTGGACAAATGAAGAGGGAGCAAGGTATCCCCCACCTATGATGGGTTCAGGAGCGTTTGTAGGTATTCATGATAAAGATTGGATTTACAATCAATTAGATAATAATAATTTAAAGTTTATTGATGAATTAAAAAAAATTGGTTTTTGTGGATCTGACAAAGTATCTACTGACGAGTTCGACTCTTATTTTGAACTTCATATTGAGCAAGGATCTGTTTTAGAGGATAGTGGGAAGTCAGTTGGAATCGTTACAAAGGGCTATTTTGCAGAGGGAAGACGTGTTAGTTTTTTTGGTGAAACATCACACTCTGGAACTACACCGATGGAGAAAAGAAAAAATGCACTTGTTGGTGCAGCAATGTTTATAAATTTTGTTGAAAATATTGCTAATAACTACGATCAGCTAAGAGCAGGAATTACAAAAATTGATGTCTGGCCCAATACTTTTGGTATTGTTCCTGATTTTGCAGAAGTTGTAATAGATGTGAGACATGAAAAAAGTGATGTGGCTACAGAGGTGATTGGTAAAATTGATGATTATTTGAATATTATTGAAAATGAAAAAAATTTAAAAACTAAAATTGCTCAAAAATGGTCTTTTAATTGTGATAAATTTTCTAAAGATCTTATCAAATTAATTTCAAATAAATGTGAAGAGTTAAATATAAAATATACAACCATGCTTAGCCAGGCAGGTCACGATGCTTATAATATGACTAATATTTGTGATAGTGTTCTTATATTCTGTCCATGCAAAGACGGTTTATCACATAATGAGAATGAACATGTAGACAGGCATGTTGCAAATCCTTCAATAAATGTACTTTTTAATTCTGTGGTTGAAAGAGCAAATAATTAACTTTCTGGTCGAAAGAGAAGAAAAAATTCATATTTGTATTGATAATGTTAAATTTATAAATTAAAATTTTATTATGTCTGATAAAAAATCTAGAAATGAAGCCGTTATAAAAATTGCTTGTGTACAGATGCATCCAAAAGTTGGAGAGATAGATAGCAATGTTAAAAAAAGTCTTACAATGATTGAGGAAGCTTCAAAAAAAGGCGCAAATCTGATTGTCTTACCAGAACTTGCAAATTCAGGCTATGTTTTTAATAGTCGTGAAGAGGCCTTTAAACTTTCTGAGGAGATACCTGGAGGAAAAACAACAAAGGCTTGGATGGATTCTGCAAAAAAAAACAACGTTTATATTGTAGCTGGTATTAATGAAAGAGATGACAACTTACTATATAACAGTTCAGTAATTATAGGGCCCACAGGCTATATTGGAACATTTAGAAAAGTACATTTGTGGAATGAAGAAAATTTATTTTTTGAGCCAGGTAACTTAGGATTTCCAGTTTTCAAAACACCTATTGGCAGAATTGGCAGTAATATATGTTATGATAGTTGGTTTCCAGAAAGTTTTAGATTAGCTGCATTACAAGGAGCAGATATTGTTTGTGTCCCAACAAACTGGGTTCCAATTCCTGGACAGGTAAAAGGAGAGAGAGCTATGGCACACTCATTAATTATGGCTGCATCCCACTGTAATTCAATTTTTATAGCAGCAGCAGATAGAGTTGGTGAAGAAAGAGGACAGCCATTTGAAGGTCAAAGCATTATTACTAGTTACACAGGTTGGCCAATTGCTGGACCAGCAAGTAGAGATAAAGAGGAAATAATATATGCTGAGGTAAATTTGGCAGATGCAAGAAGAAAAAGAAATTGGAATGAATACAATCAGCCCTTAAGAGATCGTAGAACAGATGTTTATTCTGAGATGTTAGGCAGCACACATAAGAGTGGTTGGCATTAAATATTATATATTTATCTCTATTTACATTTAAACCAGTTCAAATAGCCCCGTTAAAAATTTGTTGTAAATCCTTATTCAATTCTAAGTAGAAAAAAGTTTTCTAAATTTATAGATATTTCACTCATTTTTTGATTAGATTATTATATAAAAAAAAATATGGAGGTTAGAGTGAAGAAAAATAAAAAAAATAAATCAATAGTTAATAAAAAAATATCAAGAAGAGATGCTATTAAATCTATCGGTTATCTTGCTATTGGAGCATTAGCTTCACCAGCGCTAATTAGATCTGCTCATGCAGCAAATCCAATTAAAGTTGGGGTAATATCACCTTTGAGTGGTGCTTGGACGGTTTATGGTAAAGCTCATATTGCAGGATTTGAACTTGCCGTAGATGAGATCAATGCAAAAGGTGGTGTTTTGGGTCGAAAAATGGAATTAGTTATAGGAGACTCAAAAACTGAACCAAGAATTGTTGTTGAGCAAGCTAACAGGTTAATAAGAAATGAAAAAGTTGACTTTTTAGCAGGGACATTCTCGAGTGCTGAAAGAAATGCAGCTGGTCCAGTTGTTAAAGCATTAGATAAGGTACTTCTGTACCCAACCTTCTATGAAGGTCAGGAAAAAGAATATTATCCTGGTGTTTGTAATAAGAATATATTTATGTTTGGTCCTGAGCCAACACAGCAAGTTTGGCCGCACATGGAATATATGATGAACAAATTTGGTAAAAAGTTCTTTATGATAGGAAGTGACTATGCTTGGCCACGTGTGACTAATATGGTTACTAAAAGAAAACTAAAAGAACTAGGCGGAAGTGTAGTTGGAGAAGTTTACATTCCTTTTGGTACACCTCAATACGAGTCTGTTCTTAGGGATATAAGAAACGCTAAACCAGACATCATTTTCCACTCTTTAACTGGAAGTGATACTGTAAACTTTAGACAACAGTTTGCTGCTGCTGGTATGAAAGAAGACTTTGCTCTATGGACAGTTGATGATGAAGAAGTGGTAACTACAGGATTGGGACCTAAGGTTTCAGGTAATGATTATGTTAGTTTTGATTACTTCATGTCAATTAAGCATCCAAATAACGCTAAATTTTTGAAAAACTTTAGAAAGAAATTTGGTCAGGATGCTCTTATGAATACCGTAGGTGTTGCAATGTATAATGCTGCACACATGGCTGCTTTAGCAATTGAAAAAGCAGGTAAACTAGATACAGCAAGTTTAAGAGAAAACTTAAAAGGTATCTCGTTCAATGATGCTCCGCAAGGACCTGTCACAATGAGAAAGGATGATAACCAAATTATCGTTCCTTCATATTTAATGCAGGTAAATCCATCTTGGACAAATGTAGGCAACATGTTTAATGAAGTACAATCTTTTCAAAAAGTTGTACCACTTGCAGCACGTTGTAGCTTACCTCTTTAGTTAAATTAAAAAAATTACCGCCTAGATCAGCAATGTACTAGGCGGTATTTTTATTTATGGAATTTATTGGTATCTCTATAGATGTTCTTTTAATAACATCAACTCTTGCATTGGCTGCTTTTGGTTTGGCAATCGTTTATGGATTGATTGGTGTAATTAATATGGGTCACGGTGCTATGTTAACTCTTGGGGCATATTTAACATGGTACTTTATATCTTTAAATATTCCCTTTTTTTTATGTATTATATTTTCTGGGATTGGTGTTGCATTAGTAGGAATTGCATTAGAACATTTTATTATTAGAAAATTTTATGACCGACCTTTTGATACTTTATTATTAACTTGGGCATTTTTTTTAATTACAACAGAAGTTATTAAAATTATTTTTGGAACTGATTTTAAAAATATTGAAGCACCAATTGCAGGTGCATTTGAAGTGTTTGGTGTTAATATACCTGCCTATAGATTTCTTGTATGCCTATTTACAATTTTTCTAATTACCATATCCAACATAATTTTTTTAAAAACAGATTTGGGTATAAAAATTAGAGCTTTAATTCAAAATAAAGAAGTAGCTGGTTTAATGGGACTAGATATTAACTTAACCTACAAAGCAGTCTTTGGTTTTGGTTCTTTTATGGCTGGAATTGCAGGAGGTCTCATCGCACCCATGTTAAGCATTGATCCGTATATGGGCAATATTTATTTAGTGAGGTCATTTTTTGTTGTTATTGTTGGTGGAGTTGGTCATTTACTATCAGGAACTGTTATAGGAAGCTTCTTGATTGGTGGGACTGAAACTTTATTTGCAATATTTTCTGATCAAGTTGTATCACAAGCGTCAGTCTTTTTATTGGCAATCGTTTTATTAAGATTAAGACCAAATGGAATAATGAATAAAAAAGATGTTTAAATATAAAAAATTTAATTTTATTTTTATATTTGTGTTTTTAACATTTATACCCATGATATTTAAAGGGTATATAGTTTTTATTCTTCCCCAATACATTTTGTTTGGTGTTTTAGCAATGTCATTAGCATTCATCTGGGGAAATGCAGGTATCTTAAGTTTTGGTCAAGCCTCTTTCTTTGCAATTGGAGGATATACCTTTGGATTATTAATTAAATTTTTTCCAGAAATTAATCATTTTTTTTTAGGTTCTTTAATTGTTATTTTTCTGGGTTTTGTAGTTGCAGTAATTACAAGTTATTTTTTATTTAGTGCAGGAGTTAAAGCGACATATTTTGTGTTAGCAACATTGGCATTATCTATCTTAACTGAGCAATTAGCTGTCACCAAATCTACTCTTACAGGAGGATGGAATGGATTATTTGTTGATCGTATTAACATAAAGGTTGGTGATTTTACTCTTTTAGATCTAAGTGGAGATGTTAAATTTTTTTATCTCATTTTGTTTATTTCTTTAATTACATATTTGATTTTAAATTATCTTGAAAACAACAAAATTGGTAAAGTTTTAAGGGGTATCCGAGAAAATGAAAATAGAATGTTAGCCATGGGTTACAAAACTTCCTTTTATAAAACAGTTGCTTTTGGAGTCTCGGGCTCAGTTGCTGCACTAGCGGGAGCATTATATGCTGCACATGCAAGCTTTATTTCTCCATCGATTGCAGGAGTTTTATTTTCTACAGAGGTTGTCGTTTGGGTTGCTATTGGAGGTCGCTATTCTTTACTGGGTGCTTTTGCAGGTGGAATTATTGTTTCATTTTTATCAAGCTATCTAAGTACTATCACACCACAGTATTGGCAGTTATTTTTAGGTATCATTTTTATAGTTACCATCATATTCTTTAAAGATGGATTAGCTGGAATATTTAAAAAAAGATATGAAAGAAATAATATTAAATGAAAGAAAATACTTTACTAGAAGTTTCTAATTTAACAAAAAATTTTGAAGGGTTTGTTGCAAATGAAGACCTTAATTTAAAATTTAAAAAAAATGAGATAAATTGCATTATTGGCCCTAATGGGGCAGGCAAAACAACTTTTATTAGTTTAATATCAGGTCATTTACAACCAACTAAAGGAACCATTATTTACAAAAATAAAAAAATTAATAATTTAGATGTTGTTACGAGAGCAAAGCTAGGCATAGCAAGAAAGTTTCAAACACCAAGTGTTTTTAGTAATTTAACTGTTTTAGAAAATTTAGAACTTGCGATTTTAAATAGCAATAAACAAGAAAACTTAAAAGAAGTATTAGATGGAATTTTAAACTTAATTCAACTAAGTCAGGAAAAATATACCCTTTCACAAAATTTATCGCATGGTCAAAGACAATGGTTAGAAATAGGTCTATTACTAGGGATTGATGCAGAATTACTTTTAATTGATGAGCCAACCTCAGGTATGACTGATTTTGAAACTGCCGCAACATCAAGACTAATTAAGGATTTAGTCAAAAACTACAATAAAACAATTATTATTATTGAGCACGATATTGCTTTTATTAAAGATTTGAATTCAAATATAATAGTTTTGCATCTTGGAAGATTATTTGCAACGGGGTCTTATGAAGAAATAACAAAAAATAAGAATGTAAAAGATATTTATTTAGGAAATGAAAAGTAAAATTTTAAAACTAATAAATGTAAGCTCTGGTTACGGTGAAATTAAAATTTTAAAGAATATTTCTTTAGATCTTAATGAGGGTGAGATTTTAGGGATTTTAGGTAGAAATGGTATGGGGAAGAGTACATTGATTAAAACAATTTCTGGCTTAATCAAACCTTATGAAGGAAGTATTTTTTTTAAAGATCAAAATATAACAAGCAATGAAAGTTTTCAAAAAGCAAAACACGGAATTACAACTGTTATCCAGGGAAGAGGTATATTCTCTGACTTAACGGTATTTGAGAATTTGATTTTTGGTAAAATTGCAAGTGGAGAGAAAAAAATAAACAAAATTGAAGAAGTTTTTAACTATTTTCCCAAACTTAAAGAAAGAATTAAGCAAAAAGCTGGAACACTAAGTGGTGGTGAACAACAAATGTTAGCAATTGGTAGGGGATTAATGACAAACCCGGTCCTTTTTTTACTGGATGAACCATCGGACGGTATTATGCCAAAACTTATTCATGAGATAGGCGACACGATTTTAAAGATTAATAAAGAACAAAAACTAAGTTTTATTATTGTTGAGCAAAATTTAAACTTAATAAAAAAAACAACTCAAAAGTATATTGTTCTTGAAAAAGGAGAGGTAGTTAAACAAGGTATAACTAATGATATAATTAAAGATAAAAATATTATTGATAAATATTTATCTGTTTGATGAAAACATTACCTAAAATAAAAGAATTAAAAAAAAAATTATCAAAAAAAATAAAATTTACAAAATTTTATAAAAAATTATTTAATAAAATTCAAATTCAAGATCAGCACATCAAATCTTTTATTAGTATAAATCAAAAAACTAATTTCCATAAAAATACTTCTTTACCATTACAAAATATACCTATTGCGATTAAAGATTTAGTTCATTTAAAAGGTTTAAAATGCACTAGTGGTTCATTAGTATTTAAAGATAGACTTAGTACTAAAAATGCAAAAATAGTGAATAGATTATTGAGAGCAGGTTCGCAAATTATTGGAAAAAATAATCAAGTTGAGTTTGCTTATGGTTCTTGGGGAACAAATAAATTTTATGGAACAACAGTAAATCCCTTAGACTCAAAGATTGATCGAGTTTGTGGAGGCTCATCAAGTGGTTCAGCAGCATCAGTAGCAGCTGGATTTGCTTCAGCAAGTATTGGAACTGATACTGGAGGATCAATTCGAGTACCCGCTGCATATTGTGGACTATTAGGATTAAAAACATCTCGTGGAAGAATTCCTTTAGATGGTGTTGAATTATTATCAAAAGAATTTGATACTATAGGAATATTTGCAAATTATATTGATGATATTGATGATGTATTTAAGGTAATTAGTGATCAATATAAATCAAAAAAAATTAAAAAATTTAACATTTTGTTCTTACCAGATAATTTTTATCATGGTTTTTCAGAAAATATAATTTTTGAATATAAAAATTTTTTATCAAAATTAAAAAAACTTGATATTTCTTTATCAAAGGTAAACTTAAAAAAAAAAAATTCTTTTTTTGTAAATAAAACAATTCAGATGATGTCTTATCGAGGATACAAAATATTTAAAAAATATATAGAAAATAAGAAATTTGTTATTAATGAAGATGTAAAATCCAGATTATTAAGTGGAAAAAATATTACTTCTCAAGAGTTTAAGAAAACACAGATAATAAGAAAAAAGCACATAGATAGTTTTGATAAAATCATTCAAGATAATATTATTATTGCTCCAGTTACCAAGTCCACAGCTCCAAAAATTAAAGATGTTAATCAAAACGTACTTCCCTCTGAATATTGTAGATTTGTTAATTATTTAGATCTTTGTGCAATAACTTTTGTTGTCAAAAAAAATAAATTACCAATAGCTGTTCAAGCTATAGCTAAAAAAGGAAATGATGAAATGTGCATTAATTTTGTGAAAGAATTGTATAATAAAAAAATTTTAATATATTAAAATTAACTCATTTAATTAAAAAAAATTTCTAGCAAAAATATTTCAAAAAATGGGGGAAGCGATGATTTCTGGTGAAAAGACAAATTTCATTTGGACAACAAAATACGTCTCTCCACTTAGGAACACTATTAATGTTCTTTTAATATAGGGCTAAAAAATAATACTAGAAAAATATTACAAAAATGATAGCCTTTTTAATAATGAGAGAATATGGCATCACATGAAAAAGTAACCATTCGTGCTAAAGACGCTCAAGCTTTCGACGTCGCTGCTGGGCAACGCATCCGAATTTGCACACCAAAAGGACATCAGGCTGCAGACTTTTTTGCATATAATGCAAATAGTATGGATGAGTGGCTCTCCCCGCCACATACTTGGATTGCCTCTACCTCTGTGAAACCTCGGCCTGGTGACGTCTTCTTATCACGGTTTCGTCGGCCAATGCTGAAGATGATTGAGGATGGGGGAGAGGGAATACATGACATGCTGCTCCCTGCCTGTGACCAGTTCCGCTACGAATTTTTTGGATACGAAGGTCCGCATCCAAGCTGTTCTGACAATCTTATGAATGTTATGCGGCGTCGTGGACATGAAATTAACGTAATTCCTCAGCCGGTGAATTTTTTTACCAATACAAATGTCCAAGAAAATGGCACCTTGGTTGCACCGAAAAACATCGTAAAACCAAATTCCTACGTGGTTCTCGAATCTGTAATTGATACCGTCTGTATAGTTTCTTCTTGCCCATTCGACATTAGTCCAGATGGATGGGAAATCAATGGTGGTGGAGCCGTAACAGAATTGGAAGTCGAACTTTTATCTTAAACAAGACATCACTAATGATATAATCAAAGATAAAAATATTAAATGGCTGCTTGATTAAAACATTAACACACAACATTAAAATTTAGTAAAATCTTAATTAATTTACATAAAAATAAATAACAACGTTCCCTCAGCCCGGTGCCATGAACTAGGATACCCCCACAAGCAACAGGCAACTGGATTGGGGAATAATTATTATAGAAGTACACTTTGAGTAACACCTAAAGTGTCAGCTCAAGGTTAACATCAGTTAACATAAGATATGTTAAGGGACATTTAGAATTTGTAATAAAAATTATAATCTCTATATTTGAATTATCATTTAGTAATGAACTTTTCCAGGGGGACATTATATTTTGCTCAAACTTATCTTATTCTCCCTGGATTTTATTTATCGTAATAAGGCTCACCCTTCTTGAGTGAATATAACATGGCATAGGTTGGCACATTTGCTAAATATTCAGAATGGTTTCTTTGATATTCATGGTCTTGTTCAAAATGAGCTTCAACCATTAATGATACACTCCCTAATCTCCAAATTAATATTACTAAACTTATTAATATTCCTATTTGTACTGCAAACTCCCAATTTATATTTTCCATTATTTCTCCTTTTTAATTAAGGCTATCATTTTTGTAATATTTTTTTTCATAATTTTTTTTATTATTTTTTTAAAGGGGCCGAATTTATGAAAACAAAAAAGCTGGGACTAACTGTCTGAAACAGACATTATATAGTAAACTATTAGGATC
>Ga0115002_10008397_pt1 | contig 11443 bp, 11 predicted proteins | sample ArcticOcean_MG_C_8_FD_89576 | JGI IMG/M metagenome (GOLD analysis project Ga0115002, IMG submission 89576) | Marine microbial communities from western Arctic Ocean - ArcticOcean_MG_CB11_86 | ecosystem: Environmental > Aquatic > Marine > Oceanic | place: Arctic Ocean: Canada Basin | collected... | reverse complement strand
CTAACTGTTTTGCTTGTATTCCGATTGAAGAAGTGGTCCAATTCGTTCGCTGTGAAATAATTTTTTTTAATAAGTTGTTGAATTCTAAAGGTTGAGTCTAGCTTGTAGGGGCTGTGAACCTTGTTTGCGGTCCCATGGGTGAGTCAATGGGGAAATTAGCCGTCGGGCGTTTCCGGCCCTTTCAGAAATGGTCTGCCAATACTGCCTTTCGTATTTCCTGCGTCTTCATTCTGTTCTTCTTCGCTTCAATCCAGTTTGTTCCTCCAGCTGAATCAGCCCCCGGAAGGCGTCGAGCCCGGGCGGTTCTTCCGGTAAACGTGCAAGAGGCCGCGTTGGCCCGGATCGGCCGGGGCGTCAGTGCGACCGGAACGATCTATCCGCTCAGCGAAGTTAAGCTAATGAGCCGGGTCGAGGGCCAGGTTCAGGAGGTGAAGGTTCGCGAGGGGGACATTCTTCTTAAGGGCCAAATTCTCGCTACGCTCGACTCGACCATCCAACGAATTCAGTTGGCGTTGGCTCAGAGCGAACTGTCCTCTGTCCGCGCCCGCGTGAAAAAGCTCAAGGCCGGATTCCGGCCCCAGGAGATAGCGGCCGCCGAGGCGGGTGTCGAGCAGGTTCGCGCCTCTCTCCAGCGCTCGGAGGCCGAGCTTGAGGGTGCCAAGGCGCGGCTTCAGGAAGCCGAGATTAACGCCAATTCGCTTGAGGCCATGTTCAAGCGCGGGGTGATAAGCCGCCAGGAGTGGCTCAAGGTTTCGACTGAGGCCCTTCGCGCCCGTGCCGAAATCGCCGAGCGGACGGCCCGCATCAGCGAGGACAGGGCGCGGATCAACGTGGTCGGCGAAGATCTCAAGCTCAAGCGGCTCGGCAGCCGCTCCGAGGACATCGAGGCCGCCCAGGCGGACGAGCAAAAAGCGCTCCAGAATGTCCTTCTTCTTCAGACCCAGCTCGACTACTTCAATATCCAATCCCCCATCTCGGGCGTCGTCACAGAGCGCCGGGTGGAGCCTGGGGAACTGGCCGTCAACCGTGCGCACCTGTTCACCCTGGCCCAGATCCGCAAGCTTCGCGTCCGCGCCCGGGTGAGCGCACTCGATCTGACCCGCCTCAAAATGGGCCAGAACACCCTAATCGAGCTCGATGCGTTTCGCGGGCGGATTTTCAGGGGAAAGCTCAGCCGGATATATCCTCAGGTCGATCCCCGCGCCCGCCAGCTTACCGTCGAGGTCGAACTCGATAACTCGAATCTCGAACTCAAGCCTGGGCTGCTCGCCCGCCTGAAATTTGAACCCCTGATGGGCCGGGAGGTGATCAACCTGCCGGTTCACGCGGTGACCTGGGATGGCAACACCGAGCGACGGGTGGGCTATGTCTATGTCATCAAACGAAAGAGCGGGAAAAAGGGAGGCAAAGGCGGCCCTGGCGCCCGGAACGGCCAACCGCACAAGGAGGGGGATAAACGCCTTCGCGAGGCTTCAGGGCAGGCCGAGGCAGGTGAGAGGGAAGTGGGCGCTCGGCGCGGCGGTGGCAAAAAGGGCCGTAAGAATGGGCCGCAATACGTCGCTGTAAAACGCGAGGTCAAGCTCGGCGAGATGGTGGACGGGAGAATCGAGATTCTCGAAGGGCTCAAGGTGGGCGAGAAGGTGATCATCAGCGCGACGGGCCAACTTAAGGATGGCAAGGCCATCCGTATAGTCAACTGAAAATTCAGAAAGGGTCTTTCATGTCGCTCAGCCGGCTTTGCATCAGAAGGCCTGTCGGAACAATCATGGGCGTCATTTGCGCCCTCGTCCTTGGAAGCTTCGCTCTCACCCGGATTCCGGTGGATTTCCTGCCCCGGATCATCTATCCCCGCATATTCATCGGAATTGATTTCCCGGGCGCCGACCCCCAGGTGGTCGAGGAGCAGGTGACCAAGGTGGTCGAACGCGAACTAGCGACGACCCAGGGCCTCGTTCGCATATACTCGGTTAGCCGCGAGGGCGCGGCGCGGCTCTGGATGTTCTTTGACTTCAAGCGCGACATTGATCTTGCGCTTCAGGATGCCATCACGAAATTCAACGTGGCGCGGCGCAACCTGCCTGACGAGATACAGACCTCGCTTCAGAACACGCGAATCTTCAAGTCCGACCCGGCGCAGGTGCCGATCATTGAGTACGCCCTGTCCTCGAAAAAAATGAAGGGCCCTGAGCTTCAAACCTGGGCGCGCAAGGTGCTAATTCCCCAGCTAATGGTGGTACCCGGCATCGCATCGGTCGAGGCCTTTGGCGGCCAGGCGGAGGAAATCCAGGTGCTCGTGGACTTCCCCCGGATGCAGGGGCTGGGGCTGAGTCTTCCCAGCGTATTGAGGCGCATGCGATCTGAGAACATGGACCTGGCTGGTGGGCGGGTGAAAACAGCCGAGCGCGAATATTCGAGCCGCACCCAGGGCAAGCTCCGATCGCCCGACGAGCTTAAGCGCCTGATCTTTCCGACGCAGGACGGCCGCCGCGTCTATTTGAGTGATTTCGCCAAGGTCAAGGACAAGGGTAGGGACCGGCGGATTTTTGTCTGGCTCAACGGCGAGGAGAGCATCAAGGTTGTCGCCCTCAAGCAGCCCGACGCGAACACGATTTCCGTTGTGGACGGGCTGACCGCCCGGATGCGGTTTCTCAAGCGCTACGGCATCGTTCCTCCCGAGGTGAACCTGACCGCGATTTCGGATCAGAGCTTTTTCATCCGCTCCTCGATTAAAAACGTTCTAACCTCGGCTCTGGTCGGCGGAATGCTCGCGATTGTTGTAGTCATTCTATTTCTTGGGAGCCTCAGGCGCACTCTCATCATCGGGCTGGCCATTCCTGTCGCCTCGGTGTTTACCTTCTTCTTAATGTGGATGTCCGGCTTCACCTTCAACATCTTCAGTCTCGGCGGGGTGGCGCTGGGGGTGGGTATGCTCGTCGATAACGCCATCGTCATGCTCGAGAATATTTCGCGCCATCAGGGGATAGGAGACGACCCGGTAAAGGCCGCCGAGGATGGTGCAGCGGAAGTCGAAACTCCGATGATCGCCTCGACGCTTACAAACGTGGCAGCGGTTCTCCCGTTTCTTCTGGTCTCGGGGTATGTCGCACTTTTATTCCGCGAACTGATACTGACGATCACCTTCGCCTTTATATGCAGTCTGTTCATCGGCCTCACCGTGGTGGCCATGCTATCGGCCCGTATGCTTCAGATTCCGATGACAAGCGGCATCAGCCGCTTTCCGCTGTTTCGGTTTTTCTCCTGGTTTGTCGAGCGTTTAAATACAATGTACCGCGCGTCTTTGGGGCCGGTACTCCGGATGCGTTGGGTAGTAATCGTCGTGGCACTGCTCCTGTGCTCGAGCGGCTATCTTCTTATCGGAAATCTCGGGAACGAGCTATTGCCGCAAGTGGACGACGGACGCGTCACGGTGGACATCCGTTTCTCGCCGGGGGGCAAGCTCGAATACACAAAGGAAGTTACCCGCCGGGTGCATGACATGCTTTTGAAGGATGCCGAGGTGGACAAGGTGTTCGCCACGGCGGGCGGGCGGCTGTTCGGGCGGAATTTCTCGGCCTCAGCCTCGAGGGGGCGCATCGCGGTGAACCTCAAGCAGGGCGTGAGCGTATTTGACTATGTTCGGAAGCTCAGGCCCCGGCTCTCTCGGCTCGAATATCCCGACGCGCGGATCTATGCCTACAAGAGCCGGGTGCGCGGTCTCAGGACATCCAACTCCCGGCATAACAAGAGCTTCTCGCTCGGGGTGCGCGGAGACGATTTGAGAGTCATCAACCAGATTGGCGAGGAGACAGTTGATCGTCTTCAGGGCATCCCCGGGTTGAAAAATGTTCAGTTAAACGAGGATCGGCCCCGGCCTGAGTACCACATCAAGATAAACCGTGAGCGCGCGGCCGAACTTGGTCTTTCGGTCGAGGAGGTGGGCGACACCGTGAGCACCGCCATCGATGGCTCGGTGGCCACCTACCTAAACCGGGCGGATCTCCGGGTGCCTGTCCGGGTGAAACTCTCGGACACGGAGATCAACAGCGAGCAGGACCTGGAGAATCTTCCGCTCTTTCCGGTGGGCCGGGAGTCCACCCGGTTGAGCCATGTGGCTCAGGTGCGCTATGGGACGGGAAGCTCGGTCATCGTACGCGTCGATCAAAACCGCAGGCTTCAGATAACGGGTGATATCTCGGGCCGCTCGCTGGGCGACGTGAGCAGCGACGTGCGCGCCCGGCTTGCGGACATGAAGCTGCCCCGGGGCTACTTCATTCTCCCCGGTGATGATGAGGAGAATCTCAATAAATCGAACCGCGAGTTGTTGACGCTCGCCTTGCTCGCGATATTCCTGGTCTATGTTGTGATGGCGATTCAGTATGACTCGTTCATTAATCCGTTCGTTATCATTTTCTCGGTGCCGCCCGCGCTATCGGGTGCGCTTTTTGGGCTCTACCTGACAGGAACGCCTTTCGGCTCGACGGTACTCATCGGGATAATTCTTCTTGTCGGCATCGTCGTCAACAACTCGATCGTCATGGTGGATTATATCGAGCAACTCAGGGAGCAGGGAATCGATCTGCGTGAGGCCATCATCGAGGGCGCCTCGACCCGCCTTCGCCCGATTCTCATGACGACGCTGACGACGGTGTGCGCGCTGGTGCCGTTGGCGATCGGATGGGGGCAGGGCTCGGAAATGCTCAAGCCCCTCGGGGTGGTCGTCCTGAGTGGCCTTTCGCTCTCGACCCTGTTTACGCTATTTTTGGTCCCGAGCATTTTCCTTGTGGCGAAGAACGGTGTCGTCCGGCTCAGAGGTTTGGTAGGGCTGGCGCCGAAGGATTTTTCCGCCAGCCGGTAGCGCCTTGCTTATATCGAATTTCCTTTATTTTGCCTAACGCTAGCGCCCGCCGGTAAATACCGATAAGATTCTCCCCGGTTTCCATATGAAATTATCATTACATTCGGCTTTCCGTGAGGTGGAGCGATGGCGAGCAATGCCAAGAAAAAAGACGGTTCGGGCATCGGCCCCCTGATCCGGGCGGACGGGCGCATGCCCGACGAGTGCCGCGAGGTGAAGGCGCAACTCGGCTACATTCAGACTTCGCCGGGTAGTTGCCTCTTTGAGATGGGTAACACGCGGGTTCTGTGCACGGTTTCTGCTGAGAATTCCGTTCCGCCCCACAAGCGGGGAAGCGGCGAGGGCTGGGTGACGGCAGAGTATTCCATGCTGCCGGGCAGCGGCACCTCGCGCGTTCCGCGCTCGAAATCGGGGAGCGGTAGGACGCTAGAGATTCAGCGCCTCATCGGTCGCTCGATGAGAGCCATCGTGGATCTGGAACTCCTCGGCGAGCGGACGCTTTATGTCGATTGCGACGTGCTCCAGGCGGACGGGGGGACGCGCTGCGCTTCGGTCACAGGTGGATATATCGCGCTGAGCCAGGCGATCGATTCCTTGATGAAAACGGGCGGGCTCGAGAAGAATCCGCTGATCGGCTCCGTCGCGGCGGTGAGTGTGGGCATCATTGGAACGACGCCGATTCTTGATCTTGATTATGGCGAGGATGTCGAGGCCGAAGTGGACATGAATGTCGTCATGACGGGGCAGGGCCGCTTCGTCGAGATCCAGGGCACCGCCGAGGGCGAGCCGTTTAAGAAATCCGAGATGAACAAGCTCATCCTGCTGGCCGAGAAGGGAATCGGTCAGCTCTCCGAATTGCAGGACCGCTACCTCGGGGTCTCCTGAGGTGGTATCGCTTCGTGAAGATCATTTTTGCCACCCGAAACGCCGGGAAGGTTCGAGAGCTTAGGCACGCGCTCGAGGGTTTGCCGGTCTCTGTTCTCTCCCAGAGTGAAGCCGGCATCGAGGCACAGGCCGAAGAGTTGGGCGAGAGCTACGCCGAAAACGCGCTAATTAAAGCCGAGGCGGTCTGCCTGGCGTCAGGGCTCCCCTCCCTGGCGGACGATTCGGGGATTGAGGTGGATGCGCTTCCGGGCGAGCTGGGGGTGCGTTCGGCCCGCTTCGGTGTCGAGGGGCTTGACGACGGGGGGCGCAATCGCTTGTTGCTCAAGCGCCTTGAGGGTGTGGCCGAGAGTGGCAGGGGCGCGCGTTATGTGTGCGTCCTGGCATATTGCCGCCCCGGTCGGGAGCCAGTTTATTTCGAGGGCCTGATGCCGGGGCGAATTTTAGAATCCCCGAGGGGCGAAGATGGATTTGGCTACGATCCGATCATGCTCGTTCCCGAACGGGGCATGAGCGCCGCCGAGTTCGATCTTGATATGAAAAACAAGCTCAGCCACCGAGGCCAGGCGCTCATGGCGTTCCGTGAGTGGCTGACGGGGGAGTCGGGTGCCTAGGCCTGGAGAATTTCGAATTATTTCGAAGCTGTTTTAGTAATTTTCATTAAAGGAGATTTTTTATGTCGAGGGTAAGCCAGATTGGTTTGGACGAGGCGCAGGGCGAGACTGCCCACCTTTATGAAGCGACGACACAGATGCTGGGCCGGGTTCCGCATTCGTTCCAGGTTCTGGGGCAAACCCCGCTTGTCGCGCGGATGCTGCTTCTCTTCAACGCCACGATGCAGCGCGAGGGAGCCGGGAGCGTTCTATCTTGCAAGCTCAAAGAAATGGTCATCATCAAGACGAGCCAGGTGAACGCCTGCAACTACTGAATGACCCACAATATGTCGCTTGGTCAGGCGGCGGGAATCACCGAGGCGCAGATTGAGGCGATTGTCTCGGAGGGGTACATGGACTCGCCCCTCCTTTCTAACCGGGAGAAGGCGGCGGTCCTCTGGGCGGAGCACGTCACGAAAAACACTGCCCGCGAGCGGGACGATATCTTCGAGATCGTGAATAAGGAGTTCACCGAGACCGAGTTGATCGAGGTGACGCTGATGAGCTGCCTGTTTAACTCCTGGAACCGATTTATGGACTCGCTTCAGGTGCCGATCGAGAAGCAGGGCGAGGTCGATAAGATTCAAAAATCGGTTACTCTGGACCCCGCGAGGGTGAAGGATTATCTCCAGACGATGATCGACAACTGGCCCGAGACGTTCCCTGAGCCGGACGGGCAGGCGCTCAGCTAGGCCGCTCATTTAAGTATTTGAGTCACAAATGCACGAACGCCCCCGGATATTCGGGGGCGTTTTGCCTTAGCACCATAAACGGGAATTAACTGTCTTTGGCCAGGCACTCTTGCCCGCAGTATCTTCTGGCCGGCCATCGTGCGCAGCCAATGACAGATAGCTTTGGCTCCCCGACGAGAGAGGTTCGCGCCGGCCGCCATGCGTCGATTTTCACCGCAGTTTTTTGCCCGTCTCAGGGCATACGAGTCGCTTTCGGTGGGTGTAGCTGTGGTACGCGCCCCAGCCGATGGGCAACAGGACATAAGCGACGCCGAGCATGATCAATGTGCCGATTAACCGGATTTCCTCAATCATGAACACCTCCCTTTGAATTGATTCGGACCCAGCCGGAGCGTCAGGCGATGTGCTCGAACAGCGGGGTGTACTCTTCCCGTAAATCTTCCGGGTCAATCACCTCAGCGATGCATCCCTGGTTGTATCCCCGCCTCTCGGGCCAGCGGGTGCAGTTATTCATCTGAATATCGGTGATCCCGCCCATGAGAACATTCCAGCCCGCCTTGGCTGCTTTTATTTGAATCCGGGCGTCCCGATTCGTCTCGGGACAAGCGTGGTTCCGGCTTCCGCTAAGGGTAATGAACGTGTGGGCTGCCTTGAGTAGGGGAGGGCCGTAGATTGTCAAACTCACTAAAACTAGCAAGACGCCGAAGATCAGGTAATTCATGTTCTAGTCCCCCCTATTTCCGGCGGTGGGGCGGGTGGTTAGCCCGCGGGAGAGCTTCTAGGGTAAATATAGTCCCGGATTCGTGGTTTGGCTCGTGTTTCGGACCCTGTAATCCGAACCCTTTGCGGGCGGATTAGTTGTTCGGTGCCGGTGTGGGCCCTATACTCGTCCGGCATTGATTTCGGACTTGAACCTATCCCCGCCGGGCAGAGGCATAAACCCCGGTGGTTAGCGCCCTCACTAGAGGGCAGGAGTGACTTTTAAATGACAGACCTCGTTCTTGATGAGGTTTTGGAGAAGGCCGCAACGGGCCGCGTTTTGGAAATTTATGAGGATATCAAGCAGACTCTTCGCACCACCCAAGTCAACTTCCTTTTCCGCTCGCTAGCGGTGCACGAGTCCTATTTCGCTGCTGCCTGGGAGGCGCTTCGGCCCAACGCTTCGATCATTTATTTCGAGCGTTGCGCCGACAGCCTGCGAATGAGGATGACACCGCCCATGCCTGAGGATGTCCCTGATTTCGAGGAAGAACTCGAGGAGGAATGCGATTACACCGAGGAGCAGATCTCCGAGATCAATCAGATTCTGGACGTTTACAATTACATTAATCCGAAAAACCTGATACTCGTGGATGCGCTCCGTGGCTCTCTCGGGGGAATAAAAATCGGCGGCGTTGCCCCAGGTTTCGATGAGGATCTTGAATCCCTGCCCCGTGGGGCCTTTCCTGGCATGGCGGCGCCCGAGCTAGTCCAGCCGGTGGAAGCTGCTGGCGAGGTCGGCGCCCTTTTCGAACGCATACAGAAAGAAACCGGCTTCGGCGGAGTTCCGAGTGTCTGGCGGGCGCTCGCCCGGTACCCCGAGATGATGTCGCGGGCCTGGGACCTCGTGCACGAGGAGAGGCAAAAAAAGGGTTTTGACATCACGGTGAGCCTCTCCCAGGGTGCAGCAGGCGCCGCAGCCCAGGAGTTCCCACATCTGGTGGAACTTGGCCGCGAGAAAGTGCTGGCGCTGGGATGCAGCGAGGGTGAGATTGACCTGATCCAGAAAAAACTAGACCATTTTATCCGCCTGATACCACAGACCAACGTTTCGATTTTGCTGATGAAAGCGGCGATTGCGGGTGAAGGAAAAGTCCGGCGCAAGCCGTTCGAATAAGCCTCCCGACACGCGAAACCTGTCCCGGCAATAATTTTTTTAGTGCAGGAGCTGCCTCGTGTCGGAACTCTCCCCATTATTCCTGATGCTGGCGATAGGAGCGCTTTTCTTCGCCGGGTTTGTGAAGGGCACCGCTGGCTTCGGCATTACGCTGATTGTTCTGCCGGTCCTCGTGCTAGTGATGACGCCGCAGGAGGCGATCATCCTCAATTCCCTTCCGGTATTTATGATGAATGCCGCGACGGCGGCCACCTCTGGGCGCGAATTCCGTGAGTTGAGGCATATCAGGTGGATGCTGCCCATTGCCTTCATTTGCGTGCCCTTCGGCGTAAAAATGCTCATATGGGTCGATCCTGAGCCAGTCCGCGCCCTCATCGGGCTCATGATTATTCTCTTCATCGCGATGCGTTTATCGGGCTGGCGGCCGCCTAAAGTATCGATGATGGGCCAGAAGGTTTTCGGGGCCGTCATGGGCGCAATCATCGGGTTCATCTTTGGGATGATCATGATGCCGGTGGCGTTCATCATTTTTTACTTGAACACGCTCGCGTTAAGGCGTGAGTCGTTTGTCTTCCTGCTCAACATCATCGCGACCGTCCTGTCCCTCATTCAGGTTTCGTCGTTCTACTGGCATGACCTGTATGCCGAAGGGGCCTGGTGGCGCAGCGTGTTGATGCTCATTCCGGCGCTGGCCGGTCTCGGGGTAGGCACCCGTCTCCGTCGTAGGCTGTCGGAGCAGATATTCGAGCGTCTTGTTCTCGTGTTGCTCGGTGTCGCCGGGCTCATCTTGCTTATCCGCTACGGTACGGTTCTGTTTTGAGTGGATATGAGTGGGCCGCCGCCGGGGTGATCCTTGCCGCCGGAGGGCTGATCAAAGGGGCCATCGGTTTCGGCCTTCCCGTGTTCGCGAATTCCTTTCTTTTCCTTTTTATGGCGCCACAGAAGGTGGTCGTCCTGATGTCCGTGCCGGTGTTGGTGACGAACCTACTCAACGTTCGGACGGGCTGCGAGGACTGGCGGAGCCTCCGGCATGTGCTTCCCTATATTATCGCGGGTACCGCGACCGTTCCGATGGGCTTGGTATTTCTGAACAGAGCGAATCCCGATGTCATTCGTATCTTCCTCGCGGGGGTGGTTTTTTTCTATCTGGCGATGCACCAGCGGATTCCGGCGATGGATTCATTTCGGACGGGCGTGCGCACAGCCATTGGGGTGGGGTGCGGTTTGCTCGTGGGTTTCACTATGGGCGCCACCGGAATCACAGGGCCGGTCCATGGCGTGTATCTGGCGATGTTCCTCTGGCCCAAGGATGTATTCGTGTTCGTAATTAACGTGTTTAATGTCCTCACGGCGGGCACACTGGCAGGTTCCCTTGCGGCCCAAGGGAAATATAGTGTCGAGGCGTTCTGCGAAATTGGACTGGCCCTGATACCTGTTTTGGCGGGCTTCGCTGCCGGGGTGCGGATACGAGATCGCATTCCGCAGGAGATGTTTTACCGGGTGGTTAGGGGGGTGCTGCTCCTGATTGCGCTCTTCCTTGCGGGGCGCTCAATCTGGCATTTGAGCTAAATTGGGCAAGATTCAATTTGTCCTAATATTAAAGTATTTATTCAACGTAATTTTAGTATAAAAACTTGCCTTTTCTTTGTCATTTTTCCAGAAAGTAAATAAATTCATGGACATTTCCAGGCGATCTCCTATACTTATTTTATCCAGGAAAGTAAGGGGGGATCGGGGGGGTGCTCTTTGCGGGGCGAGGCCGAAAGGCCTCGTTGCGCTTGAGTGGGTTATGAATTCACTCTTTCCATCTAGTTCGAAATCATGGTGTGACAGTGGTCACTTTTCCCACTCCTGTGGCGGGTCATTGATCCCCCGAATAGAGACAATTTCGGGTCCCCTGGATTTGCCCAAATCTAGCGAAGCAAGGCAATTACACACTCCCCTTCCTTTGTTGACAGTCCAGTTTCCTGGTGTGATTATCTGTGAGCTTTTCGACCCGACGATGCAGGCACCGGGTTAATTGAATTGATGATTACAATTTTCTTGGGCTCGTAGCTCAGATGGATAGAGCAACGGACTTCTAATCCGTAGGTCGCAGGTTCGAGTCCTGCCGGGCCTACCAGGAAAATTGTTTGTGCCTTTGTGGTGGGTGTAGCTCAGTTGGTTAGAGCGCCGGGTTGTGGCCTCGGAGGCCGGGGGTTCAAGTCCCCTCACTCACCCCATTTTCAGTAATATGCTGGTTTCCGAGAGGCAGGCGCCCGTAGCTCAATTGGATAGAGCGTCGGATTTCGGATCCGAAGGTTGGAGGTTCGAGTCCTCCCGGGCGCACCATCGGAAAGACAATCCGCGTTTTGGTTCGTGAAGGATTTTCATTCTGGATTTTTCGGATCGCTAGCTCAACCTGGTAGAGCAACGGACTCTTAATCCGTAGGTTCGGGGTTCGATTCCCCGGCGGTCCACCATATTTTTACTAGGAAACCCGGGG
>Ga0115002_10008396_pt1 | contig 11445 bp, 8 predicted proteins | sample ArcticOcean_MG_C_8_FD_89576 | JGI IMG/M metagenome (GOLD analysis project Ga0115002, IMG submission 89576) | Marine microbial communities from western Arctic Ocean - ArcticOcean_MG_CB11_86 | ecosystem: Environmental > Aquatic > Marine > Oceanic | place: Arctic Ocean: Canada Basin | collected... | reverse complement strand
GTGGCGTTCTACCTCGTTGGGGCTCGGCGAACTGACCCCAGGCTCTTGCGGCAACGCCTTCGGCGTAAAGAATCGAACTGCGGGATTAAATCAAATCACAACTTGCGAGACCACGGCCAGGATGGCCATGTCAAGCTTATGTATCGTCTTGCCATGGCCTCGTCCAACGAGCTTCCTAAGCCCTCTCCGGAGCCCAATCCTGGATAGCCCTGACTCCGACTCTCCCAAAGGGAGACTGACTCGCGTTGCGAGTTGATTTGAGGAAGTATGTCAGCTCAAGAGAAGCTGCCTTGCTAACAGCTCACTCAGAGAACTCGTCCCAAGACGTGGATGTTTTCGTAGTCGGGCCAGCCATATCCGCCGTCGTGATCCTCCACTCCCATCACGCACGTCTTTGCAATTGGCAATTTCGGCAAGAGTTTTTCTTTGCGCGCTTGGATCAAGATATCCTTGAGCATTTCGCCGATGATGTTGACCAAGTTCTCGTCTTCACCCAACTCGCGCTTCTTGCCGTTGGGTGGGATCAGTTCAATTGTCTCGCCCGATTCGTCAAAGGCTTCAGTGGCTTCCAACCAGTCGGGAAACTCCAGCCAATTTTCTTCGATGTACGATTGCCATTGGCCATCGGACCATCCGTCGCGGCGGGTGTCAAAAACAAGAGCGACCCAGCCAGCTTGAGAAATCTGGAATCCCAATGTGATCTGGTAAATTGGACCGTCATTTTCGCCAGGTCCATGGTTGTCGTAATCGGGATAATCACGAACTCGTTGTCGTATAAAATCCTGAATTGTTCTGGAATCCGCTTTTAGATCAATGTTCATCGCAGTTTCGTCATCTTATTATTCGAGGCCAAGTTGTTTGAGCAACTCGACGATTTTACTGTACTCTTCTCGCGACGGTAATTCGTCGTATTCTTCCATGCTACCGCCAGCAGCTTCGCTTGCCATTTCCAGCGCCGTCGTACCGTTGTCGACAATTGCAGCTGGATTGGCTCCGCGGTCGAGCAGCACCGGGATCAGGTCCTTCTTGCAATAGACGATAGCGTACCGGAGTGCGGTCGTTTGTCTATCGGGGTCTCGAATCTCGATATCCGCTCCATTGTCTAACAGCAGCGCTGCGATCTTTGGCTGGCCCCAGAGAACGCAACAATGCAGTGGTGGTGGCGTCCAATCGGTCGAATTGACGATCTTTGGATGCTCTTGGACAATGCGCTGAACAACGTTGAAATCACCGACTTCCATTGCCTCGGCCAAGTCATTGTCGATCGACACTTTGCACCCATACGAATTGAAAACGATTTTCCGGCGCTGCGCCGCGAATTCAGATCATAGTCGATGAGAGTGGATAAAATCCAGAACAACACAGCGATTTTGCTACAAGGGCGATTTTATTGAGTGTTCAATTGATCGCAGTGCAAGAGCGTGCCCATTGCTCGCTTGAGATTGAGTAGAGCTGCGGCATAGGACTGCTCGGCCTGAGCGGCACCTTGCTCCTCGAACGACAAGCGGTTTTGAGCGCTGAGCAGCGACTCGAGCAAGACGCTTGCGGATTGATCATCGCCGGGTAGAGTCTTCCAGCGGTCGTGTAGAAACGCGACTTCCGCTTCGGCTGCATTCATCGATGCTTGCTTGGCGTAGATCTCTTGATAGGTAACGCGAACTTCGCGAAGTGAAGTTTCAACGTCGGCGGTCAACGTGTCCATTGTCGTTTGGAAGTTCGACAGAATCTGGCTGCGTTCCAGTTCTCGACGACGATTGCGAGCGTAGGCAGCTCGTTGACCAAAAGGTACCTCGAGTACCAAACCGGCCGAATAACTGGGCTCTGCATCGTCGAACTGTTGATTGGCCGAGCGCCAGATCCCAAAGTCACCTTGCAGGCCACTGAGGTAGCTTTCCAAGACAACATTAAGAACTGGCAATAGTTCGTTTTTGGACATATTTAGTCGAATGTTCGCCGCGTGAACTTGCTTCATCGCTTCTTCCATTTCTGGACGATTTTGCATCGCGGTCAAAACGGCTTCTTCCATCTTCACGTCGAACATCACTTCCGATGGAGCTTCGTAAGGAAGTAATTCCAGTGCGCCAGACACCTCGAGTCTGGGGGAGTTGACGAGAACTCGAATGCGAGTTTCAGCGTTGCGGACGGCGGCTTCCGCTCGCGTCAGCTCGGTTCTTCGCGCTGCGACAGCAGAATTGGCTCGCAAAATCTGTCGACGTAAAACATCCACTTCCTGGCGTGCCTGAAGTTGCCCGAGCACATCCTCAGCCCGCTTCAAGTGAATCGCTTTCTGCAACACCATCACTCGCTGCAAGTACAACTGCCAGTATGCCTGTGAAACTGACAACAAGTGATTTTGCAATTGGGTTCGCGACTGATGCCAAGCTAATCCCGTCTCCACTTCAGCCAACACAATCGTACTCGTGTTATACGCTCGCCCAGCACCTTGGAGGAGCGGTTGAGTAAAACTGATATTCAATCGCGAGTTGGCTTGATGTTTGGGAGTAAAGAAGACGGAGTTGTTGTTTTGGTAACCCAGTTGTTGGGAGACTTCGAGGTCTGCACCTGTGGTAGTCTTGCGACGAACACCTACTGATTGCGACCAATTCTTTTCGCGAAATCGCGTCGGACCGCCCGTGGTCAAGGTATTCCCAACGGGTTCACTCGTTCGCGTGTAAATAGATTCGATGAACGCTGTGGCGTCGAAGGCCGCGTCAGCTTCATAAATCGCCGTCTCGCGAATCTGCCATTGCTTGTTAATTGAGTGAACCTGTGGAGCAAACCGCAGGGCATCGATCACCAGCGATTGCACATCGACGGGTAATTCTTGAGTCCGTCTTTGAGGCTGAATCACTGCGGCTCGCCACCAAGGACGATTGAGATTCCCGGTAACCCCGCCCTCTAAATTTGTGTGCGGAATCAAATTAGAGTTTGGGATTTGTGAAGCGTTTTGAATCTGCCGAATACGAGATACCTGGCTCTGGATAACCTGGTCGTGATTCTGAGGACTCGAAAGCGTTGGACCAACGGGCGCCCCAAATGCGTTTGCTTGAGGGCGTGGATTCGCTTGAATATGTGGAACGGCAGCGTTAGAGTTTGGAACGCTGGCGAAAGGTGGTCTGAATCGGCTGGCTGGCGGTCGGCGGCACTTGAGGCAAGACTTCTGGCGGCAGAGTCCTTTGTCCTGGGTACACCACCTTCGTGTAGTTGAAAGAAGATGACTGCCGATTCCCCGTAGGCGGAGTAGGAAAACCAGAAGCGTTGGCAACCGCGGGCCGCGTCGGCGGACCATAATTTGCCGTTTTCAGATCTTGACCCATCAATAGGCTGGTGGCACTTATCGCAATAAGTGTAGCAGCAAAGGTCAGCGAGTTAACGGTTGAAGGCCCCATTGTAATCCGTGCGCAGGGTGATTCGGTTGTCAGGTAGATAATTCCCTTCAGTTGCTTCATCGACCGCCTGTAAGGAAGAAAAAAGTACAGAATGCGATTACGCCGCATTTATCAAGAAGCCATGTCGCACATTGTGCGAAACCGCCAACACGGACAAAACCCGCACAATCCGACCAAACGGGACGACCCCAGCAATTGTGCCCGAACGGACCTGCTGTCCTAACTGTAACGATTATGACGGGCGAGTTCCCCATTGATGAGGGGAACATGCCCCCTGCCTATTCGCTACGCGACTCAAAAGTGAACTCTCCGTCCGCGTAGTCAATGACCACAATGTCGCCAGATTTGATTTGGTCCTTCAGCAGCTCGGTTGCCAAACGGTTTTGCAGCCGAGTTTGGATGACACGTCGCAAGGGCCTCGCACCATACGCCGGATCGTATCCTTCGTCGGCGAGTTGAGCGACAGCTCTATCGGTCACCGTCATTTCGATTTCGCGTTGATTCAACAACTTCTCGAGATGCTGCATTTGCAAACCAACAATCTTACCGATGTGCTCGCGAGACAACGGGTGAAAGTAGATCGTCTCGTCGATTCGATTGAGAAACTCGGGGAGAAACTTTGTTCGCAAAGCCAGTTCCAGTGCCGAACGAATCTCGCCGTCCGAGCCACCTTGCTCTGTAATCTGCTGAATCGCCTGGCTACCAATATTACTGGTCATCACTATCACGGTATTTGAGAAATCTACCGTGTGCCCGTGATTATCGGTCAAGCGTCCGTCATCTAAAACTTGCAACAGGATATTGTAGACATCGCGATGAGCTTTCTCCATTTCGTCGAGCAGGATGACACTATAAGGTCTTCGCCGCACGGCTTCGGTCAGCTTGCCTCCCTCTTCATAACCGACGTAACCAGGAGGAGCGCCGATCAAACGGCTCACCGAATGTTTCTCCATAAATTCGCTCATATCGATTCGAACCATGGCGGTCTCGTCGTCGAACATAACTTCCGCGAGTGCCTTGCAGAGTTCCGTTTTGCCGACGCCTGTGGGCCCGAGAAATAGCATCGAACCGATCGGTCGATTGGGATCCTGTAATCCACTACGACTGCGGCGGACGGCGTTTGCCACGGCTTCGACTGCTTCGCTTTGGCCGACCACTCGTTGGTGAAGTCGTTCTTCCATGACCAGCAATTTTGCTTTTTCTGTCTCTAACATACGAGTGACAGGAACTCCGGTCCAAGCGCTGACCACTTCGGCGATTTCGTCTTGAGTCACTTCCTGTCGCAATAGTCGGCGAGTCGTTTCTTCTGGTTTGTCGACTTCGTCGGCAGCCTCCTCTTCCTCGCTTTCAATTCGCGCTCGCAATTGACGAAGTTTGACGGTCAAATCGTACAAACGCTGATAGTCAGCTTCATCGACGACTAATCCGCCCGATTGTTTCTGATTGATTGCCGCTTCAAGTTGAGTGGATTCGAGCTCAACTTGCTCGAGGTGTTGCCTAATCTTCTGGACATCGCCCATCCCCAACTTCTCGGCCTCCCACTGTTCGCGAAGGCTGGCCAATTTGTGTTTTAGTTCTCCCATTTCCTCTTCGATGTCGGCCAATCGTCCACGAGCGGACTCCTCCTCTTCCTCCGCAAGTTGGCGGGCAGCCAGTTCGAGTTGTCGAAGCCGACGTTGGACTTCGTCAATTTCGCTGGGAACACTTTCCAATTCCATGGACAATTTACTAGCGGCTTCGTCCATTAAATCGATTGCTTTGTCGGGTAGAAAGCGGTCGGTGATGTAACGGCTGGAGAGTTTCGCAGCGGCGACGAGCGCAGAATCTTTGATTTTGATTCCGTGATGAGATTCGTAACGAGGCTTCAGGCCGCGTAGGATTGCAATCGTATCTTCGACAGACGGTTCGCCGACGTAGACTGGCTGAAAACGTCGCTCGAGCGCCGCGTCTTTTTCGACGTGCTTGCGATATTCGTCTAGCGTCGTCGCTCCAATGACTCGTATTTGACCACGTGCGAGAACTGGCTTGAGTAGATTCGCCGCGTCGGAACTGCCCTCCGAAGCGCCAGCTCCGACAACGGTGTGCAATTCGTCGATAAAAAGAACGACGTTGCCATCGGAGTCTTCGACCTCTCGCAGAACTGCCTTCAAACGCTCCTCAAACTCGCCGCGGAATTTAGCGCCCGCAATGAGTGCGCCCATGTCCAGCGAAATGACCCGTTTGTTTTTTAAACTCTGCGGAACATCGCCATGCACGATACGCAATGCCAACCCTTCGGCAATCGCTGTTTTCCCGACTCCCGGTTCGCCAATCAACACCGGATTGTTCTTAGTGCGACGCGAAAGCACTTGGATGACTCGACGAATCTCGCTGTCGCGACCGATAACGGGATCGAGTTTTCCCTTATTGGCCAAAGTGACAAGATCGATTCCATACCGCTCTAACGCTTGGAACTTGTCTTCGGGATTTTGATCGGTCACTTTTCCCGACCCCCGAATTTGCTGCATCGCTGCTAAGAGGTCGGATTCCTTGACCCCGTTGAGTTCTAAAATACGCTTTGCTTTAGAATCGATTTTCACCAACGCTAACAAGAGATGCTCCGTAGAGACATAATCGTCCTTCATGCCATCTGCTTCTGCCAAGGCACCTTGCAGGACATTCATCATCTCTTGATTTGCCTGCGGAGTCGAACCGCCAGTGACGCTGGGAAAACGTCCCAGTTCAGAGTTTGTGATTTCCATCAGCTGGCCCATATCGACTCCGATCTTGTCCAAGACCGGGCGCACGAGTCCGTCGGTTTCACTGCATAACGCTGCTAACAAATGAAGGGCGTCGAGTTCGGGATTACCGGACTCACTCGCTCGATTCTGCGCAGCCGATACGGCGTTTTGACCCTTGACCGTTAGCTTGTCCATACTAAAACTCATCGCTCGCTCCTCTCTCTTCTCTCGACTTCTTAAGGTCTCTGCTCCGCGCATGCGCAAAGGCATATGCATGAATTGGGGCTATTCGCCAAACGTCGCTCGAAGAAGCCTAACAAGGACCGCGACACAGAATTCTGCCTGGCGACAGAAAAACGACTGACTGAATTATTGGTCTGCCGCGACAAGCGGGTCGTTTACAGACCGCTGCTGCGGTAGACATCCGCTGGGGCGAGAGGAATTCTCTCGCCCCCAGGATGTGTTACCAACAGTCGTTGGAGTCAACCACTCGAAGATTAGTCCGAGAGATTGGTTACTCCGAATCCTTGACTTCAAATTCGGCGTCAATCGTATCGTCGTCAGCCCCCGAATCAGCGTCTTCCGGTGCAGCGGCGTCAGCGTCAGCTTCACCTTCGGGTTGCTCGTACAACGTCTTACTAAATGCCTGAGCAACTTGTTCGAGTTCTGCGGCCGCTTCTTGGATCGCTTTGGTGTCTTCACCTTTGGCGATTTCACGAGTCTTAGTGATCGCTTCTTCGAGTGGTTGCTTGTCGTTGTCGGATAGCTTCTCGCCTAAATCGCGGATCTGCTTCTCCAAGCCGTGACAGCGATGTTCCGCTTGGTTGCGAGCTTCCGCCAACTCGAACTGCCGGCGATCTTCGTCGGCATTCGATTCCGCGTCCTGCCGCATGCTACTGATTTCGTCGTCTGACAAACCGGACGACTCTTTGATCTCAACCTTCTTCTCAACTCCAGTTCCCAGATCTTTCGCTTTCACACTCAAAATACCGTTTTGATCGATATCAAAACTAACTTCGATCTGCGGAACACCTCGAGGAGCTGGCGGAATCTCGTCCAATTCAAAATCGCCAAGCAGACGGTTGTGGGCAGCCATCTTGCGTTCACCCTGGAAAACCTTCAGGTGGACACTGGGCTGATTGTCTGCGGCCGTACTAAACGTATTCGTCTTCTTCGTTGGAATCGTCGTATTGCGTTCCACCAAAGCGGTCATGATTCCACCTTCAGTTTCGATGCCCAACGTTAACGGTGTAACGTCCAACAGCAAAACGTCTGTGCGATCGCCAGCCAAAACTCCACCCTGAATCGCAGCTCCAAGAGCCACGACTTCGTCCGGGTTCACGCCTTGGTGCGGTTCTTTCTGAAAAACAGAATGAACCAACTCGCGAACCTTGGGAACTCGAGTCGAGCCGCCAACCAAAACGACTTCGTCGATATCGCTAGGGCTCAGCTTCGCGTCTTCTAGAGCTTGTAGAACGGGCTTCTTACAGCGGTCGACAAGGTCGTCGATCAGTTCTTCAAACTTCGCTCGCGTAATTGTCAGCTGCAAGTGCTTGGGACCTGAGGCATCGACCATGATAAACGGCAAATTGAGGTCCGTTTGCGGAGTCGAACTAAGTTCCTTCTTGGCCTTTTCGCAAGCCTCTTGCAGACGCTGCAATGCCATCGTGTCTTGTCGCAGGTCGACTTCGTTCTCTTTTTGGAACTCGTCCGCGACGTAGTTAATCAACGCTTCGTCGAAGTCGTCGCCACCGAGGTGCGTGTCACCACTAGTGCTGATGACTTGGAAAATTCGCTTGCCGTCCTCTTCGTCAACTTGAAGAATCGAAACGTCAAACGTACCTCCACCAAGGTCGAAGACGACAATCGTTTCGTCCTTCTTCCTATCGAGACCGTACGCCATTGCAGCCGCTGTCGGCTCATTGATAATCCGAGCAACTTCGAGTCCCGCGATCTGACCAGCGTCTTTGGTCGCCTGTCGCTGAGCATCGTTGAAGTAAGCAGGTACTGTGATAACTGCTTTGTTTACTTTATGACCGAGATACGATTCGGCAGCTTCTTTCAACTTGCGAAGCGTCTTGGCCGAAATCTCTTGTGGTGAGTATTGATCGTCGCCAACGCCAATGCTGACGTATTCGTCCGCACCGCCGACAACTTTGTACGGCACCATCTTCTCTTCTGAACTAACTTCGCTGTGCCGTCGACCCATGAAACGCTTCACTGAATAAACAGTTCGCGTAGGATTCGTTACGGCCTGTCGTCGAGCAGGATCGCCAACGAGCGTCTCACCTTTTTCGGTGTACGCGACAACAGAAGGAGTGAGTCGGTTACCCTCGGCGTTGGGGATAACCTTGGCTTCGGTACCCTCCATGACTGCAACCACCGAGTTGGTAGTTCCGAGGTCGATTCCAATGATTTTTTCACCTTGAGCCATGATATGCTCCTTTCTCAACTTGAACTTCAAGGACTGAGTTTCTGCCCAAGTCCCGTTTTATTTTGGTTTTAAGCTCTTCTCCGTCGTGCAGTGTTCAGTGCACGGTTGGTTCTAATTGCAAAGACCGTGCCAGTTCGATAAATGCGCCGTATAATCTATCGTAAGTTGTTGTTTTGAAAAAGTTTAATAAGATAGTGTTGCCAGCAGCGTCAGCGGCAATTGGGAGCGAGACCGGACAATCTGCCATTATGGCACTTCACGAGCCGGACATTTTGTCCGGCTGCGAGCAAAAGTCCTGCTGCACAACGTCGATACCTACGGTTGATTCTTTAAATATCAACCGATAGAAGTTGGCGAAACTGATCCTTCATCACGGAGTTGGCTCATGCCCCAGCGGAAGCGTCCAGCAAAGGCTAACAAACCTAAGCAAACCAAATCGCAAATCGCCAAGAAACTCGCGGCCACCGACAGGTCCCTCGTTGAATTGGCGAACGAACGAGCGCGCTTGGTTCAACAACTTGCGGACGCCAACAAGAATGCCGACGACGACTCGCTGATCGAAATGGCGGGTAACACTCAATCGATGGAAAAGCTAATCCAATACAGCGATGGCCCGCTGTCCGAAACTTGCGTTCGCGCAGTGCTCCGAGAACTCGTCAGCGGTTCGCGAGATTTGATCCGGCCATTGCGAGTTGCATTCCTGGGACCGAAATACAGTTTCAGTTACCTGGCAACTCTGGAGCGATTTGGAGAGTGTGTTGAATTCGAGCCGGTCACTTCCATCGCCGCCGTGTTTGAAGAAATCGAACGAGGCAATTCTCAATTTGGATTGGTACCGATCGAGAATTCAACTGATGGTCGTATCACCGACACGCTTCACATGTTCGCCAGCAAACCGCAACGAATTTGTGGCGAAGTACAATTGCGAATTCACCACAACCTGCTGGCGAACTGCAGCCGCGAAGAAATAAAAGAAGTCCACAGCAAACCCCAAGCATTGTCGCAATGCCGAAGCTGGCTCAACAAACACTTACCACACGTCCCCCAAGCTCGTTGGTTGGAAACGTCCAGCACAACAGCCGCGGCGGAAACTGCATCGAAACGCAAAGGCGCCGCTGCTATTGCCAGCCAACCTGCCGGTGACCACTATGGTCTGACACTGTTGGCAGGAAGCATTGAGGACAATCCAGATAACATCACTAGGTTCGCAGTGATCGGCAACCACGAGTTAGCTCCCACTGGAAACGACAAAACGTCTCTGATGTTTGAACTGGCTCACGAACCAGGTGCGCTGGCAGATGCCATGAACCTCTTCAAACGAAATCAACTCAACCTAACTTGGATCGAGTCGTTCCCGATGCGGGGAGCCACCAACGAATACGTTTTCTTCGTCGAACTGGAAGGACATCAAGCCGACTCCAATGTCGCAAAAGCTGTCGCCAACTTGCAGAAGAAAGCGCAGCGTCTCACCATCCTCGGCTCTTACCCTAAATCCGAGCCGACGAATTAAGAGCCCGGCCAAGGAGATTTAATTAACGACGGGCAAACATGCCGCGTGATCAAACGGGCCGCGCTGGAGTTTAAGCTTTAGCTTGCCGGAAGTGCGATAACGCGCGAGCGTTCGCGAAGAATCGATCCAACGCTATTCGCAGCCCCGACGCTTATAGCGTGAACTTCAATCAAACGCGATTTGGCAAGCTAAAGCTTGAACTCCAGCGCCCTCTCGCAACACAACGCTTTCGCACAGATCGAAGTCCAACGTCGGTTTCGACATTTTCATGGGTCGTTTTCGCCAGGTCCTCTCACCATGGAGCTTTCCGCAGCAAGCGCCACATAATTCGCTCTTTCTTTCTTCTACGGAGCCGTCCACCTCTCTCCTTCCTCTGCAATTCGGGTGAATCCCGTGATTTTGGGAAGAAAATCCAAGGGGATCTCCGCCTACCGTTACCCCCCATTATTTGCTAAACTTCGGGATTCTAGACTTTTTGAGACGCTTTACGGGAGCTTGTGACGTGCGAAGATTGTTGATTGCCGGAAACTGGAAGATGAACCTTTCCAAGGCAGAATCTGTCGAGTTAGCGACTGCTGTTGCCGAAAAGAGTGGTTCCCTTACCGACGTGGATTGGGCAGTTTGCCCCGCCAGCGTCTACTTGGATGCCGTAAAGTCAGCACTGGGCTCGTCTTCGGTCGGACTCGGTGGTCAAAATATGTATCACGAAGCCGGTGGTGCCTACACTGGTGAGTTAAGCACTGGAATGCTGCAAGACGTTGGTTGTCAGTATGTAATTCTTGGGCATAGCGAGCGACGACACATCCTTGGTGAAAGCAATCAAGACGTGAATCGCAAGGTAATCGCCGCTTTGGCAGCGGGCCTGACCCCAATCGTTTGCGTTGGCGAAACGCTTGAACAGCGTGAGACTGGGCAAACTACAGACGTCGTGGCAGAACAATTTGCAGGTTCACTGGCTGGATTATCGGCTAACGACGCTGCGAAAATCGTTATTGCTTACGAGCCTGTCTGGGCAATCGGCACTGGCAAAGTAGCAACTCCAGAACAAGCAGAAGAGGTTCATGCGGACCTTCGCAGGATTCTGGAAAACCGCTACAATACCGAAGTTGCGTCGACGGTGCGGATTCAATATGGCGGCAGCGTCAAACCTGATAACGCCATCGACTTGCTCAACCAACCAAATATCGACGGTGCCCTTGTCGGAGGAGCATCATTAAAAGCTGATAGCTTTATGGGAATTGCCGAAGCGCTGAAATAGCCCGCCCAATCACGGCAGCACGGAAGAAAAACACTCGGAGTCGGTAGTATGACCAACATGATTTTCCTGGCAGATGACACCTCTTTCTTGTGGACGCTGTGGCAGTATTTTCTTGCCATCAGCCTCTTCACGAT
>Ga0115002_10008394_pt1 | contig 11449 bp, 10 predicted proteins | sample ArcticOcean_MG_C_8_FD_89576 | JGI IMG/M metagenome (GOLD analysis project Ga0115002, IMG submission 89576) | Marine microbial communities from western Arctic Ocean - ArcticOcean_MG_CB11_86 | ecosystem: Environmental > Aquatic > Marine > Oceanic | place: Arctic Ocean: Canada Basin | collected... | reverse complement strand
CAACGCTGCCGCTAATCCATACTACGGCCATATTCTTGATACGCCAGTTGCGGCTTTCGAAAAGACACTTGAAGTGAATATGCGTGGCTACTTCTATATGTGTGTCGAAGCGGGTAAGCGCATGCGCGAGCAACAAAGCGGCAGCATTATCAATGTCGCCTCGGTGAATGGGGTCACGCCGGGAGATAAGCAAGCCGTCTATTCGATGACGAAAGCAGCCGTGATCAATATGTCCCGCGCCTTCGCGAATGAGTGCGGCCAATTTAATATGCGCATCAATACTCTCGCGCCAGGCTTGACGAAAACAAAATTCGCCCAAGCCTTACACGACGATGCCGAGTTCCTTGAACCTGCGTTGATGCGCACCCCCCTAAAGCGGTCTGCAGACCCTAATGAGATGGCGGCTGCGACACTCTATCTCGCCTCGGATGCGTCATCGTATACGACGGGGAGTACGATAACGGTCGATGGCGGTTTTACGGCTTAATCAAGGTGAACGAGGCCATGAAAAATAAGATTGTCATGATTACCGGTGCGGCAAATGGCATCGGACTTGAGTGCGCAAGATTGTTAGCTAAACGCGGTGCGCGATTGATGCTGTCGGACATCGATGCGGATGCCGGAAACAAAGCCGTGTCTGAACTGAGCGACAATGGCGCTGATGCCGTGTTTTTTACTTGTGACGTTACGAACGGCGAGCAGGTTCGTGCGTTGATTACGGCTACGCTTGATCAATACGGAAAATTAGATTGCGCGGTCAACAACGCAGGGGTCGAGCACCCCCATATGAAGCTTGCCGAGCACGACGACGATGAATTCGATCGTGCAATCGCGATTAATCTCAAAGGCGTGTACTTATGTATGAAGTACGAGTTGCAAGAGATGGTAAAGCAAAACAGTGGGGTTATCGTCAATCTTGCCTCGCTGGCAGGACTGGGTGGCGCGCCAGGTCTCGGTGGCTATGTCGCGAGTAAGCACGGGGTGGTTGGACTGACGCGAACCGCGGCACTGGAGTACGCGAAGCGAGGAATACGCGTTAACGCCGTTTGTCCAAGCTTCACCAAAACGGATATGGTGCAGCGGATGATCGATCAGGATCCAAAAATCGAGCACATACTGAACAACGCGAGCCCAATGAAGCGGATGGGTGAACCGACCGAAGTGGCAAGTGCGGTTGCGTATTTATGCTCGGATGAGGCGTCATTTACCACTGGCCAGGCCTTAGCGTTGGATGGTGGCATCACGGCCTGGTAGTGGGTGCACCCTGCATTAATCAGAGGTTCCTTTAATTAATACCGTCCGACTCATGCATAGATAAACATTCCTCGTACGAATCAATGGACAAGCTTATAAATCGCCGCGACCTCGACTTCCTTCTATATGAAGTACTCAAGGTCGAAGAGCTAACCTCGCGCGAACGTTACTCCGACCATGATCGTCAGACTTTCGACGCCGTTATTGATGCGGCGCGGAAACTTGCAATCGAACAATTCGAGCCACACGCCGCGGCGCTCGATGCGCACGAACCGAGCTACAAAGATGGGCGAGTGACCATTATCCCGGCGGTTAAAGACGCGCTGGATGCGTTTAGCGAAGCGGGATTCATGGGCGCGTCGATGGACTTCGCGTATGGTGGAATGCAGTTGCCCTGGGTTGTGGTACAGGCGTGTAACGCATACTTCAACGCCGCAAATATCTCGACGATGGCCTATCCATTTATCACCGTTGCGGCAACCAACGTGCTTGCTGCGTTTGCCTCAGACGAGCAGAAACAAGATTTTCTAATCCCACTTGTTGAAGGTCGTTTCCTCGGTACGATGGCCTTGTCAGAAGCACAGGCTGGATCGTCGTTGTCGGATATCCGTACCAAGGCGACGCCTACCGATGAGGGACATTACCTTGTCGCCGGGAACAAGATGTGGATCTCCGCCGCGGAGCACGACATGTCTGAGAACATCGTTCATCTGGTGTTGACTAAAATTCCGGGAGGCCCGGCTGGCGTAAAAGGGATATCGTTGATGCTTGTGCCGAAGTTTCGGCTGAACCCGGATGGTAGCTGCGGCGAATTCAATAACGTGACGTGCCAGGGTTTGAACCACAAAATGGGCTATCGCGGCACGGTAAACACCGTGCTCAGTTTTGGCGAACAGAGCGAATGTCACGGATATCTCATTGGGAAAGAACATCACGGTTTGTCTTACATGTTCAATATGATGAACGAGGCGCGCGTTGGCGTTGGCCTCGGCGGCGCGGCACTGGGCTACACGGGTTATTTGCATTCACTGGACTATGCACGCGAGCGCCCTCAAGGTCGCCATCCGCACAATAAGGATCCCAATAGCGCCCAAGTGCGGATTGTCGAGCACGCCGACATCAAACGACTCCTGTTAGCCCAAAAGACGGCGGCTGAAGGTGCGATGGCCCTGGTGTTGCATTGCGCGCATCTGCTCGACCTACAACGCACGGAAACTGATCCAGCTGAATTAACGCGGCTTGGCTTACTCCTCGACTTGCTGACGCCAATCGTGAAATCTTGGCCAGGAGAATTCTGCCTTGAAGCCAATAAACACGCGATCCAGATACTCGGCGGTGCCGGCTACACATCCGACTACCCGGTTGAACGTTTCTATCGTGACAGCCGTTTGAACCCTATTCATGAGGGTGCACATGGAATCCATGGCATTGATCTCTTAGGGCGCAAAGTGACGATGGGCGAGGGTGCCGCGTTTAAGGCGTTCACCCGTGAAGTAGAAAGTACGATTGCGCTGGCGCGACCTATTTCGGCGCTCAACGTTTACGCGACCCAGCTCGAATCAACGATTAGAAAACTGGAAACAACAACCGATGCATTGATTGAAATTCGTGATGGCGGCGAAGTAACGCTGTTTCTTGCCAATGCGAGTATTTATCTCGATACGTTCGGTCATATTGTTATCGCGTGGATATGGCTGAGGCAGGCGCTAGAGGCGGCTCCGCATATTGAGGCAGTAAACGTAGATCACGATTTCTATTTGGGTAAGTTGCAAGCATGCCAGTATTTTTATCGCTACGAGTTAAGTAAGGTGCCGGAGCGCTTGGCGTTGCTAGCGGAATCAGATGCAACCTGCCTCGAAATGCGCAACGAGTGGTTCTAACCTAGCATCAAAGCGTTGGGTTCCACGTCTTGAATTCCTACAATGTAACCGAGTGTCAATCTGTAATTTAATTCCGTCGCGAGTAGACCCGAGGAGGCGAAAAAAAATGCCCAACATGACCGACTACGATAAGGAGTGCGCAGATTTCGCCTGGAAGGCACCGGAAAAATTCAATTTCGCCCGGGATGTCATCGATGAGTGGGGCGTGAAGGATCCGACGCATCTCGCGTTGTGGTGGATCGACGATAACGGAACTGAGATCAAGCAGACATTCGCGGGTTTAAGCGAGCGGTCCCGCCGCTTATGTAACGTTTTGGCGGATGCTGGCGTTCGACGTGGCGATACCGTGATATGTATGCTCGGCCGCAATATCGAATGGTGGGAGATCCTGACCGCTTGTTTACGTATGGGGGCAGTTTGTTCCCCAGGTACGACGCAACTATCGCCGAAAGATATCGGTTATCGAATCGATGCGGCGGGTGCAGTGTGCTTCATCACCGATGAAGACAACGCGAGTAAGCTCGAACAAGCCCCTAGCGCGGCGAAGCTTAAGGGGCGAATCATTATCGGCGCTGAGCGCGATACTTGGACGGGTTACGATACGGCGATGGCCAGCGCGAGCAGTGAGTTCGACGACGCTGATACCAACGGCTCGGACGACGCTCTATGTTATTTCACGTCGGGCACGACCGGATACCCCAAGATGGCTATTCAGCCACATAGTTATGGACTCGCTCATCAGATAACAGGACGCTATTGGCTGGACCTAAACCCAAAAGACCTACATTGGAATATTAGCGACACGGGATGGGCAAAGGCGGCATGGAGCAGCTTTTTTGGACCGTGGAACTGCGGTGCAACGCTATTTGTGCATCACACAACTGTGTTCGACCCAAATAAGTCACTGCAAATGCTCGAACGCTACCCGATCACAACCCTCTGCGGGGCACCAACGATCTATCGTATGTTTGTTCAGCAAGATCTCTCGCAATATAACTACCCATCGCTTAGACATTGCGTTGGTGCTGGCGAGCCGCTGAACCCGGAGGTCATCGATACTTGGCAAAAGGCGACTGGTCTTACTATTCGAGATGGGTATGGTCAAACAGAGTCGGTATTACTGTGCGGCAGTTTCCCCTGCATTGAGCCCCGTTTCGGATCAATGGGTAAGCCTTCGCCGGGCATTTATCTGGCGATTGTTGACGATGAGGGGAATGAACTGGGTCCTGATCAAGAAGGCGATATCGCGGTTAAGGTCAAACCCCACTGGCCGCCTGGATTGTTCAAAGAATATCGCGGCGATCCGGAACGAACAGCAGGCTGCTTTAATGGCGATTGGTACTTAACGGGCGATCGGGCAAAAACCGATGTGGACGGCTATTTTTGGTTCATGAGCCGCGCGGACGATGTGATCCTTTCGGCAGGGTATCGGATCGGTCCATTTGAGGTTGAGAGTGCACTCATCGAGCACGCAGCGGTGGCGGAATCCGCAGTGGTGGCGAGTCCAGACGACACCCGTGGCGCCGTGGTCAAGGCCTACATCGTACTCGCGCCGGGGCATAGCCCCAGCGATACCTTGGCACAGGAGATCCAAGATCACGTCAAAAACGTGACTGCGCCGTACAAATATCCGCGCAAGATTGAATTCGTCGATGCGTTGCCGAAAACCGTGAGTGGAAAAATACGGCGCGTTGAATTGCGGGCTCGCGAAGCTGGGTGAAGTGGCACGTATTGTTGCGAGTTTCACCTGATCATCGCTCTGAAAAGGTTGAGACGAGTTTTAGCCTGGTAGAATAAGCCATGGCGCAGCTAGTGGCGTTACGGATTAATTTATTTGGAGGGAGAACACATGTCGGACATTTACGACATTACGATGGACACGATCACCGGCGAGTCGGTTGAGCTTTCGCGTTACCGTGACCAAGCCTTGCTCATCGTCAACCTTGCCAGCCAATGAGGCCTTACTTCTCAGTACGCAGGTCTGCGTACGGTACACGATAAGTTTGCTGATAAACCATTGCAGGTATTGGGTTTTCCTTGTAATCAGTTTGGTGCCCAGGAGCCGGGTACGAACGCGGAGATCCTTGAGTTCGCGAGCACTAAATACGATGTAAACTTTCCCATGTTTGCAAAAATTGAAGTTAATGGGGACGGCGCATGTGATCTTTATAAAATCTTGAAGGCTGCGCAACCGAACGCCGATGGCAGCGAAGACATCACCTGGAATTTCACAAAATTCCTGGTCAATGGGAAGGGTGAGGTGGTGAAGCGCTTTGATCCTAAAACGACGCCGGAAGACATCGCGCTCGAATTAGATTCGCTATAGTCAACCGACAGATTTACCTTTTGAATTGATACCGGAGAGCATACGTTGAGTAAGACGATAAATTGGTACTACTTTCGCAAAGGATGAACCAGTTGTGACAGAGCCGCCAAGTTTTTGGGGGAACACGGGCTAGAGCCCAAAGAGACGATCCCAGCTTCGCGCAAGCTAGGCCGTGACGACGCAGCTGAGTTGGCCGGCAAGGCCAGCAAGCTGATCGTAGCGAAAGGAAAAAAGGTAACAACGTTCGCGACCAAAGGTAGTCCGTCGGATGAGGCGATTGATGCAATGTTAGGGCCGACCGGAAATTTGCGCGCACCAACGCTGGTAAGCGGTAAAACGGTAATGGTGGGTTTCAATGAAGAGGAATACGGGACGCTTTTGATGACGTAAGCAGCGGGACGCAAACCTGCATTGGCCGGCATTGAAGCCCGTCGAGAAATTCGACTCGGTGTGCTTATACCGGCATCATGCCTTCGTGATTGTCCATGCCCTCGTCAATCGTCATCCACGATTGTGCAGTCTCGCAATACACGTTCAGCGTTGGCTTGAGCCAACTCGTGTCGTCTAACGTACCGGCTTTGAGGAACGCAAGACCGGGGTATGCTTGCGGTTGCGAATAGATTGGGGAACCACAGCTATTGCAGAAATGTCGTATCGTCTCCATGTCAGTGTCGCCCACGGTCACGCAAGTGGCGTGGCTCGAGCCCGATAACTCTCATTTTGCTTCGTGCAAACCAGCGACGACCGAGAATGCGGTGCCGGTTTGCTTCTGACAGTCGATGCAATGGCATACGACTTGGGCGAAAGGTTCCTCAGTAGAGCTATATTGGAGGTTGCCGCACAAGCAGCTGCCTTTAATTTTCGATATGGTCACGCGCTCCTAGTTCGGTGCTTTACCGTTGGTTAATCATCAAGCACGACACTTAATATGGTATGTTCATTTTGAACACACGTATTGACGTTTGCAACGCGCAGAAGCAATTTCGGCACACAGATCGAAGCATCAATTACAGGAATATCGCTCATGAAAATCGGCATGAACTATCGCAATTGGGGCCCTCACGCGACCCGTAAGAACCTACTCGACTGCGCACGTATCGCGGATGAGTCCACGCTCGATTCAATATGGGTCAATGACCATATCGGACTACCTGCGGGAGAATGGGACAATGAATACGGTATCTCCCAGGAGATGGGTAATATCGTCGACCCGTATGCCATCATGGCGTTTCTTGGTGCGGTTACATCGCGTATTGAATTTGGATCTGCGGTCATTATCGGACCATACCGGCCGCCGCTACCAACCGCGAAGTGGTTGCAGAGCATTCAAATTTTATCGGATGAACGTATGCTCTTTGGGGTTGGCCCGGGGTATCTAACCGAGGAGTTTGTTGCGCTCGGTGTACCCAAAGGCAAACGCGGAAAATTGATCGACGAGCTGCTTGACCTTTTGCACAAGGCATTTACTGACGAGACAGTTGAGTGTAACGGCCAGGCGTTGATTTTGGGTCCACAACCGAAACGTCCGCCGTTTTTAATCGGCGGGGGCCCGACGGTCGCCATTCCGCGTGCGATCAAACGTGGTGACGGCTGGATGCCAGTCAGCATCATGCCAAGTGATCTTAAGCCCTTGGTGGCTGACATGAATAAACAGGCAGCGCAAGAGGGTCGCGGTCAACTCGAAGTGGTTGCAATGAAAACGCTACCGCTCGACGATCGCAATGCGGCGATAGAACTCGCGCAGGCGTATCGAGATGCCGGTGCGACGCATCTCGTGCATACTCAAAGCTATGACAGTCCGAGCGAATATCAGGACTTGGTCGATATCGTCAGTCAAGAAATACGGCCGGCCGTTCAATAGCCCCTTCGTCCGGCTCGGTGATTAGTTCTCGCCGAGCCCACTACTGACGTAGTCCACCAGATGCTGGACTTGATCGAAGGTCAATACGCTACCGAACCCGGGCATCTGTTTGTTTCCGATAGTGACCATCGACACAATATGTTCGCGCGCAAACGTCCGCGTGAGATCGGGACCACCGCCATGGCCGCCCTCACCCATTGTGCCGTGGCACTGGCCGCAGTAGCGTGCATATAGCGCAGCACCGGGAGCGGAACCTCCGTCTTGGGCCTTGGCGCCTCCGATGGTGCCGGCGAGTGTTGTTGCAGCGGCAGCACCCGGCGCTACTTCATTCAAGGTGCCTGATAATGCAAAGAGCCAGAGACTGTCACCTGGCGGCGATTGCGCGAACAAGGCGCCGGCAGCGTACACCGCCACGTATTGTTCTCCTTTGTGTTCGAATATCGCCGACGGCGCGTTCACGCCGGCGCCGGTTTGGAATTCCCACAGCATTTCACCCGTGTTCGAGTCCAGCGCGGCGAATCGACCGTCGTTTTGTCCAGTAAAAATGAGATCGCCCGCGGTTGCAGTTGAGCCACTGTAACAATTGTCTTCCCAACGTTGACGCCAACGTAATCGATTTGTGTGCAGGTCTATTGAGGCGAATATCCCAACTCTTTGGGTATCGAACAGAAAATCCCCGCCCAAGAACTGTTGCTGGGGTGCGCCGTCGTCCTGCGTGCCGCCGGTGAACAAGCCGATTAAATCCATGCCGCAAATAAATAAGGCTTGCGTTCGCGGATCGTAGGATGCCGGCGGCCACGCGGTCGCACCAAAGGAGCTGGGTCGGATCGCGACGATATCCTTCCAGTAGGGTGTAAAGATCCGACCTTCATTGATATAAGGTAGGCCATATAACGGCATTTCCATTGACTGCGGAACAAACGCATCGCCAATTGGATATGGTTGCGTGGCTGCGGTTCGTTGTCGCGGTTCTTGTGGAACCGGGCGCTCTTCAATACCGATCAGTGGTTGTCCCGAGACGCGGTCTAAGATGTATACCCAGCCAGTTTTACCCGGGTGTGCGATCGCTTTGCGCGATTCGCCGTCAAGATCGATGTCGAATAACACCACCGGATTGGCCGCATCGTAGTCCCAAAGATCATGATGAACTTCTTGGAAGTGCCAGCGATAGGTTCCCGAATCTACATCGATGGCAACGATCGAGGCAGAAAATAAATTATCCCCTGCACGTACGGCACCATTAAAATCCGGCCCCGGATTACCCGTTGCGAAGTACAACAAGCCGAGCTCCGGGTCGAGAGCTGGCGTTTGCCATACCGTTGCGCCACCGCGTTGCCAGATATCGGAATCTTGCGGCCAAGTGTCGTGACCCACTTCGCCGGGACCGGGAACCGTATAAAACGTCCATATTGGCGAACCGTCGGCGGCATTAAAGGCCTTTATGCGGCCGCGAACGCCGTACTCGGCGCCACCGAATCCAGTAATTACCATGCCGTTGTAATAAAGCGGCGCGCTCGTGATAGTGAAACCATCTTGCCAGCGCTCGGCCTGCACCGACCATTGCTCTACGCCGGTGGTTAGATCCAGCGCGACCAGTTTACTATCGAGCCGGCCGACAAAAATTTTGCCTTCGCCAATGGCGACGCCGCGGCTTGTCCAACCGCAACAAAGCGTCGAGATCTCAGGGTCAAGCCCCGACTCATAGATCCACAGAAATTTGCCGGTTTCCACCTCGATGGCGAAGACATCGTTTGCGCCGGTTATCACATACATGATCCCGTTGTGCACAATCGGCTGCGCCTCACCGGAGTAGGGTGGGCCGACACCGGAACCGTTCAGATGAACACGCCGAACGCCTTTTAGTTTATCGACGTTGCCAGTATTTATTTGCTTTAGTGGCGAGAATCGCTGGTTGAAAAGGTTGCCACCGTTGGTCAACCACGAATCAGTGGGGTGTTTACGTAAGGCGTCGGCCGACGGCGTGGCCACCTCATTCGCAGCGACAGTCAATGGCAGTATTGACAGTGCCAGCAGCCCGTAGATAAGACGCATATTACTTTTTCCTCAAAATTCCAAGTTCGTTATTTCCATGATACAAACAATGGAAACGGACCTACATCGATAAAATTAGAAATGCGACTATTTTTCTCGCAACCAGCGCAGGGGTATCAGTTCGTATTGAAGGAGCGGGCGCCGTGTATCTTTGCGTAAGCGGAGATCTGAATGCTAGTGCTGTTGCATAATTTCGATCGCAAGCCTGTTAGCTATTACGATAGCCGACCGACACCACCTGAGATCCGACAAACATCCTCGCGGATAGATTTAAATCTACTGCTTAGTGTCGGCATTGCGTCGGTGGCACCAAGTCGGTGTGTCTGAAATCAAGATAGAACCGTTCAAACCAATTCCGCCGCTTATAGAAAGCGGGTAACGCAGCCTGAAATGTTGGGGCCGAATCAATTTCGTATATCTTGCCATTGACTCGTAGCGCAAGCGGCAAACGGACTTGTGAATTCGCAAGCAGGTAGTACGAAAATTTATATCCAACTGTTCCCAGTTTGTTCTTCATCAAATAGGCGAAGTGGCGACTATTCGGATATAGGATCTCTACAACCGCCTTCTGATAATCAAACAAATAGAACGCCTTATGAATAATATAGTGATTGGATACTCCACCTTCGGTTTGCAAGCCGCTAAACATCTGCACGACACCGTGCGTTCGAAGGCCGATATAGGGTCTGCAGCAATGCACGAAAAATAAAGCAGACATGAGATTAATTGCCCAGTTGGCGGAAAGTAACCTTGGCTTTTGTTCATTTTGTACCGTTTTCCCAAATAGAATGACGAAAGCCATAAACAAACCTGCGTACAGTACAAATAACATGTTTATGGCTAGCCATATAGAATTCATCGCAAAATAAAACTGGGACATTACTAACAGTGTTGTTACGAAAATTAACGTCGCAGATTTTTTGGAGCGATTCGACAGTAACGACGAACGTTTGAATCGTGCAAATGCATTGGTGGGTAGAAACTAACAATGCAAGGCCAAAGCAAACGTCGAGAAATGCGCTAACGTACCAACTGCGGAAATGCCAATGATTAAATGTAGCGACACCCCTGTAATCACTCCGAAATATTTAAATCGGCGCGTTAACAGCATTAGCATCGCTGCGAATTCGATAACTAAGACGCCGTATATAGCACCATATTGAAGCCAAGGTGCTTGTTGCCATGCGTACGAAAAGGGTGGTCCCTCTAGAAAAGGGATCGCACAACTCGTGACGGGGTTTAGAAATACTGGGTTTAGCTTATGAAATGTCCTAAAAAAATACATCAGGATCAAAAGCCACCGACCTAGTGGGGCGAAATTTTGATAAATCAACGAAAGTTCCGAGTTCAAGGTTCGCTGACGGAGCGCGGGCCCCATGTAGCAAAGGAAGATGCCGAAAAACATAAACATTTCCATAAACGCATGCGTCGGGACATATGGCATGCGCAAGGCGATGACCGTTGATTCGGTCAGAGCTAGTAAGCCAACAATCCACGGTTTATTTGGGTAGCAGGCAGCAATAAGCGCTATTACGCACGCGAGAACAACGCCCGGCGTATGAATCGGATTGAATTGGAGCCAGAACGCGGCAATTTCAGAGGCCGAGCTGGCGTGGTGCCAGATCACCGCAAGCGACAGCATCCATGTGAACATTGCCGCCTGCTACCGGAGGTTTTGCCTTTCCATGGTTTCGCTATTTGGAGATTTGTTCATGTGATTGTCACTACAACGATAACTAACTAGTAGTGCAGTGTGAGTATAAAAATAAGGTGCGGGTATTGCGAGCATCGCCACCTAAAATGAGATGAACAATACACTTCCCTACGCCGGGAACGTTGATAGAACGCTCGCAATGACAGCGTTCACCTTCCTGCATTTAGAAGTCGAGGTCGGATCGTCGAATGTTCGGGCCTGCCTATACAGGGAAAACGGTTTATTTTCTTCCCCTAGGTTGCTCAGATGTTCTAGCGGTTTCAGTTTCCCATCGCGCATTGGCTGCATAGAAAAACTAATAGCAATCGCGACCTATACGGGTAGGGCTCTATCGATGCACGGTATGGGCCAAAAGCCGCAGT
>Ga0115002_10008393_pt1 | contig 11450 bp, 14 predicted proteins | sample ArcticOcean_MG_C_8_FD_89576 | JGI IMG/M metagenome (GOLD analysis project Ga0115002, IMG submission 89576) | Marine microbial communities from western Arctic Ocean - ArcticOcean_MG_CB11_86 | ecosystem: Environmental > Aquatic > Marine > Oceanic | place: Arctic Ocean: Canada Basin | collected... | reverse complement strand
TTAGCAATCAGGGCTGTGTGCTGCCATATGGGCTGACGTCACACATCCGGCGACAAGCTCACCGTGTTCGGGCCATACGGCGAATTTTTCGTCAAAGATACACCGCACGAAAAGGTCTGGGTCGGCGGTGGGGCGCGTATGGCACCGCTGCGCTCGCAGATTTTTGACGAATTGCGAAGCAACAAATTCGATTTCAAATTGAGCTATTGGTACGGTGTGCGTTCATTGCGGGAGATGTTTTACACGGAGGAGTTCGACAAGCTTGCCCGTGATTATGACAACTTCGATTGGCATGCCGCGCTGTCTGATCCGCTACCGGAAGACAACTTCGACGGGCACACTGGCTTTATCCATCAGGTGGTATACGAGCACTATCTCAAAGACCACCTGAACCCGGAAGATTATGAGTACTATTTGTGTGGGCTACCACCAATGACGGCAGCTGTGCTGCAGATGCTTGAGGATTTGGGCGTGGAGCCGGACAATATTCTATTCGACGATTTCGGCGGCTAGCCGACTGGTCGACACATAGTCGCAGGTCACGCTGACCAACTGCGCCAGTCTTCGTTGGTTCCTTTAACAGCCTCGTCAAGTGGGAAGACCGGCCGGCGCACGTGTTCGAAAGAGACTTGGTCGTAATCCGAGGTACACACTCCCCGCCCGGCGCATTCGATTACCGTTTTGGCGAGTTCGCGGAATCCGACTCGATAGTGGATTCGACTCTTTAGCATTATGAAACGCCGGTTCAACGGTTCGAGACCAAGACTACGAAAGCACTCGGGATCGTATGGTTCAACATGCCGTGAGACGATTGCGATGTCGACCGACCCTATCGACAACACGGCGGATTTACCCATGTTGATGGTAAGCCCACGTGCCATCTGCACGCGGGCTTTGAATTTCCCGTTGGCAATTAATTTCACTTCTCCAGTGAGGGTGATCGGCGAACTCTGTTCTTCGAGAGCAGGCATATGCAATTTGCCGCCGAGTTCGACCGTTACCTGTGCGCCGACGCCGGCCGCGATCATTTGCTCGACTACATCTGGGTCATAAAAGCCAAAGACGGCAACGTCCTCCAACCCGGCATCAAGAATGGCGCGCAACACTTCGGTTGTGTCCATGGTACCGCCAGACGCTGTATTGTCGTAGTGATCGAGTAACAACACGGGACCGTCTCCGGGTGCCGCGGCCGCACTGTTTGCTTTTGCCATCGAGTCCGTCAGCGGTTCGATGTCATAAACGAATTGCTCGCGACATGTCCAAGCTTCGTCAAGCAATTCATCGACAACCTGCTGTGCTGTTTCGGCTCGTTCATCCACGACTGCGACGACGCTTAGTCCTGCGTCGTTGATGTCCGCATGTGGAAATCCGGTGAATAGACTGACCGCGAGGCAGCTGGAGCCTTCGAGTTGGATCGCGCGTTCCTGCAGGTCTCGATTAGGATGATCATCGGTGCCTTGGCGCATCACATGAGGCAACATCGGCGCGTTGCCCCAGCGCATTACCGGTTGCACCGTGCCATTGAGCATATCGAAGAAGATGGATGCCGCACGTTCGGCGGTACTGTCCATGTCGATGTGTGGGTAGGTGTGGTAGCCCGTTAGGACGTCGCAGTTTGTGACCATTCGGTGGGTGATGTTAGCGTGCATATCGAGCGACACTGCAATCGGCAATTCTGGACATTGCGCGCGGATACGGGCCAGCAGTTCGCCTTCGCCGTCGTCACAACTCTTGGTCACCATTGCGCCGTGCAAATCGAGCAGTAGTGCATCGACACGGGTGGCTAGAGTTAGGATGTGTTCGCACATGTATTCGTAGGCGTCGTCTTCCACCGGGCCGCTGGGTGCGGCGCCGGCTGCGATTCCCATTTCGATATCGGCGCCGTTGGCTTCGGCGACCTTGATGTAGCCGCCAAGGCATGATGCGGTATCGCGAAAGACATCGATTGCGTGGGGACCGGCCAAAGGTTCATCGCGACCGCCCGAAAACCGATTCAAGTCCGTGATGACCGGCGAGAATGTGTTGGTCTCATGACTCATCATCGCGATCCCAACTTTCATTTATAACTCCTTAATTTTATTCGGAATCGTCTAGGAATACGCACGTGGGACAAGCCGGGTCAGCCAGGCGTGCATCTTCCTCGGTTTGATATTGCGGGTCAGGGTAACGCTCGACGCGATCGTCCTCATGCTGGGACTTGCGCTCGGTGTTCGCGCGTGGACGCATGACCATATCTTTCCAACTGTGGTCGCTCGCCCATTGGTTGTTCAACGTAGCGATGGTCCCTGGTGCTTGAATCGACTCCAACGCGCGTATCGCATCGATCATGATACGCCGCTGATTAGACTTGTCATTTGGTTTGCCGGCGGTGTGGCCCAGTGGATAGTCGAGGAATACCGCACGCGGCGGATTCACGGCCTGGGTGATGGACAGCGCACAGGACATGCTGATTGTGGCAATACCTTGCGCTTCGATTGCGCGGGCGATCAGTCCGACGGACTGGTGGCAGACCGGTCAGACAGGGACGAGAATGGCGACGTCGACTTCGTCTTTGACTAAGCGATCGACGATGGCGGGTGCAAGTTGTGATCTGACTTTGCGGCTCGAGTAGATGCCGCCCATGAACGTATAAGCCCTCGGCGCAAGCTCGCCAATTACAGCGAGTTGCTCGAGGTCGCGAAGCGTCTCGGCTGGATATACGACGTTGATGTCTTGCCGCGCGTCAGTCAGGTCGTAGGCGAAATGAGTGACTCGCAGCTCACGCTTCGGGGCTCGGGTGTCAATGATTCGAAAGCTCGTATCATCTTTATAGTGGAACGCGATTTGCGACTGACGATAGATTCCACCGGAACAGATGAGCGCGATCCTGGAATCCGATAGTGGTTTCTTGATTGGCGTAAAGGGCGGCGGCTCTGGTTCGTGCACCCACGCATAGGGTTCGTAGCGCAACGCAGCGTATTGGCTGCGCGTCCGCTCGATGTAGTCAATTGGCGGTTGGGTATTCGCCACTGCGTTGTCTCTAGACATAACGAGGACCGTAGCAAGTCCTAGCTTGGCCGGCAACTTGCTGTCTTTCACACTAGAACGCAGACTGGCGGCCGCACCGCATTGTTGGACTCGCTATGGACCAAGAAGAAAACGTATTACTTTATGACGAACAGGATCACGTTGGGATCATCACTTTGAATCGGCCTGAAGCGATGAATTCGCTGACTTACGAATCCTATATGCAGCTTGAGGATACCGTGCGCTCGAGCTCGGCTCGGGCTTTGATCATTACCGGTTCGGGTCGAGCGTTCTGTGCGGGCGATGATGTGAAGCAGATTCTCGGCAGCTCGAAACCAGCGCCCGAGGCGTTTCGTGAGCGAGGCAAAACGACGGGTGGGTTGACGCCTGCTGCGGATGCGTTGCTGTACACCGATATACCAATTATCGCAGCGGTAAATGGGCCTGCGGTCGGGTGGGGCATGGAGCTTGCACTGATGGCCGACATCCGGGTTGCATCGGAGAACGCGAAATTCGGTGAGTTGTTCGTGATCAGAGGTCTGTGCTGCGACGCCCCGGGCTTAGGACGCCTTGCTCAGCTTGTCGGGCGTGAGGTGGCGGCGGAGCTGTTGTTTACGGGTGATATCATTGATGCGCAAACTGCGCACAAGATTGGCCTGGTCAGCCGCTGCGTCAGCCATGATGAGCTTATGGAGACGGCGCTGGGTATTGCGCAAAAGATCGCGGGCAATCCGCCACTTGCAGTGCAAGCGCTCAAAGCCGGATTGCGAAGGACCATCGAGCCAGATTGGCGTGATACGGGGAGTTGGGCGAGCCAGCAGATTGCGAGACTTCGCACTACGGAAGATTCGAAAGAAGGCGTGGCTTCGTTTTTGGAAAAACGACCACCTGTGTTTGTAGGTCGCTAGGTTCGTACCCTAGACAAATCCGGGACCGTCTTTGTTCATGACTTGGCCGTTGATTAGCAGGTCGACCTTATTCGTATAGAACGATGCGTAGCCGGTAAGCGCCACACATTCATCGTAGGGTTCCAAGTATGCCCATATAGCGTCTTCGATCATGGTCTCAGGTAGAACGACGGACCAATAGCTGGCTTTACCTTTGAACGGACAATAGGTCTGCGTATCTGTTGGCGTGATCGAGTTCGCTTGAATATCGTCGAGCGGCATATACCAAACGGGACGATGTTTCGTCTCGGTAACGCATACTGCGCGATGGCTCGTCGCGATGACAGTTGTGCCAACAGTGACTTGCAGTGGCGACTCGAGTGGTTCGATTGCGACCAAATAGTTGGGGTGTTTCACGAAGCCGGGTGCGGGGTTAGTCATGACGAGGCACACTTTTCTGAGACAATAATGGAGCTTGGACGTAGCTTTCGATCAACGCAACCCACATGCATGGATGCTGCAATTCCAAGTCGCTGCAATGGTATGCTGATGGGTCACCTCATTCGGCGGGACATGGGAGAAAACGTTGGTAGCAGAAGCGAAACAAGTTGGGGACCAGAGATATCGTGAGTCTTATGGTCGGTATCTGGAAGATTTCAAAGTTGGCGACGTGTACGAGCATCGTCCGGGTCGCAGCATTACCGAGAGTGACAATACATGGTTTACGTTGCTGACAATGAATCAGCACCCTTTGCACTTTGATCGAGAATACGGCGCCAAAACCGAATTTGGACAAATGCTCGTTAACTCGTGCTTTACCATTTCGGTTGTCACCGGCATGTCGGTGTCTGATGTGTCACAGAAGACCATCGCGAATCTGGGCTGGGACAAAGTGCGCCTGACCGGGCCGGTGTTCATAGGCGACACGCTGTATGCAGAATCGACGGTGCTCGAGAAGCGTGAGTCGAAATCGCGGCCGCATCAAGGCATCGTCACCGTCGAGACGATTGGCAAGAAGCAGGATGGTACCCAGGTCATCAGCTTCGAGCGTTCCATGCTCATCCCTGAACGTGGCCACGCGATTGATGACCAGATGGACTATTAGCCGATGGCTGACGAATTGTTACCTGATCAGGTGATTCTCGACACCGTAGATAAGTTCCTCGACAAGGAAGTAAAGCCGGTTGCCAAGGCGCTTGAACTCAAAGACGAGTACCCGCATGAGATTGTCGCCAAAATGCGCGACCTAGGATTGTTTGGTGCGACCATCGGCGAGCAATACGGCGGGCTTGGGTTGTCTGCAACCACTTACGCGAAGATCGTGGAGCGGGTATCGGCGGTGTGGATGTCGGTTGCAGGGATTTTCAACTCACACTTGATTATGTGCGCAGCAATCGAACGGTTTGCCAACGAGGCGATGAAAGAGGCTTTCCTGCCCCGCATGGCGACAGGCGAGTTGCGCGGCGGCATAGCGTTGACAGAGCCGGACTGCGGGACCGATCTACAAGCCATTCGAACTCGTGCAGTGCTCGATGGTGACGAATACGTCATCAATGGCACCAAGCAATGGATAACGAATTCGGTCGAAGGTAACGTGCTCGCGGTTCTCGTCAAAACCGACTTGCATCTCGAACCACGACATCGCGGCATGAGCCTCGTAATTGTAGAAAAGTTGGCTGGCTACAAGGCTCATAAACTTGCCAAGCTCGGCTACAAGGGTGTTGATACCGGAGAAGTCTCGTTTGCCGATGTGCGGGTGCCGGTGGCAAACCTAGTCGGTGCTGACGAAGGTCGAGGGTTGCAACAGATACTGTCTGGGTTGGCGCTCGGGCGAATAAACGTCGCCGCACGTGGCGTTGGGGTTGCAAACGCAGCCCTGGGTGCCAGTTTGCGCTACGCCCAATTGCGTGAGACCTTCGGCAAGCCCATCGGTCAACACCAGGCAATTCAGATAAAACTTGCGGACATGGCGACGAAGGTCGAAGCCGCTCGGCTGCTTACCGAAAAGGCGGCTGCAGCCTATGATCGGGGGGAGCGGTGTGATCTCGAGGCGGGCATGGCGAAACTATTTGCGACTGAGGCTGCCATGGACAATGCGGGTGAAGCGCTGCGCATCCATGGCGCATACGGCTATTCACCGGAAAACGAGGTTGAGCGATATTATCGCGATGCGCCGCTACTGGTGGTTGGTGAAGGCACCAACGAACTGCAACGCATTATCATTGCGCGTCAGTTGTTGGAGCAAAATCCGGTTTAGTAGTAAAAATGGCGAACCATTTTTCAACAAGCCGCTAGGCCGCGTAACCGAGACCCTCGACAGCGCTTGCCATTACCTCGGCGATGACTTCTTGTGCGGCATCTTGGCAGGTGCCACAGCCACTGCTGACACCGAGATCAGCTTGTAGTTTCGATAAATCGGTCGCGCCGCGCAAAACGGCATGCTCGATATCGGTATCTGTGACTGCGTTACACAGGCAGATATACATGGTTGCCATCGATTGATTGCATACCCGTATTCTAAATACTAATCATTCTCGGTTGCAATAGATTTTTTCGTTCCATTATCTTTGTCTTTAGCGGATTAGAATATTTATCGTTATAAATCAATAGGTTAGGTAATAAATTGCTTGCGGTACACGCGATTCTCGTGCATGCTTGCGACCAAGAAAGTCGGCATAACTGGCCGTCATTAGTAAAGGGAAACACCATGCGAGCCTTGCAACCCGGCATCATTGAGCACCTCAACAAAGCGCTCAAGAATGAGCTTACTGCGATCAATCAGTACTTCTTGCACGCCAAAATGTTCGCAGACTGGGGATTGCGCCGAATTGCCGAGCATGAGCGTGCAGAGTCGATTGACGAGATGAAGCATGCCGATGTACTGATGGAAAGGATCTTGTTCCTTGAGGGCCTTCCCAACTTGCAGGATCTAGGCAAACTGTACATTGGCCAGAACGTCAAAGAGATGCTCGAATGCGACCTAAAACTCGAAATCGAGGCGATGCCGATTCTGCGCGCGGCCATTGCGGACTGCGAATTGGCAGGCGACTATGTATCGCGCCATTTATTCAATGACATTTTAGACTCTGAGGAAGAGCATGTGGACTGGATCGAGACGCAACTGGGCTTGATCGAAACGACAGGTTTGGAAAACTACATTCAATCGCAAATGCACAACGAGAATTAAAGAAGCACCCGATGAAACTGCGGATGCGTGCCAATACCCTGCGCTTGCGTCTAACGAGGGGCGAGGTCGATCGACTAGGCGAAGGTCAAACTGTGCGTGAAGTGACTCATTTCCCCGACGGGACGTCATTGATCTATGCGTTAGCCGTGGGTGGGACCCACGTGCATGCCGCACAACAATTTGTCGACACCGGCAGCGAAATCACGGTGACCGTGCCGTCAGCACAGGCACGAGAGTGGGCGGGATCGCAAGAGGTGGGGTTTGGCGGCGATGCGCCGGTTAGGGTCGGGCCGCTCGAGGTACTCATCGAAAAGGACTTCAGCTGTATCACTCCGCGTGAGGGCGAAGAGGAACTTGATACCTTTCCCAATCCTAACCAATCTAGCCGTTAGATCTGTCCTTACTGGGAGCCCATCGACGCATCCTCGCTGTCATCATATGACGCGCCTTCAATGCTATTAGAGAGAAGAACATGGTCCGACTAATCCTCCTCGTCCTTGCTTTCCTGCCGCTTGCCGCCAATGCTGCGGAAGCCGATGCATCGGATGTCATGGCGCGCATGCAGCTGACGATCAATCACGGCGTGTCCATCGCGGTGGATGGCGCCAATCTCGTGCTCCAAGCCAGCCACGGCGAAGAAGCTGTCGATAAAGCGGCCGAGCAACAAGGGCGGGAGTTGATTGTGCGGGGCAAGGCACTAGTGGTTGAAGCGGCCTCGGGAGCGACCATGATGAAATTGCATGCGCAAGAATTGACCGCATCCGAATCGGCTCAAATGATTACTATCCACCGGCTCGAAGGCTCAGCACTTGCGTATTTGAAAGCGCTCGAGAGCTTATGACAAACTGGTCAAAGCAGAACTAAGCCAGCATTAGAAGAAAGACAGGACAGGACAACGATGAGTGAATTACCACCCCCGCCAAGCCAGATACGAATCCGTCAGATAGCCATTTGCACGCCGGACATTTGGCCGGTCGAAACCGAGATCGCCCGTACCCTTGAAGTGACGCCAGTGCACCGAGATAAGCCCAGCGCGCCGATCTGGATGTTCAATTCTGTTATTGCGATGGGCAATACATTTCTCGAGGTGCTGCAACCTGAACGGGCCGCGGCGCCAACGCAAAAATTTCTGGACAAACAAGGCGGAGCCGCTGGGTACATGTTGATCCTGCAGGTGGACGATCTTGCAAAGGCACGAGCGCGTGCTGAAGCTGCAGGCGTACGCGTGGTGTTGGAGATGCCGCACCGCGAGTACCATGGCGTAACCGCTCAAGCCGTGCACCTACACCCGGGGGATACAGGTGGGGTACTCACTTCGTTTGACTGGATGCAAGATTGGGACTCGTGGGCATGGGCCGGACAAGCCTGGCCCTGGCATACTCGAACAGATGTTGTCTCAAAAATTGTGGCTGCTGAGATCTCATCGGCAAATCCCGATGCCGTCGCTGCGAGGTTTGCCGAATTCATCGGCCGGCCAGTTGATGGTGATCGATCAATCGCACTGGACGACAGCTGCATCCGTTTCGTCGAAGGACCGGTCGGTAGTCGCGACCGATTGACCGGCATCGATTTGATTGCCACTGATCGCGCCCGCGTAGGCGAGACCCACGAATTTGCTCGTACGGTTATGCGTTTCGTGTAATCCCTGCGGCCGCATTGGGGACAAGAACTAATTAGTCTCTGTCCAGAATACGCAGTTTCTGGACGGAGACTTCGAGCGCATGGTCGCGACAGGAGTCGCGTGCGCGAGTCAAAAGCCGTAGGAAGAAATTCACAGGATGTGATTTTCTGGACAGGATGAACCGCCCTGTTCCTCGTTTTGCGGTGCTCCGCTGCGTCATATGCAAGATGACAACCGCATTGAGCCGATTACTCGAAATCCGAACTCAGACACCGCGACGCTTCGGATCAACCCCCTCACGCGGTAACTGACGAACTAACGACCTCGATTATCTTTTTTCCACGCTCTGTGCCCAGAACGGACCCCGTTCTCACTAGCTTTCCCACCCCAGACCTCTACCAATCGGGATCCTGATAGGTTGGATGGCGGGTGGTAGAGTCCCGCAAGGAGGCCGATAAACGTTGCCCATAACACACACGTAGTGGCGATAGTTGGCGTCAAAAAAAGCGCGCTCGCTAGGCTTGCCATTGATCCAACCGTATATGGGGTCCCTTGGAAGATCCAAGCACTGACCAATAGCCCTCCTAGTCCGCCTGCGAAGGAGAGCACAGCGGGCTCGGTCACGATTGATACGGCGAGCGCTCTCTCGGAAACCCAAAGTCCGCAACGTAGCAATCTCCAGGACTCGGGAATGGGTCGAGGTATACATCACGTTCATCGAACCAAACATTGCGCCGACCTCCATGATAGACCTGACTACATACGCCACGAATTCAAAGAGTGTCGCACTCGAATCAGTCTTGAAAAATTCATCTTCACGATGGACATCGACTTTGAGGCGCGAACCTGAGGATAGTTGCTGTCGTAAGATCGAACTGATCCCTGGGTTGGAAACTTGGTTCGAAGCGAGCTGAATGAGGTGCGATTGAGTCCGCTCATGAGTGTGGTCAAGTCTGTCCACAGTTCGGAATTAGCCAAGCCGTCCGATTGGAAGACCCCGATTATTTCCCATGGGATACCGTCGATTGCAACCGTATTTCCTACTTCAAACCCTTCAAAATCTGTTGCTGCCATGTGTCCAACAATTATACTATGGTGAAGGGTTTGAAAGTGGCGCCCCTTGAGTAGATGAAACTGATCGAATGTATGGATACGTCGAGTACGGTATCTAGTCTGCGAATGATATTCACATGGGCTAGTGGAAGGTTTGTGCGGCTTACAACACCGATACGGTTATCTTCAAGCGTGGCGACGAGATTGCCCAACGCGTTTACAACGCCCGACAAGACGCCCAACAGGAAGAAAGCAACCGTCGCTGATAGTAACGTCAGAATGCTCCTAACTGGTCATCGCCAGAGACCAGCTCTGACCAGAAAGAAGAATTTCACGTCCGTCGTCGGTGCGTAGTTGCAGGGAACAAGTCCATCCGTTTCCCTAAAGTCATCCAAGTGCTACATTAGTAGCAAGCCTCGCTGCCGGTGTCTGCACTTGAGGCAGGGTGTTGTCGGAGGATCGATCTAGAAGTAATGTTAGGCCACGTCGATAAGCAGCTGGAGCGAGTTACGTTCGCGACTGAATCTGATATGCGGCTATGGCATGAAATCATTTGACGCAGACAGGGAGCGGCCAGAACTGATGGCTGACACCAAGAAATATGTCCACTGAACTGAGTAACGTACTGATTGTTGGTAATTCATCCGATGATCCGTTTGCGATCGATGTGGCGTATGCGATGGGTCAAGTTGAGGACATATCCGACCTTATTAGCCTGAAGGCTTTTGCAAACTCGGAGTTTTGCCCCCGATTCATTTCAGATGAAGGCGACTTCGAGTCGATAGGAAGCAAGCTTGAAGGCAAGACGATCGTTATCGCGAGTGTCACCAGTCACCTAGTGAGTCGTCAGAATCTTGCAATGCGCAACCTGTTGATCGCGCGAGCCGCGAAGGAGAACGGTGCCTCTGCAGTCATACTGGTGGAACCGGACCTGTTCTACAGCGCCCAAGACCGGGGGCCGCGAGTAGACCTTGGTGAAACACTGAAGACGCGCGACGCTAGCGACATGAAGAAATTCGATGGTCAACCATTTACTGCCCAGCTCTATGCGCAACTGTTGAAGCTTGCGGGCATAGATCGCGTAATTACCGTTCACAACCATTCGTACGCGGTGCAGCGAGTGTTTGACGATGTGTTTGAGGGGCGGTTTCACAACCTCATTCCCTATGACATTTATGTGGACTATTTGCACAATTCCAACATTATCCGTTTCGAAAATGACGGCGAGGGGCTCGTTCTGTGTGCGCCCGATGCAGGAGCACGTGAATTCGTGGAGGCGATGTATGCCCGTCTTGGTCTACCCAACGCAAAGTTAGTCCTGCTGGAAAAGGAACGGCTCGGTGAGCGCGAGGTCGAGATTGCTCTACATCGTGAGAGCGAGACGACTTTGGATGATATAGCGGGACATGACATCGTATTGTTTGACGACATGGTGCGAACCGGCTCGACCGTCGTTAAATCCTTCCAGTTCTTGAAACAGATTGATCCGGGGCGGACCGTATTTGCGGTATCGCACTTTTACGCGAGCGACGAAGGGCGGGAAAAAATGGCGGACCACGCCATTGACGAAATTCTAACCCTTAACACTCTACCTACCGTGCAAAATCGGGATGTGCAGGGGCGATTGCGCAGAAAAATGGTAGTGCTAAAGATTGAGCAGTGGCTGGCTCGAAACCTGTGTGAGATTCTCGGGGTG
>Ga0115002_10008391_pt1 | contig 11450 bp, 7 predicted proteins | sample ArcticOcean_MG_C_8_FD_89576 | JGI IMG/M metagenome (GOLD analysis project Ga0115002, IMG submission 89576) | Marine microbial communities from western Arctic Ocean - ArcticOcean_MG_CB11_86 | ecosystem: Environmental > Aquatic > Marine > Oceanic | place: Arctic Ocean: Canada Basin | collected... | reverse complement strand
TCAACACCTCAGCTTCACGCAGCTTCGGGATCACCTCTTCCGGACCGTGTTTCTTACCTCGTGGCATCGGATGCCCTCCTAAACAAAAAATGCGTCCTGACGCCACGATTATCTATCACGGCGTGGACTCGTTTAAGGGGGCTGGGTCAAGCATTGGACATGCAAACCCAATATAAATACAATTGCGTTTGCACGTCAAAAACGATGCAAGTCTAAGAGAGCAAGGTAGTTCCAATGAAATCATTACCAAAGCTCAATGCTATGAGTTTGGATTATGTGTTCAGTGTCTGCAAACTCATCAGTCAATTGAGTACCTTTTCACTAGATTCTTCGACAGGAGGATTACTCCGTGTCTGACCGTTCGCTTCCCCCAGAACTATCTGGCCAGTGCCGTGCCCTTTGCATCGAGTTCGAGGCGGCCTGGAAGGCAGGCAAGTCCCCTGGGCTGGATAGTTTTCTTAACGACCTCTGCGGAGAGCAGCGGGCGCTACTGGCACGCGTGCTGACCAAGATCGAAGAAGATTATCGTCCGAAGGGGATGGGGCCATCCTCAGAATTACATTCGGTGGACCCGCTGAACTCGAAACTAGCGACGCTGCATCAGCATTCCATTGAGACTTTGCACGCAGGCAAGCCTGCTGTGAATCCAGAGACGGTGCGAGATACCCCGATTGAGGATTCGAAGGGATTCGAGCCGTGGGGGAATGATGACCTGACAGCCGACTTCGCTGTCGGTCTGCTGATCCGTTGTCCCCACTGCTCTAACGACGTTGAGCTGTTGACCGAGACAGCGTTTGAGGATATCCCCTGTACTAATTGCGGCAGCACGTTCAAGTTGGCCGAACGCGAAGAGGCGCCGACTAATGCTACGGCTCCAAAGCAGATCGGTCGTTTCGTGTTGGAAGAACGGTTGGGAGCGGGCGCGTGTGGTACGGTCTGGAAAGCACGCGACACCGATCTCGACCGAGTCGTCGCGATCAAGATTCCTCGCAGGAGTTTTCTTGGTCCAGATGACATCGAAAAGGTTTATCGAGAAGCCCGCGCTGCCGCTCAGTTACGCCATCCCAACATCGTTCCCGTCTACGAGGTGGGGCGGGATGGAAATCAAGTCTTCATCGTGAGCGACGTTATTCATGGGAAATCGCTCGAAGAATGGGCCGTCGACCGCAATTTGAGCTGCCACGATATAGCCTTACTCTGCCTTTCGATTGCAGAAGCCCTTGAGTATGCCCACGGACAAGGCATCATCCATCGTGACATGAAGCCCTCGAACGTAATGATCGACGAGGGAGGGCAGCCTCATTTGATGGACTTTGGCTTGGCCAAACGCGAGGTGGGCGAGGTAACGATGACCGTGGATGGCCAGATTCTGGGCACGCCAAGCTACATGTCACCCGAGCAAGCTTGCGGAAAGAGCCATTGGGTTGATCGCCGTACCGACATCTACTCGCTAGGCGTGATGTTGTTCGAGCTGCTGACCAAGGAACTCCCTTATCGAGGCAACGTCCAAAAGCAAATCCAACAGCGACTCACCGAAGATGCACCCGATCCGAGAAGCCTCAATCGCCACGTCCCTCGCGATGTGGCGACGATTTGCCTGAAGTGCTTGGAACGCGATCCTAATAAACGTTTCTCAACAGGCCAAGCGATTGCCGACGAGTTGCGGCGGTATTTGCGGGGAGAGCCGATCCGTGCCCGGCCAATCTCACGATTAGCCCGATTTTTTCGTTGGGCCAAACGCAAGCCGGCACCGGCTGCGGCGATGGGGCTCACCCTCTTCTTGGCAATTGCTGGACCGCTGGTTGCTTGGCAGATCGAAGGCCAACGGCAGCGTCTGGAAGAATTGATTGTCGAGAAGAACAACATGATCGGCAAATCGGTGACCGACCTCGCGCGGAATACAGAGAAGGTTACTCTCTTGGAAGACCAACTTGATCTCTGGGAGGGTCGTGCGAATCCTTTTGAATTCTGGCCTCCCGACCCGGCGAGCACTCCTCGGCAACTGGTACTAAAAAAGCTCTCCGAGCAGCATTGTGCATCGTTTGCAGCAAGTTTGAACAGCGATACGTTCGACAATCACCAACTTGCCTGTGGCCATCTGGGATTGGCTCTGATTGCTGAACGGACGAATCAGCTGGAGGAAGCGGAAAAACAGGCTCTCGTTGCTTTGCCTCTGCTGGAAGCACTGGTTCAGCAACAGCCTGACAATATTCGTTACCGTCAAGCACTGGCGCAGTGCTATACGCATCTTGGCCGACTCTATGGTAATTCTCGCAAGCAAGCCGCCGCTGAGGCGTTGCAGCAGGCCGGGAAGATTTACCAACAACTTGCTGATGAGAACCAGTTGCTGCTTAGATATCGCGTCGGTTGGTTTGAATCAGAGTTGCGGGCCGCCTTGCTAGCAGGAGGGGAATCATCCTCCACTCAGTTGAAGCAGGCCGTGGAAATCGAGCAAGTGCTTCAGGAGAACTGGCCGACTGACCCCGTTGCATTCTATGACATGGCATCCTATCTAACCGAGCAGGAACCGCCACTCAGCCAAAAATGAAACCGGCTCTACGGTCTCTTCTTCCTACTCATGGCAGCTCGCCGAGAATCTCTTGGCCGGCCTTGGTGGCGAGTCCTTGGTAAATCGTGAAATCGATCGTGTCATTGATGAAATGGACACTTCCGTCGGCATAGCCAAAATGGGCCCCTCCCGGGTGATCGCTGGCAAACGGTAGATCGTTGAGCAACATCGTCTTCGGGGCTCCTGAGGGCGCATTGTTGTCACCGACAAAGAATCCTAGTGTGTAATGATCGGGATTGATCGGATAACGAACGTTCTTAAAGGCACCTGAGCAAATAGATCCTGGCGATGGAATGTTTGATGCTACGGCGCCGCTGAGCCAATCACGAAAAATATACTTGCGTTCTCCCACTGCCAGTGTGTTGGACGTGCCATCGGTAATCTCTGCAACACGCGTATCGCTGTCGATATAGAAAATGCCGCTGGTCTCGATATCGCCACAGCCGTAGTCTTCTAAATCGATGCGCTCGTTGGTATTGCCTCCGGCAACAGTCGTATAGTGGGACAACTTCCACTTCGTGGAATCGCCGTCCTGAGCTGCCGCCGAGGGGCAGATGTACGCATCGATGAGCAGCTTGTCATAGCTATCGTCTCTGGCGCCCCCATTGGGCTCGGGATCGATACGGTCGTAGAGCTCGCCCATTTCCATCTGTGGCAAAATCATGACTCGCCAGCTTACCGACTCATCAAAGTCTCTTTCGTGTCTCAGGGCACCGGTCGGAAAGTGACCTTGCTGGCCGTGGTAGTTTTGCAGTGCCAGTCCGATTTGCTTGAGTTGGTTATTGCACTGGGCACGACGTGCCGCCTCGCGAGCAGCTTGGACCGCGGGCAAGAGGAGCCCCAAGAGCACGCCAACGATCGTGATCACGACTAAGAGTTCCACTAGAGTGAAACCGTCGTGGCGGCGGGAAACGCGATTTATGTCATTGAATTGGACCACCCGACCATCTCCATTGCGACCAGATCAATTTGCCGGCTTTAGACCGATCGCCTGGCTGAATAGCTCAGCCGTCGCAGGCTTGTTGTTCCCAGCACGCTACATGCCAAGAGCAATAATCCTCCCGTCGTTGGCTCGGGAACAGACATTTGGTCAATCAGAGCATAAATGTCAGCTGCCTCTAAACCTTCCACCGCATTGGTAAAACCCTCGACGTCGTCAAAATCGAAAGAGCTGCCGGGGTAAAAGTTGCCGGCCTGGACGGGGAACATGAACCCGTGAGTAAGCCAGTATTGGACGGGATCGAGCAAGCCAAGGACGAAGTCGGGCGCGTCGTCGCTGTCGACCGAGTTGTCCAGATTCATGTCACCAATGGAGTAAGATTGGACTTCATAAGCATCTCCTCCTAGACCGGCTTGGACTTCATAAGCATCTCCTCCTAGACCGGCAAGGGTTGAAGTTGGCGGCTGCGCGAAAAAAGTTGTCGAGGAGCCCACCGTCTCGACACTATCGAAGTGACTTTCAATGGTGTCAGACGTCATAACAGTAAACGAAGTCCCTATTGGTGCAGCGTAATTGCTGGCGTCGATCACAAGTCTGCCCCCTTGGGTCGCCGTCTGTTCGACCACGACTTGGCCAAAGCTATTGACATCTTCGATCGAAACCGCGAAGACGCCATCCGAGTTGATCGTCAGATTACTCGCGTTGATCACGCCTGAGGCAGAGCCGGGGCTATTGGGGTTCAAGGACGCTTCACCGTCTGCTGAGCCAGTTCCCAAGACCACGTCTCCATCAATGGTCCCATTGCCAAGGATCATTCCGTCGCCATTGACTTGCACGACATTGGTAACAACGTTCCCGCCCGACATCTCCACGATGCCATTCTCACCCACATTGACGCGACTGATCGCAGAGAGACTTGTCCCTGAGGGAATACCCAGCGTGTTCGTTGCGGTAGCATTTAATGCCGAGAGGTTGACTACATGGGCAAAGGCCCGCCTCGATGCCGTAGTGCCAATCTCCAAATCAAGACGAGTCGCAGCAGGCGTGCTATTGACCAAGTCCACGACATCCGAGGTGCTTGGCACATCGCCCATCCACGTCGAGGGAGAGCCCCAGAGGCTCGTGGGAATGCCACTTGCCGAGGAAACTGACGTGGGAGCCACAAAGTTCAGCAAAGCGCTGTCCGCCAGATAGTCCAGCCGTACGGCTATTGGTGAACTCTGATAGTCTGGTAAGCGGATGGAATCAAATTCTCCGGAAATCCGTCCTCCTTGGGGGCTACTGAGGAGAGTAAAGTTGTTGCCCACCGCCGGCATGTCCCCACCAAGGAAGGGGACGTTGAGCCTTCCAGCCAGAGAGGTCGTGCCAGTTATCACCAGCCGATCATTGCGACCCATTGGACTCGTTCCGTCTACCCTAACGTCAAGTAGACCCATTGCATTCTGAACATAGTCACCGTTAATCCTGAGCATCGCTTCTGACGTCCCGGACAAGTCGCGGGGCGCAACCGTACCAGAGTTGACCACAACGCCGAGGCCTCCACCGGGCGTAATTGTATTGACTATGAGAGAACCACGGAGTTCTCCTCCGGTATTAATGCTAAGCAAGCTAGTACTCACAGTGCCGTCTCCTCTTAGTACTCCGCCGCCAAGGAGGTTGACTTCCCCCACTGCTTCGAGGTTTCCTTCGCTGATAGTGAGGCCTCCACCAATGCCTACGTCGCCAACGACCGTGTAGAAGTTTTGCCCAAGGGAAAAAGTGACGTCACCATCAACCACACTCAAAGGCCCAGTTGTTGCGACGGATAAGACGGGGAAGGAGACGGTATAGGTGTCTGGCACGTTGAAGATTGGGTCGTCATTGATCCCGGGCACAAACATTGGCAACCAGCTATTCGGATCGTCAAAGGCCCCCCCCGTCGGTTCATTCCAGAATACCTGGTCTGCAACCACGCTTTTCACGCAGCAAAATCCAAGGGAGAAAACGACGGCGAGTATGAGCAGTTTTGATTTCATAGTTCACCTAGGTAGTACTCGACGTCCAGTTGTTAGCAAACCCGACAATGCCAAACACACTAGCGGCCACGTCGTCGGCTCGGGAACGGCCACAGCGCCTACCAAGGATCCGCCCAGTGGGATCGTTGTGCCATATTGAAACTGCCAGGCCGCCAAATCGATTCCATTGACGTCCGAGTCGACAGCGTAAGTCGCATTGCCCAGGGAGTTCAAGGGGGATGATGTCCCGAAATTTCGCTGCCAAATGAGAAAATCGGCACCCGTCACTTCGGTGTCATTGTTAAAGTCGGCATCAGGAACGGGAAGAACTTCGACCTCGGCATCGACCAGGTTGGAGCCATCGATTTGCCGATTGCCTGTCCCGGCATCGGCGAACAGTGTGTCACCCGTGTGCCCGAACAGAACGGTTGTATCGGAGGAGCTTTCACCTTCATTGTTGAGTCCCAGCACCCCGATTTGCAGAAACAGATCGGTTGCGCCCGCAGCCGTATCGATCGTATAGTCCAGCTTTGCCAGCAACCATGCTCCGCTTCCATCATTGGGACCATAGTAGTACGAGTCGTCATCCGTCGTGCCGGGACCGATGCCGTGGCCCAAATTATCGGGATCGGCAGTGAGGGTGAAACCCATGAATTCCTCGCTAACCTCCGAGCTGCTCGTCGGTTCGATCGTATACTCCCAACGAACGTCATCGGAAGTTCCTAACTCCGGGTTGTAGACGGTTGAACTCGTGAAGCCAAGAACGCCGGAATCAGTACTCTTCACTCGCAGCGACCAGTTCTTCAAGGTTTCGCCAGCATCGGTCTCAGCCCAGATATATATGCTGCCGGTAGTTTGAGTATCGAAATGAACGACCGAGGGGATATCGCTAAGCAACGTCGGCTGAGTACTGCCAGATTCCGTCCCGAAAGGCGAAATCCAAAAGGAAGTCGCCAATGCTGGGCATGCTAGTAGTATCGAGGACAGAGTCGTAATCAAGATGCGAATCATTCAGTGTTTCCCATTTGAATATAGTATTCGAATGAACCGACCTATTATACCTGCATGTGACTCTTCTGCCTCTTCCGAGCCAGCGATTTTCACATTTTCTTCTCCGCAGTCCCTGTGACCCAGCCCCCTTAAACGAGTCCGCGCCGTGATAGATAATCGTGGCGTCAGGACGCATTTTTTATTTAGGAGGGCATCCGATGCCACGATTATCTATCACGGCGCGGACTCGTTTAAGGGGGCTGGGTCACCAGGTTGTGTTGCCAAAACGTGGGTGTCACTCCGTCGAACTCTCGATGGAATAAACTACCGCTCGGCCTTACATCAACTCAACGCGGGAGGCAGCACACAGTTGTGCTGCGTGCTGTACCCGTCTGACCACTTCCAGATTGGCCCTCGGTGATTTTCCTGTACGAATCGCTGTGAAGAAGTCAGCGATCGACTCCCGCATCCCCTCGAATCCATAAACTGGCTCAGATGCCGGCGAGTGTTCTTCATGCCATCCGGAAGTTTCACCACGCCACTTCCATCTGCCAGTTGTCAGGTCGGCCAGAATTTCGCCCGATTCACACGCCACTACCAGTTCGATGAGGGTGTCTTGCGGCAATGTTAAATTGAATTCGAATTGGCCGAACGATCTGCCTGGGTATTCCAGCGACGCCCAGCCGTAGTCCATGAGAGTTCCGTTTGAGGCGCGCCCGCCAAAGACGGTCGCGCGTGTTGCGGTTTCACCGAAAACTACATCAAGCACATCCAGGTACCAGTGGCCCAACCAATGAAAGAAGCTTTGCTCCTGGACTTCATCGATCCAGGGACCACCCTGGTAACCCCAGTTGCACCACAATCGTATCTTTGCCATGCGCGGGGAACCAGGGTTCCTTTCAGTCATCTGAGCACGGATGGCTTCCAGCATCGGCAGACATCGCAGCTCGAGGTCGGCTTGCACAATACCTTCGGTCGTATGAAGTGCAGCCAGTATGCGCTGGGCTGTCTCGGGGTCGTGGGCGATGGGAGGCTCGAAAAACATGTGTTTGTTGGACTCGGCGGCAGCGAGAAGTACCTCGGCGTGCAGCGCATTTGGCACTGCAATCATCACCGCATCGACGTCATCATCTTCGAGAATTTTTGCGTATTCGGTCGTGACGTCAATTTCCTCGCCGAAAGTCTTTCGCGCCAATGCAAGCGTTTTTTCAGATCTAGCGGCTACCGCGACGACTTGAACGCCATGGAGCTCCTTCAGCAAAGGTGAGTACGCCTCTTGAGACCAGACGCCGAAACCGATGAGTGCTACGCGGATCGTTTTCATGATGGTTCAAGATGCCAGAATGGTTGTCACAGTGCAACCAGCAGGGGACGATTGGTTTCAACCGAGGCCCTATTTCACCAACCCTCAGATTCTGTCTCCATCTTGCTGTCGCGGATTCGACGGCAGTTGGTCTGGAGAACGAGGCAGCTACGATTGCACAATTTGATGAACTCCTGATGGTAGGCTCCAGTTCGCCCGCCAAAGGTTCAGGAAACGGGGCGCCATCGTGCTCTTGACGTGACCACTATGCATTGACCTGCCGCCGGTGGTGCGAGAAACTGTGGGAAAATCGCCTTGAGGCTAAAGTCCACTGCTGCAACGCGAGAATGTCGTGTTCACCATGCATCTGGGAAACCGGGCCCGAGTCGGGGTGGACGCCGTATTTCGCAAGGCCGTCCAGAATGCTGTGGACGTGTTGACAGGACAGGAATGTCCCTTCATTGTTAATCTGGAAGTCATCCGTCGCTCTTCTTGACGGTTTCCGATAGGTAGGCGTTCTTCCCAAAACAAACTATGAAAATTTCAGACATTCAGGTCCACCCGCTCCAAGCGCCCGGACGAACCCTGGTGATGGTCACCGTCCATACCGATGAGGGAATCGTCGGCGTGGGAGAGGCGGGGCTGCAGCGTCGGTGGCAAGCGATCGATGGCGCCATCCAGCACATGAGGCGTTGGCTCGTCGGCGAAGACCCGCAGCGAATCGAATATCTCTGGCAGCGCATGTGGCGCGGCGGGTTCTATCCCGCAGATCGCCTGATTGGATCGGCCATCTCGGCCATTGACATTGCCCTGTGGGACATCAAGGGCAAGGTCTATGGTACGCCGGTCTACGAACTCTTAGGCGGTCGCTGTCGGGACTTCGTGGAAGCCTTCACCAATCCAGGAACCCTCTGCAAAGATCATGAGATGGATGCGGGGGATCTGCTCGGCTGTGTGGCAAAAGCGGACCCCGATGCGACGGTCGAACTCGCCCGACAGCTGCAGCAGAAAGGGTATAAGTATTTTCGCCTCGGTTTGCCGACTCAGGAAGACACCTACGACACCCGCCTGGCGGTACGCCAGTTGATTGGGCAATTGCGCGCGGTCCGCAACGCCGTCGGGGATAGTCTTGAATTGATGGTTGATTTGCACACCCGTCTGTCGCCTGAAGAAGCTGTTTGGTTCTGTCGGGAAGTCGAGCCGCTGGGCATGTTTGCGGTGGAAGATCCCATCCGCAGTGAACATCCCCATGGATATGGTCGAATTCGCGCCCAGACGAAGGTCCCACTCGCCGCCGGCGAACAATGGGTAGCGCGCTGGGACTTTCGCGAGCCGGTGGAGAACGAGTGGATCGACTACGCCCGCGCCGACATCTGTATCACCGGCGGTATCTCCGAAGTAAAAAAGATCGCGGCCATGGCAGAACCTCATTTCATCAAGATGCTGCTTCACAACCCACTCGGTCCAATCTGCACGGCCGCTTCGCTGCAGATCGACCTGGCCTGCGACAACGCGGGGCCGCAGGAAGTACTCTTGCCGCCGGACGTGCTCCCCGATGTGTTTCAGTGTGATTTTCAACTGCAAGACGGCACGCACTTGACATTACCCACTGCGCCGGGAATTGGCGTCACGTTTGACGCAGAGGCCGCGAAGGATTTCCCAGCAGAAATGACCGAGCCGCCGCATTTTCATCGGCCGGATGGTTCTTTTACGAATTATTGAAGGCAAACATGCCCACCGTCACCCTCCACCCTCTCGACATCGGCATCGTCGTAGCCTACTTGGTCATGCTGATCCTCGTCGGTATCTACCATTCGGGCAAGCAGGACTCGCTGCTCGATTTCTTTATGGCCCACAAAGGCATGACCTGGGTCCCGGTGGGCATCTCTCTGATGGCCGCGCTCAATAGCGGCCTCGACTATCTCAACACTCCCTCGGCCGTCATCCGCTTGGGCTGGTTGATCGTCGTGATCAATGGCTCCTGGCTGATCATTTATCCGTACATGTTCTTTATCGTAATTCCCATGTTTCGGCGCCTCAACACGATGAGCGCCTACGAATACTTAGGGTTGCGATTTGGAAGTGAGATGCGGACCTTCGCGTCGTGTATTTTTATTGCCTGGCGCCTTAGTTGGATGGCCGGAGCACTCTACGTTCCATGTCTGGCGCTGACCACGGCAGTCGGTCGTCCCGAATGGATCGTACCGATGATTGTCACTCTGGGAGCGATCGTCACGTTCTACACCATGCTGGGCGGGATCAAGGCGGTCATTTGGAACGACGTGGCACAATTTGCCCTGATGATGTTCGGCCTGGTCGTGACACTCATCGTCGTGCTCTCGCACGTGGAAGGGGGCGTATCCGCCGTATTCGCCGAAATGTTTACCGAAGGCCTCGAGAATCATCCGGATCCCGTCATCGATACCTCGACCTGGTACGGTCGGATCTGGTCGTACTTCTCCATCGAGCTGGTGATACCCGGCATTCTCCTCTTCTGGTTTGTCCGGCTGGGAGGATTCACGAGCGACCAGGTGATGATTCAACGGTTCTCGACCGCTAAGACGCTTAGCCATGCTCGGCGGAGTTTCTTGATCACGGCCATAGCCGACATCGTTTGGATGGTGCTGTTGTTTATCGTCGGGGTCGCCTTGGTGACGTACATCAAAGAGGGAGGCGAGCTTCCCGACTGGGTGGCGGATAACACCGACCGGATTTTCCCTTACGTGATGGCCGACATTTTTCCCGTGGGAGCGACCGGCCTGGTGCTGGCAGCGATTTTGGCTGCTTCACTCTCCAGCGTCGACTCGGCCATCAATTCCCTGACAACGGTCGGAATGGTCGATTTCTATCGGCGCCTCTATCTCGGACGAGAGGACGGGGACGCACAGGAGTCGGTCGCAGAGCAGCACCGGCAGGTTTGGATCTCACGTTTGTTGACGATTTTGGTGGGCGCGGTCGGCATCACGCTGGCCTGCTACGTCGAAAATATCGGCACGTTGTTCGATGTGCTGACGAAGATCCTGGCCAGCTTCACCGCGGTGATGCTAGGTATTTTTTGGCTGGGGATGTTTACCACGCGAGCGACGATGACAAGCACGATGGCCGGCGCCCTGATCGGCGTTGTCGTGGCCATGGCCTTGGGTTATTTGCCGGCGTTATCCATCGGTGCCATCTGGGTGGCCCCGGCGACCTTGTTGAGCACGCTGTTGGTGGGCGTCCTCTTGGGAACGTCGCAACCTGGCGAAGCCGCCCAACGCTGGAACTGGCGGGCCATCATGAAAACGGAGTTGGTCGAGTAAAGGAACGAAAAGGTTGTCCGACACTTTTTCCACCTTTTTCGCACCGTGGGCTTCTTGACGTCGACTACTACTGGCTCCATATTTCATCGAATTCCAGACTTCCAGGGCACTCGCCGTCCTGCTGCCCGATAATTTCCACAACCAACCTAATTACTGAGTGACAAAACACAATGAAAAAGGGGACCTACCCCGACCTGGCGGGCAAGACGGCCGTGGTGACCGGCGGGGCCGTGGGGATTGGTGAAGCATACGTCCGCGCGTTGGTCGAACAACGAATCGAACTCCGGGCCAGGCTGGCTCACTTCCACTCGTCGCATCCGGCGAAGGCCTTGTGCTTCCCCTGGACGTACTTAGG
>Ga0115002_10008387_pt1 | contig 11453 bp, 10 predicted proteins | sample ArcticOcean_MG_C_8_FD_89576 | JGI IMG/M metagenome (GOLD analysis project Ga0115002, IMG submission 89576) | Marine microbial communities from western Arctic Ocean - ArcticOcean_MG_CB11_86 | ecosystem: Environmental > Aquatic > Marine > Oceanic | place: Arctic Ocean: Canada Basin | collected... | reverse complement strand
TTTAGCTGGAAAATTAAAGGACTGCTCTGAGAAAGATCCTTCAAAAACAGAAGTGTTCTTAGTCGAGGGAGATTCAGCTGGGGGGTCTGCACAGACGGGTCGGGATAGAAAAACACAGGCAGTACTTCCTCTAAGAGGTAAAATTCTTAATGTTGAAAAAGCGAGGTTTGATAGAATGTTAGGTTCGCAAGAGATCGGGAATTTAGTGATGGCTTTGGGAACAGGAATTGGCCGGGACGAGTTTAATATCTCAAAATTACGCTACCATAAAGTTGTTATTATGACAGATGCCGATGTTGATGGAGCCCATATAAGAACTTTACTGCTCACATTTTTCTTTCGACAGATGCCGCAATTAATAGAAAATGGTCATTTATACATTGCGCAACCTCCGCTGTATAAAGTCGCACGTGGCAAGTCAGAAGTCTATTTGAAGGATCAGTCTGAATTAGATAACCACTTGATCGAAATGGGTGTTGAAGGTGCAGTGCTTAAACTCGGTTCTGGAGAAGAGATTGTCGGCCAGGACCTAAGAAGAGTTGTAGATGAGGCTCGAACAGTTGGTAGAATTCTAAAAGCTTTTCCGACTCACTACCCTAGTCATATAATAGAACAATCTGCTATCGCGGGAGCTTTTTCTCTTGGAGGGCTCGAGACAGATTTGCAAGGAGTGGCTAATCGGGTTGCTGAGCGCTTGGACCTTATAGCTCTCGAATATGAGAAAGGTTGGCAGGGTAGGCCAACACAAGATAAGGGTATTAGATTATGGCGGGTGCTTCGTGGTGTGGACGAGGTAAGAATATTAGATGGAACGGTTTTGCGTTCTGGAGAAGCTAGGAAGCTTGGAACCATTACAAGTAGCTTGCAAGACATTTACTCCACACCTGCAAAGTTAATTAGAAAAGAAAAGGAACAACCTGTTTATGGGCCAATAGATTTGCTTCAGTCAGTCATGGAGGAAGGTGAAAAAGGTTTGTCACTTCAGCGCTACAAGGGATTGGGAGAAATGAACCCAGAGCAATTATGGGAAACGACACTAGATCCTGAAGCCAGGACGCTTCTTCAGGTAAAAGTCGAGGATTTAGTTGACGCAGATGATGTCTTTACAAAATTGATGGGTGATGTTGTAGAGCCTCGGAGAGATTTTATTCAAGCTAATGCACTCAATGTAGAAAACTTAGATTTTTAACCGCTATAGGAATTTATACGAATTTGAAATTAAAATTCCGGCTACATTATGAGGTGAGTTCTCGGTTAACCGAGAAATTATGAATTTAATAAGAGATAAAAAAATATTAGCTAAAAAGATTAAAAAAGGAACATATTATGATTTATTCAAAGTATATGATGCAATCAAACTTAATCGATGGTGAATGGGTTGCTGCAGATAGTGGCGGAACCCTTAATGTTGTAAATCCAGCTACCGGTGAGTCGATTGGGACTGTTCCTGCCTGCACCAGTAAAGAGACTGCACGCGCAATAGAAGCGGCGCGTAGAGCCTTCCCAGCTTTTTCAACAATGCCATTGCTTGAAAGAGTGGGCCTTTTATGGAAGTTACATGATGCTCTTCTGGACAATCAAAAATCCCTAGCTGAGTTACTTACCGTAGAGCAAGGAAAGCCGATAGCGGAAGCTACAGGAGAAATAGTCATTGGGGCAGCATATATTCGTTGGTTTGCTGAAGAGATAAGAAGAACTAAGGGTGAAATTGTACCAGCCGCTGCACCAGACCGTCGTATACTTGTAACAAAGCATCCGGTCGGAGTTGTTGGTTTGATAACACCTTGGAATTTCCCGTCTTCAATGTTGGCACGTAAAATTGGACCAGCTCTAGCGGTGGGGTGTACAATAGTTGCAAAACCCGCATCTGCTACGCCCTATTCCGGTTTGGCTTGGGGTGCATTATGTGAAGAGGTGGGTTTTCCAAAGGGCGTAGTGAATATCTTGACCGGACCTGCAGGAGAAATAGGGTCAACTATTATGAGTAGTCCAGTGGTAAGGAAGGTGACTTTTACCGGATCTACTGAGGTCGGAAAAAAACTGATTAGGCAAGCAGCTGATACGGTTAAAAAAGTTAGTATGGAGTTAGGTGGGAACGCACCGTTTATAGTATTTAATGATGCAGATCTTGATAAGGCTGTTGACGGTGCGATTGTTTCTAAGTTTAGAAATTCCGGTCAAACATGCGTTTGCGCTAACAGAATATATGTGCAGTCTGGCGTTTACGAAAGTTTCGTATCAAAGTTTAAGACCGCGACCGCTAAAATGAAAGTGGGAGATGGTAGGGAAAGCGGTGTTGAACAGGGGCCGTTAATAGATATGTCAGCGGTAGAAAAGGTGGAAGAGCTCTTAAGCGATGCTATTGAGAAAGGTGCAAAAGTCATCTTGGGTGGTAAAAGGCATGAAAGAGGAGAGAGTTTTTTTGAACCTACAATAGTTACAGAAGCGGATCAGTCTATGAGGTTTGCCAAGGAAGAAATTTTTGGACCTTTGGCACCAGTGTTTAAATTTGAAACAGAAGACGAAGTTATTTCAAAGGCAAATGATACTGATTTCGGGCTTTGCTCTTATGCGTATACTCGTGATGTTGGCCGTATAATGAGGTTAAACTCTAAACTCGAATATGGAATGATTGGGATTAACTCTGGCTTGATTACGACAGTTGAGGCACCGTTCGGTGGCGTGAAGGAAAGTGGCTTAGGTAAGGAAGGGGGCAGTCAGGGGTTAGAAGATTATCTGGATACAAAATACACTGCTCTAGATTTTTAAAGTAAAAACTTTTGGTTAAAACTTAAAAATTTGAGGAGGATGTTAGATTGATTATCGTTGATAACCTTCAATATGCTAATTGGTCAGAAAAAATTTTTCAGGAAATGCGTATAGGTGGCGTCAGCGCGATTCATGTTACTATTGCTTATCACGAAAATTTTAGGGAAGCGGTTCTTAACCTTGAAAAATGGAATGCTTGGTTTGAAAGGTTTCCCCAATTAATAATGAAAGGTAAAAAATCAGAAGACATTAAATTAGCCCAAGAGTTGTATAAAACAGCTATTTTTTTCGGCTTCCAAAACCCTAGCCCAATTGAAGATGACATAGGTCTGTTGGAAGTTTTTTATCAATTAGGTGTAAGATTTATGCAGTTAAGCTATAATAACCAGTCCTTATTGGCGACAGGATGTTATGAAAATGAGGACACTGGCTTAACGCGCTTTGGGATTCAGGCCGTAAAAGAAATGAATAGGTTGGGAATGGTCATTGATATGAGTCATTCTGGAGAGCGCTCTACTTTAGAAGCGATTCAGTATTCTGATAGGCCTATCGCGATCACCCACGCGAATCCATACAACTGGCACCCGGCATTAAGAAATAAATCCCATAAAGTTATGAAGGAGCTGACATTGGCAAATGGAATGCTTGGATTCTCATTATACCCTCATCATCTAAGGGAGGGCACCGATTGTACACTTAAAAGCTTTTGCGAGATGATATCCGAAGCCGCAATAGAATATGGTGCAGAGCATTTAGGGATAGGATCAGACCTTTGCCAAGATCAACCTGATAGCATAGTGACCTGGATGAGAACCGGTAGATGGTCTAAAGAGATTGACTATGGAGAGGGATCTGCTGAAAATCCTGGATTTCCCGCCCAGCCTGATTGGTTTAAGGATAATACGGATTTCGGCAACCTTACTGAGGGGTTAAGTAAGGTTGGTTTTTCACCGACTGAAGTAAAAGGCATTATGGGCGAAAATTGGTTAAAGTTTTATAAGAGCTCTTTTGGTGAGTTTAAGAATGAACAAAATCTTTAGGAATGAAGTCCCCCTAAGAGAACCACGGGCAGTCATGAAACTTGATAGAATGGGATCTATGTTTCCCACTCGTATGTCCTTTATGAGAACGTTACTTAGGCAGTTATCTGAAAAAAGGGCACTCATTAATAGAGCGGTTTGGGAAATTGACGAAGATGGATTTGGACATGCTGTTTATACTATAAATATTGATGATCGAATGTACTCACTTGTTGCTTTTACAAATTACTTAAATCCCGAAGATCGAACAGATCGTGTAATAGCAGAAGCTTGGGATTCATCGTATGTTTTATATGATGGAGTACCAGAAATTGGAGATATAGTTCGTCTAAATGAAACTGTTCCTCGGCAGGAGGTTGGGCGTTTTACAATTAATGAGCTAGTTTTGAGCAGAGCTAATAAGTCACTGAGGTTGTTTTCACATGTGGTAGAGGCCCTGAAAAAAGGTAATCAGCCAGATAAAAAAATGGTAAAAGACATTGGTTATTTAATGCGTACGACAGCGGTTTATGGAAATGGAAAATTTGGTATTGCTGATAGAAATAAGTTGATTGATAGAGATATTTTGTCAGGCCCTTTTATGGCAGAAATGCTTACTGTGTGGCTGATAAGGGGGTTTACGCACGACTTAGTAGAGCATTTGGGAGGCTCTAAGCTTGATAGAAATATTAAGAGTTATTTAGGGGTTGGAAATGCCACAGGACTTGGAATGGCTCCGTTTTTAGTGTCTCATCCTGAGTTATTAAGCAACTGGATGATGGCTCGTGAAACTGGTTTAACGAGGGTTAGAGCTCTGCAGAGTTTAACACAAAGGCAATTGTTGCGGATTACGCAGTTAGCAGACCGGGTAGTGATCCACTTAGATGAATGGCAGGTCACAGACGAGCAATATCAAAGGCGTATTAAATCTTTAAGAATAGAGTGGAAAAAAGTATACGAAAACCTAGAATTCTTAGTTGCCGAAGATCAACCAATCCACAGTTTAGTCAAATTTTCAGAGCAGTTCAGTCTTGATTGCCAGGAGCTTGTGGTGGCGTTTGTCTTGGAACCATTCGGGGATTTAATAGATGGTTTAACATGCTGTATGACGTCTGGAGAACCTATGCCTTTAAATCCAAAAATGAGTATAAAAGAGTTGGAAGTTCTGATCGAAGAAAGGTTTGGTTGGGCAATCGAGTTTGATTTTAACTTAAGAAGTGAAACTGCACAATTTTGGTATGTGAGCGAAGAAAAGTTGGAGCCCAGATTAGGCTTAAGGTATGAAGAGCAAGGTGGCGAGCTGGAAAGTCCTTTAGACATTGCTCGGCAGGTTAAATTATTGCGATCAGATTTAACTGATAATTTTGCAAATGTAGGTGAGTTTTTACGGAAATTCCCTGCACACCGCTCAGTATTGCGCAGAATACAAATAATGGACTCTTATCCTTACTCTGAAATTCAGGATAATATGATAAGTGAAAACTGTCGCCCTATAGATATGTTGCGCTGTAAATTGGCATACTTTGGAGCCGCTAAATTTGACCCTAAATCTGACCGGTGGGTTCGAGTTACTTTAGCGCAGGGCGCCCCACTTTTTAATGAGCTGGACGGCCGAGATGATTGGTGGCTTCCCGTTTTTGCAGCATGAGAAAAGATATAGATTATATTTCTAACTGGATAGAGACCTTTATTGATAAGGAGGGAACCTGGCCAGTTGTGGCTTGCTCAATCAATGAGATGAAGGCCTTAATCTCAAAGGCCTGTATAGGAAGAGGTCTTCCAAGTGGGCATGCTTACGAAATGGCATCCTTGGCATCTGGACTGATGGCTGATCAAGTCATGATGGGGTTTTTTATTGGAGCTTTATACGATTCTTATGAAAAACCCGTAATACATTCTGATAATAAAACCCTTACTATTGATCACGCTAGGTTTGTTATTAGCGGTCCTATGGCCGTTGATGCACTGATTAGTGGGGCGGAAAGAGTTAATTTAAATAATATGCCTTGGAAAATGTTAATTACGCCACTTCTTATTAACGCAGAAAATACATATAAGTGTTTTCTTTCTTTTGAGATTGTTGATAATTTTTCGGTAATTTTGAGTCACTCTGTTACGAGAGTATTGCCAATTTTAGGCGATCCAAAACCTGTTCCGTTACCAGTAATAGAAGCTTTAGAAGAGTTGGCAAAAAACACTTATGTACCTTCGTCTGATATATCCCGCCGTTTAGGGGCAGGTGCTGGATTAACTGATACAGATTAATATTTTTATTTAACCTGCTTTTATGGTAAGCTTTCCAGGTTCATAGACCCCCATTGTCATATCGGCAGTTATTACCAAATCTGGAAAACGCCACTCAATAAATTTTTGAATTATCATGGACATTTTATCGTTATCTTCTTGAGTGGAAAACCAAATTGTAACATCTATTTTTTCTGACTCAGACGGAATCTCAACATTAAATTTGCCGGTTAAGTCTGCTGGACCAACATAGTTTGAAGGTAAGTCTTCTCCCATAATTGAAAGGATAATATCTGGATGATCCTCCATACTACAATGAGTTAGACGAATTGCGCTAGAATCTTTTATTGTTTTAAAAATTACTTCTTCGACTTCCTGCATATTAAATACCCCTCTAGAAAAGCTGTTTGATGTTTTTGATAAAATTATGCATGTTGTATTTCTGTTTCGTATTCAAGGCTGCTATGAAACTTATGAAGGTGGTACACGGGGTTATTTGTTTTTTTAACTGGTGAGATTTCTTGGGATAGTTCCAATGCAATCGACGGCATCGTGCTAGCTCTGACGCCGGCAAAGTTCGTACTAAAGGCCCGGTGAATATGTCCACAGAAAATACCTATTAATTGTTTGTGATCCTTTATCACATCGCATAATTCGTCTACTGCCTCCGGTCGATTATATTCATAAAATGGTTGGATATCCGCTGAAACGTCAAAAGGGGGATGATGCATAAACAACACTGTAGGTTTCGCTACAGCTTCGTTTAAGATTCGCCCTAAAGCCTTGAGCTTCGCTTCATTGAAGTCTCCCTTGGGTCCAGATTCTGATAAGGAATCTACGGATATAAGTCTAATTTTAAAGTCGTCGACTGAATAAATCATAAAGTCTTGCTCTCGGGATAGATTCAAATCGTTAGCAAAAGAAGCCATCATACTGCGACTGCCATCCCGGTTTCCTGGCGTTGGGTAGAAAGGTGCTTCTAAACTCTTCAAGATACCTTTGGCCGTAGCATATTCTTCCGGCAGCCCGTTATCAGTAAGGTCGCCGGTATGTATAACAACATCGGGAGTTATACTTAAAGAATTAATATCTTCTACGCATCTTTTAAAAGAGCTTATACGTTTTAATGAGCGATCATTAGATTGATCAGGTGCCAAAATATGGGTATCTGAAATTTGCGCCACCAGCATTTACTGTGCCTTAATCTACGATATGACGAACCGGTGCCTTCTCCATGGTGTATTCGTCCGTTTCCGAATTATAGCTAGATAAAGTGAAACAATGCCAATCTTTGTCATCAAGTTGTGGATAATCTCCACGATAATAGTATCCTGGCCAGCGTGTCTCTTTTCTATACATTGTATGGTGAGTCACGCATTCAGATGCAATAACTCTATGGTGTAATTCCCAAGCTCTTTGCAGTTGATGAAGACTATCCGCTCCCAGAAATGCTAGGTCTTCTTTTAGCATTTTAAGTAGCTCCAAACCACGTACAAGCATTGGCTCGTTGGTCATATAGCGAGTGCCTGCGCCTCCGACATATTCATCCATTATTTTTTCAAGTCTTTGTAAGCCTGAGAGGGGTATTAAGTAACTCGGTGACACTGTGCCGGCGGTAATTTCGTTACGGCCAATGCGATATGTTTCTAAAGGTTGGTATATAACCTGCTTAAGGTCCTCGTATTCCTTTTCGCTTACTTCAGGTTGGTCAGACCCCAAGTCATTAATGTATTTATTTGCAGCTTTTCCAGCAATTCGGCCCTCAGTGAATGATCCAGATGAAAATTTGTGAGGTGTTCCTCCTAAGGTGTCCCCTGCTCCAAATAACCCTTCCACTGTCATCATTCTGTTATAGCCCCACTGATAGTCGTCAGGTGCGTAGTCCTCGGGTCCACTGGCCCAAGCTCCAGAACATGTGGCATGAGAACCCATTACATATGGTTCAGACATTACGAGCTCAGGATTTGTTTCTTTTGGGTCTATATTATTGGCGGCCCATACTACGGCCTGACCAATTGTCATGCCTAAGAAATTTTCCCAACCAATTGTTTCTTTGTGAGGATCCTTAAATGCCTCCTTAGTTACCATTCGTATTGGGCCTCTCCCAGCTTCTACTTCTTTTAGAAATGCGTGATTGCGTAAGCATGTAGGTACTGGTTCGTGGTTTACATAATCTCCTACCATTTCCTCAATAGAGGCTCTCCATTTGGCTTCATAGGCTTCCCCATAAGCATTTTCAGTAGTAGTTTTTAAGTGAAGAAAATAAGCTCCAACGGGGCCATATCCATCTTTAAAGCGGGTTAGAACAATTCGATTTTCCATTTGGGTCATCTTAGCCCCTGTTAGAATCGGGAGTGCATAAGCAGATGCACTACTCCAGGGAGCATACCACGTTCTTCCCATTCCTTCTCCGGCTGAGTGAGGTTTGAAGATGTGAGAGGCACCGCCCGCAGCTATGATCACTGCTTTTGACCTAAATACATAAAAATCACCTGTACGCACGTTGAAGCCCACTGCTCCTGCAACTCTATTTTTTTTCTTTTTATCCATGAGCAAGTGAGTAACCATAATGCGATTGTAGACTTCTGTGGCTGCTTTGCGGGCGGCCTCCGCGACAATAGGTTTGTAGCTTTCACCATGAATCATGATTTGCCACTTTCCTTCTCGTAGATAGCGGCCAGTCTCGGGATCTTTCATTATCGGAAGGCCCCACTCTTCGAACATATGTACTGATGAGTCAACATGCCTGCCAATATCATAGCCAAGATCTTCTCTGACTAAGCCCATTAGGTCATTGCGTTGGTATCGAACATAATCCTCTGGTGTGTTTTCATCCCACTGCATACCCATGTAACAGTTGATCGCATAAAGTCCTTGCGCCACGGCACCACTTCGCTCGATATTTGCTTTTTCAACAATGACAACTTTTTTATCTCGGCCCCAATATCTTGACTCATAAGCTGCCCCACAACCTCCAAATCCACCGCCAACAACAAGGATATCTGCATCGACGTAGACTGTTTTTCTTCGAGCCATTATAGGACCCCTTCCTTAAATTTTCCTGAGTAAGTTGGAAGCCCACCATCGATTTTTAGGTATTCTGGTTCATGCGCAAGCTCTTGCGAGTCAAAATCTGCTTTACTCGGCAAATCATATTCTGTGACCGCCTTAATTGAACCCCACGGAGTTGTTCTAATGGGAGAGACAAAATTTTTCTCTCGACCGTCACGAAATTTTAGTTTCCAGGAAATTGTACCTTTTTCTTCTTCCCGTAAAACTCTAACACTATGGCCCATTGGAGCAAAATCTGCATAACCTCTAACATCGATGGCATTTTGGGGACATGCTTTTACGCATGCATAGCATTCCCAGCAGAAATTTGGTTCAATGTTTACCGCTCGGCGAGTTACTGGATCAATGTGCATGATATCTGATGGACAAATATCTACGCAGTGTCCGCAGCCATCACAGCTAGTCATATATACAAAAGTGGGCATGGTAAGTTTAACTCCTGTTGAAAGGTCAATAATGAATTAATTAATAATTGTGTGTATGGCGTTTAGCTTTGCCATAAATTTTTGGACTGTCAGCAGGTGGTGGCAAGTTGCGTCGTCCACCATTGGCAATAGCTAGGTTTTTTTGATAAGCAGCGGCAGGTTTAAAAAACATATGGGAAAATTTTGACCAGGGTACCGATCCAAAAAATACGGTAGTACTAAATAAGTAAAGTGCTAAGGTTAATGTTGCCCAGATGCTGTCACTAGCTTGTAGATAGGCCCAGATTAAACCAAGGGTAACACTTACCATAAGTGAGACGACAAATAAGTCGGCACGAACTAATCTAAAAGGGGAGTTTCCTTCAGCAGTTACATCTACCCTTATAAAAAACCAAAACCAGTATCCACCAATGCAAACCATTAAACCACCGATCCACCATAAATTCGGTAAAATCCCTGGAGTTGCTATGTCTGAACTTGAATAACAAAACACCATTATTCCGGTTGTTATTACATATCCAATAAATCCATACATAGTCAAAAGATGCGCAATTTGCCTTTTGGTGCTGCAAAACTCGCCTGATGCTAATACGTCATGAGCGGTAGTTTTAACTATTACTGATATTTTTTCTCCGGCACTGACATTTCGAGTGCCTTTTTCTCCACTGGTTTTAACAAGCTTGAAAAAGTATTTTGCACTGCCCTTGTGAATAATATCAAACAGGGTTCCACCAGCAACCATAGCCACCATAATTACGACAAAGCTTTTCATAAGTAATGGAGAAATTGAGGTTGAAAGCTCAGCGAAGGGGTTTACATCAAACATTTATACTTTCCTAAATAGTAGAGATTTTGTAGTTTATTTTTTAAAGCCTAGTGACCTTTTTTTATTAAACTTTGTAGTAAAATTTCTTTAAAACATCAAGAACTTCGGGACGGCTAAATTCTGTCGGAACAGTTTCATTATTCGAAAGCATTTCCCTTAAACGGGTTCCGGAAACATTTAGACGCTGATCTTCTCCGTGTGGACAAGTACGTCCTGTAGCCATCCCGTTGCATTTGTAGCAGTAGAAAGTGATGTCAATTTTTATTGCCTGTGTTTCGAGACTTCCTACGGGAATCTCATCAAAGATGTGATGCGCATCAAACGGTCCATAGTAATTTCCAATACCAGCGTGATCGCGCCCAACTACCAAGTGAGAGCAGCCGAAGTTTTGTCGAAATACAGCGTGTAATAGTGCTTCTCGAGGTCCTCCATAACGCATCTCAATTGGATAACCTGCCTGAACAACTGATCCTTCAACAAAATAATTTTTTACCAAACTGTCTATTGATGCCACGCGAACATCAGCGGGGATATCTCCTGGTTTTAGGGCTCCTAGAACTTGATGGATTAGAAGCCCATCACATATCTCTATAGCTATTTTTGCTAAATATTCGTGGCTACGGTGCATTGGGTTACGTGTTTGGAAAGCGGCTACTGTTGACCAACCATTTTTATTAAATAAAGCACGTGTTTCTTCAGGCTTATAATAGAGCCCCTTATAGGTTTCGGGATAATGATCTTCATCAAGGACTTTAACTGGTCCCGATAAGTTAACTTCTTCCTGGTTCATTACTTTGGCCACTCCAGGGTGGGCTGTATCGGTCGTTCTGAAAATGCTAGCGCATTCAAGCTCTTTATCGATTTTGTATTTTTGTTCCACTCTTAATATTCCAAATATCTTGTTGTTATCGCTTACCAGAGCTACTTCATCTCCAATTTTTATTCCGGAGGAGATATCATTTGATGAAGATAAAGTTATTGGAATTGGCCAAAACACTCCAGATGATGTCATCATGTCTTTACAACAATTTCGCCAATCTTCTTCCCCCATAAAGCCATTTAATGGTGTGTAGGCTCCCATTGCCAGCATTAACAGGT
>Ga0115002_10008384_pt1 | contig 11461 bp, 11 predicted proteins | sample ArcticOcean_MG_C_8_FD_89576 | JGI IMG/M metagenome (GOLD analysis project Ga0115002, IMG submission 89576) | Marine microbial communities from western Arctic Ocean - ArcticOcean_MG_CB11_86 | ecosystem: Environmental > Aquatic > Marine > Oceanic | place: Arctic Ocean: Canada Basin | collected... | reverse complement strand
GCGGGGGGTGTGGGCCGCTAGTGAGAGCGGGGGCCCTCGCTGCGCGGTGGACCCCGCGGGGACCCCCCCCACCCCCGGGGGGTTTTTTTCCTCCCGCTCGACGCCCCCCCCCCCCCCCTGGCCGCGCGAAGATGCCTTCACAGCGACGCTGGCCAGCGCCACGCGCACGACATCTTGCACCCCCTCGGTGGCTTCGACATTCGCCGAGGCGGCCGTTAGCGCGCCGAGGTTGATCGCCTCTGCCGCCGCCGGGTCGAGTGCGCCCGCGAGGGCTGGTACGCCGTGGACGATCGTCCACAGGCGATCCCACTCGTGCGGTGCACCGAAGCGAAAATCGAGGTCACCCGCATCGGTCAGGCGCTCACCCGCCTCGACCGCGAACAGCGCTTGCATGAGCAGTAGCTCGATTGCCAGCAACGCCGCGAGGTCGGCGGACCGCACGCTCTCGCTTGCGCCCTCGTAAATGCCGCTCCCGATGATCGCGGGCAGTGCACGCTCCTGGCGCTTCGTGCGCCGCCGATTTCATCACCGAGGAGAGTGTCGGTGGCATCACCGCGCCGATCGGTGCGGGTGACGCCTCGAACCCCTCGCGGACCGTATCCCAATCGACCCCGCTTGAAGCGCTGAGGAGCTGCACGATCTGCGCGCTGGCAGTCCCGTTGCGCACCTCGATCGTCACGTCGGACTGCAAGGTGTGCGCGTCCAGCGGGACGCCAGCGGTGCCCGGCACGTTAACGGCGTTGACGATGATCGGCTCGGTCGCCGTCGGCGCGGCACCGCCCGACCGTGCCACGTCGCCGCAGGCCACGAGGAGCACCGCCACGATCGAGGTAACGACCAACGCGATCTGGCGGTGAGCGCTCGTTCGGCGATTGACCTGCTTCATCGCGCGCCTTACCCTTTGCTTACTACCGTAAGTGCGGTGGCGCAGCGATACATCGAGCGGCCTCGGCCGCCTGGTGAAGCCGCTGGGGGGGCCGCAAGGCTGAGATTCCGTCCGTCGGAACCACCCCAGGAACCTGATCTCGGTAATCCGAGCGTAGGGAAGCGGTCAATGTCAAAGATGTCGGGGGCCTCCGGGGCCCCCCGTTCGCATAACTTTTTTACTCGTCGATTGCCTGATCCGTTTCTTCGCGGCGCATCCGGGCACCCCCCGGTGCCATCGAACGCGCGTGCGAAGGAGCCTCCACATGCTCGCTGAAATCCAGGTACTGCCGAATCCGCCCGGCACGGCTGACAACTACTACGAACACGTCGAGGCAGCGATCGCCGTCATCGAATCCTCCGGCCTGAGCTTCGAGGTCGACGCGCTTGGCACCACCCTCGAGGGTGACGCCGACGCCGTTTGGGCCACGATCCGCGCCGCGCATGAGGCGGTCCTGACCGCCGGTGCAGGCACGGTCGTCACCGTGGTTAAGCTGGCGCAGTCCGGCGCCGGCCGCGAGGACTCGACCATCAATTCCCTCACCGGCAAGTTCCGTGAGTACCCTTCGTGACCCGCGCCCGCGCGACGGCGATCGACCTGCTGCCGGCCGCGCTGTTTCTCGCGGCGTTGCTTGCGGGCTGGGAGCTGTGGGTCCGCGCGCGCGACGTGCCGAGCTACCTGCTGCCCCCGCCGAGCGACCTCTGGCAGGCGTTCCTTGACCAGCGGAGCACGCTCCCCGCGCACGCTCGCACGACCATCGGCGAGGCGACGCTCGGGCTGTTCTTCGCGGCGGTCCTCGGCGTGGTGCTCGCGGCGCTGATCGCCAGCGTTCCGCTCGCGCGGCGCGTGCTGTATCCGCTGCTGGTGGTGAGCCAGAACATCCCGGTGCTGGTGCTCGCTCCCTTGCTCGCCGTCTGGTTCGGCTTCGGGATGATGCCGAAGGTCCTGATCGTCGTGCTGATCGGCTTCTTCCCGATCGCGGTGAATACCGCCGACGGCCTACTCCGCGCCGACCGGGAGATGGTCGAACTGGTCCGCAGCATGGGCGCCAACCGCTGGCAGGCGCTGCGCACCGTGCTGATTCCGTCAGCGGTGCCCTCGTTCTTTGCCGGGCTCCAGATCGGCGCTGCCTACGCGGTGATTGGAGCAGTGATTGCCGAATGGATGGGCGCGAGTAGCGGCCTCGGCCTGTTCATCACGCGCTCACAGCGGGCGTTCCGGACCGACCAGATCTTCATGGCGGTGGTGCTGATCGCACTGTTCAGCATCGCCTTCTTCGTGGCGGTGCAACTGATCGCCCGCCTGGCGATGCCCTACAGACATGCAACAACTTCAGCGACTTGATCGACGTCGCCTGACGGCGAAGAAGGAAATTGAGATGAAGCGACTACCGAGGTGGTTCGGGGCGGCAGCACTGCTGCTCGCGGGCGCACTGATATTCGCCGCCTGTTCCGACAGCGACGACGACGGCTCGGAGGGCGACCCGCCGCCCGAGGAGATGCGTTCGGTTACCGTCATGCTTGATTGGACTCCCAACTCCAACCACATGGGCATCTACGTCGCCCGCGAGCAGGGCTGGTACGCGGCTGCGGGGCTCGATGTGACGATCATCGAGCCGACCGGCGGCGTTGAGGCGATCGTCGCCGAGGGTCAGGCGCAGTTCGGAATCTCTTACGCCGAGGCTGTCCTCCCGGCGCGCCTCGCGGGTGTCGGCATCACCTCGGTGGCGACGATCCTGCCGCACAACGAGTCGAGCCTGATGTCGCTCGCCAGCGCCAACATTGCGCGACCGAAGGATCTCGAGGGGAAGCGTTACGGCGGCTTCGGGGGCGCGCTCGAACGCCAGCTCGTCGAGTCGCTCGTCGCCTGCGACGGCGGAGACCCCTCGTTGGTCGAGTTCGTCGAGGTCGGCAACGTCGACTACATCCCGGGAATGGACCAGGACCGCTTCGACTTCGTCTGGGTCTTCGAGGGCTGGGACGTGATCCGCGCGCGGAACCTCGAGGGCGTCGAGGTCACCACGCTGCGGTTCATCGACTACACCGAGTGCATCCCGGACTGGTACACGCCGGTGATTGTCGCCGGCGATGACCTGATCGCCGACGACCCGGATCTCGTGAGCGACTTCCTCGAAGTGACGGCACGCGGCTACGACTTCGTCGCGGACCAGCCGGACGAGGCCGCGACGTTGCTCCTGGCCGCCGTGCCGGAGCTCGACGCGCAGCTTGTGCGCGACAGCGCTGCCTACCTCGGTGGTCGGTTCAGCGACGGCGCGGGCTGGGGCCAGCAGGAGGATTCGATCTGGGTAGAGTTCGAGGTGTTCCTGCGCGAAGCCGCATTGATCGAGGAGGCCATCGACGTTGCCGAGGCCTATACCAACTCCTTTCTGCCGTGATAGCGCCCGCCCTTGTAGCCCTCGAGGCCTGATCGAGCATGTCTGAGCCGCTCTCGGCCGAGCCAGCCGTTCGCCTTGAGCACGTTCGTCACATCTTCGCCGGTGACCCACCAGTCGAGGCGGTGGCGGATGCCTCGCTCGAGGTCGATACGGGCTCGTTCGTGTCGCTGCTCGGTCCGAGCGGCTGCGGCAAGAGCACGCTGCTGCGCGTGCTCGCTGGCCTCGTCGAACCGATCGAGGGCAGCGCCACGATCGAGGGCGCCAGCACTATCGGTCAGTTCGGCCTTGCCGCCCACATGCCGCAGCGTGACCTGCTGCTGCCCTGGCGCCGCGTCGAGGCGAACGCGATCCTCGGCGCGGAGATCGCGGGTGTGTCCGGCGACGAGGCACGCCGCCAGGCCGCCGCCCTCTACGAGCGCTTCGGCCTCGAGGGCTTCGAGCGCAGTTGGCCGAGCCAGCTCTCCGGCGGCATGCGCCAGCGGCTCGCGCTGCTCCGGACCTTCCTCATGCCGCGTAACACACTGCTCCTCGATGAGCCGTTCGGCGCGCTCGACGCGATGACCCGCCGCAAGATGCAGGAGTGGCTCGAAGGCGTCTGGGCGCGCGATGGCCGCACGGTCCTCCTCGTCACCCACGACATCGACGAGGCGCTGTTGCTCTCCGACGTGGTCTACGTGATGTCGCCACGACCCGGCCGCATTACCGCCCGCATCGAGGTCACCCTCGATCGTCCGCGCCACACCGCGGAAGTGACCACGCCGGAGTTCGTCGCATTGAAGGCGTCTGTTCTCGGGGCGCTGGCGGTTAGCTGAGGGAACTCATCCGCAAGTCGCTGTGAACGCCGCCCCAGTGGGTTTACCGTTTGCCGAACTCATCTGTTGAAAGGGCTGCACGTGCCGAGGCCTGACTCTCACTCATACTTCGACGATCTCCAGCCCCTGACCCGACACATCGAGTTGAGCCTCGACCTCGACTTCGACGCCCGCCGAATCCGCGGCCGCGTCGTCCTCGCGCTCGACGAACCCTCGTCCGGGCCGATAGACCTCGACACCGATGGCCTCGAGATCGAGTCAGTCCGAGGCGATGACGGCGCCGAGCTGCCGTTCACGCTGGCGGACGCTGAACCGGTGCTCGGCCCTCGCCTCCGGGTCGAGCTGTCCGAGGGCACCTCGCGCGTCGCGGTCGAGTACCAGACGGGCGTAGACGCGATCGGCCTGCAGTGGCTCACGCCGGAGCAGACCGCGGGCAAGTCACAGCCCTTCGTCTTCTCGCAGTTCCAGGCGATCCACGCCCGCTCCGTGGTCCCGCTCCAGGATTCCCCTGCGGCGCGCGTGACCTTCGAGGCGACGCTGACCGTGCCCGAACAGCTCGTTGCCGTGATGGCCGCCGGGCCAGCTACCGAGGGGCCAGACCCACTTCCCGGCACCCGAACCTTCCGCTTCTCGATGCCGCAGGCGATCCCGCCGTACCTGATCGCCTTCGCTGCCGGCGATCTCGAGTCGCGTGACCTGTCGGAGCGCTCTCGGATCTGGGCCGAGCCCGCGGTCGTCGAGGCGGCGGCGCACGAGTTCGCCGAAGTTGACTCGATGATGGCCACTGCCGAGGCGATGTTCGGCCCCTACGACTGGGACCGCTACGACCTGCTCGTGCTGCCGCCCTCGTTCCCCTACGGCGGCATGGAGAACCCGCGCCTTACCTTCCTCACACCGACCGCGATCGCGGGTGACCGCTCGCTGACCGACGTCGTGGCCCACGAACTCGCGCACTCGTGGACCGGCAACCTGATCACGAACGCCAACGCCGACCACTTCTGGCTCAACGAAGGCACCACCACCTGGGCCGAGCGTCGGATCATCGAGGCGCTTCACGGCGAGGAGGTGGCAATACTCGGCTGGGCGATCGGCGAGCAGGGCCTGAAAGCAGCCTTCGAGCGCTTCGGCGACGACGCCCCAGAGACCCGGCTCCGTACCGACCTCCGAGGCAGTGACCCGGACGCTGTCTACTCGATTGTCCCCTACGAGAAAGGCGCCTGCTTCTTCGCCTTGCTCGAACGCACCGCCGGACGCGAGCGCTTCGACGCCTTCATCCATGCGTACATCGAGCGCTACCGCTTCAGCTCGATCACCACCGAGGAATTCGTCGCCTTCCTCGAGAACGAGCTGCCCGGCGTCGCAGCCGCGGTCGATGTTCACACCTGGCTCTACGAGCCCGGCCTCCCCTCGAACGCCCCGCGATTCCGCTCCGAACGCCTCGCCTGGCTGATCGCCCGAGGCGATAGCTTCGCCAACGGCGAGCGACCCACCACCGAGGAGATCGCCGATTGGTCGCCCTCGGAGATGCAGGTGTACCTGCAACACGTCGTGCGCCCGCTACCCACCGAGGACTGCGACTGGCTCGACGCCCAGCTCGTGCTCACGGGGCGTGGCAACTACGAGATCCTCGTCGAGTGGCTCTCGATCGCGGCCGGGTCAGACTACGAACCGGCATTCGCCCGCATCCGCGAAGTGCTGCTCGAGGTCGGCCGTATGAAGTACGTCCGCCCGCTCTACGAGGCGCTGGGCGCCCACCCTCGGACGCGCGCACTCGCGCAGGAAATATTCGAACAGGCCGCGCCCGGCTACCACGAGCTGTCGCGTCGGGCAGCGGAGGATGTGATGTCTGGCTACCCAGACTGAGCGAGAGCGAGGGGCGCTACCGCTATGGAGCGACCGCGTCCTGCACCAGTGTGATGTAGCTCAGTGTCGTGCCTTTGTAGGAGGCCGCGATTTTCCAACAACCCAAGGTGGGGAGACTCGCGCCCGCAATCATGAACTCCCAGTACTCGTCGACTGGGCGGGTCCCACTGGAACCAGGCGCTGGGATTCGGACTACCTCGAGACCGTCCAGACGTCGGATGAGGAGTTCGATTTTCGGTGGGTCCTCGGCGCGGGGCACGAAATTGTCAGACAGCCAGAACTGCCGCAGTTCGTAGCGCCCTCGATCGTTCGTAGTCCCTCGCTCGCCGTCGGGCGAGAGCGTCGTCCAGATGTCTTCGTCGCTGAACCAGACGAGCGGTGCGGGTGGTTCTTGACCCCACGGAGCCGGTGCCGCAAAGCCGGGCTGAGGTGGCGCGGTGACCGGACAAGCTTCGCCGGCCTCGAGACGGGTGCGCGGCTCGGCCTCATCCTTGCATGCGGCGAGGATGAGTGCGGCGAGAGCCACGAGGACTGTCAGCCGGACAGCGACCTGTCCCATGACTCACACAATAACTATCGTAATCAGCTGAGGTGTTGAGTGACTTCGCCGCTAGTACGCTGCCCGGGCCCCGAACAGAAGGAGGGCGGTCGGGTGAGACACCCCACCCGACCCGTGCCCGATAACTCCGAGGCCGGTCGAACCTTCGAGGCCTAGCGGTCGACGCCGGCCACGAAGTCCATGGGCGTGATCTCCGGCCGCGCGCCCGCGACACCCTTGAGGTCCGCACCGAGCTGCTTCATGTGATCGGTCGGCCCGTGTGCGGTCTTCGCGGCTTCGTCGTTGTAGACCTCGAAGAAGTAGAAGACCGTTGCGTCCGCGGGGTCGGTGTAGAGGTCGTACTTCGCGACGCCCGGCTCATTGGCACTGACAGCAGCGACCATCCTCTCGAGGGCGGCCTGCATCTCTGCCTCTTTGCCTTCGCGGGACTGAAGCTTGGCGATCTGGGTAATCAAGACGGGCCTCCTTGGCGGTCTGCTGCTGTCTGGCGGGCCGGAGTCTACCAGCGGCGCGGCTTTGAGGACCGCCAAGAGCAGCCCAGACCACGGTCGCCAGCTAGACCGTCGCGAGCTCCTCGACCGGCTGCGCCACGAAATCGCGCAGCGCGTCCTCCGCACCTTTGTGGAACGTCGGGTATGCGAAGTGCATCCGGCGGAACTCCTCGATCGATACGCCCGCGTGGATCGCGAGCGTCAGCAGGCCGAGCACCTCACCACCATGTGGATTGACCGAGGTCGCGCCGATCAGCACGCCACCTTCGGCGTCCTCGATCAGATTGATGAAGTCCTCGTTGCCGGCCTTGTGCAGCCTGCCGCGTGCCGAGTGCGGCACTTGCTGGCGACCGATGCAGATCCGCAGGCCGGCGTCGCGCGCCTGCTGCTCGGTCTGGCCGACGGCACCCACCTCCGGGTCGGTGAACGCGACACTCGCGACGGCGGTGTAATCTGCGTTGTGTGTGTCCTGTCCGAGTATGTTCGCCACCGCGATCGCCGCCTGATAGTTCGCGAGGTGAGTGAATGCTCCGACGCCAGTGTTGTCGCCGACCGCGCAGATGCCCGCTGCCGCTCGCATCCGGCTATCCACCTCGATGAAGCGCACGGACTCGTCAAGGCCCGCAGCACCAATCCCGGGGGCGGGCAGGTTCGTCTTGCGGCCGGCCGCCACCAGCAGGCGCTCCGCCTCCAGCGTTGAGCCGTTGCTCAGATGCAGCTTCATGCCGATGTCCGTCTTCTCGACGCGCTCAGCGCGGGCGTTGGTGTGAATCTCGATGCCCCCGCTGGCGAAGACCTCGGCGATTAGCTCGCCAACCTCGGGCTCATGCTGTGGGAGGAGGCCAGGCAGCGTCTCGACCACCGACACCTTCGTCCCGAAGCGGCTCATCGCCTGCCCCAGCTCGAGGCCGATCACGCCGCCACCGAGGATGATCAGCGACGCCGGGAGCGTCGCGGCCTCGGTCGCCTCGTGGTTTGTCCAGTACTCGACGTCTTCGATGCTCGGGATCGGCGGGATCGCGGGGCCGGCGCCGGTTGCGATCACGAGGCCCTTCGACGCCTCGTAGACCGTGCCATCCACCTCGACGCTGCGCGGGCCGGTGATCGTCGCGCTCCCGCGGACGAAGCGCCTGCCCTTACCGGTGAAGCGATCGACGGCGACCTGATCGTTCCAGTGGTCGGTCGCCTCCTCGCGGATCCGCAGCATCACGGGTGCGAAGTCGGCCGTGACCGACGAGTCTCCCGCTACTCCCGGGATTCGTCGCGCCTCGGCGAGCAGGTTCGCGGCGCGGATCATCCTCTTCGAGGGCAGGCAGCCCCAGTACGGGCACTCACCGCCAACCAGCGCGCGTTCGATGCCAATCACGTCATGACTGGCCTCAGCCAGCTCACCGCCGATGTGTTCACCGGAGATGTCAAGTCGAATGATGATGTATTCAGCCTGCTCAGCCATGTGGGGTGTGCTGTCTTGCGCAGCAGCTCCGGAGAACTGTGTCGTCGTTCCAGTGTTCCAAGCGATGATCTGCAAGGGGTGATCGTTCTCACCGCCACGCGCTGACCGAATCACGGCGCATTCACAGGCGCTCCGTGCACCACCGATCGGCACCAATCGCCGCTCGCGCCCACCGAGGCCGGCGATATGCTCCGTTCCCGAGACTGTCCAGCCCTGAGCCGTCCGAGGAGTATTCTCATGCCCGACGTCATCGTTGTGGGAGCTGGCAACGCCGCGATCTGTGCCGCGATGGCCGCACGTGAGCGCGGCGCGGACGTCGTGGTCCTTGAAAAGGCCGAGCGCGGCGAACGAGGCGGCAACACGTTCTTCACCGGCGGTGGTTTCCGTTTCCCCTACAAGGGCATCGACGACATCCGCGCGCTGATGCCGGATCTCTCCGAGCAGGAGCTGGCCCGGATCGACGTTGGCTCCTACACCGAGGCCGACATGCGCTCCGATCTGATGCGCGTGACCGAGAGCAAGGCCGACCCGGCGATGGTCGACCACCTCGTGGGCCAGGCCTACGGCACCGTGCAGTGGATGAGTGAGCAGTACGGGCAGCGCTGGGTGCTGATGTACGGCCGCCAGGCCTACGAGGTCGACGACAAGCTGGTGTTCTGGGGCGGAATGATTACCGAGGCCGTCGGTGGCGGTGAGGGCCTATCCGAAGGGCAGTTTCAGGCGGCCGAGCGGGCCGGCGTCGAGATCCGCTACGGAGCGAAGGCGACTGCGCTGCTGACCGACGAGCACACGGGCCGGATAACCGGCGTCCGCGTCCAGACCAGCGAGGGTATCGAGGCAATCGAGGTGCCCTCGGTAGTGCTCGCTGCAGGCGGGTTTGAGGCGAACGTTGAGATGCGGACGCGCTACCTCGGAGCAGGATGGGAGTTCGCGAAAGTTCGAGGGACACGACATAACACCGGTGAGGTGATCCGCCAGGCGCTCGACATCGGCGCGCAGCCGTACGGGCACTGGTCCAGCGGGCACGCGGTCGCATGGGATTTGAATGCGCCGCCCACTGGCAACCGCCGAGTCGGCGACCTCTACCAGAAGCACTCGTACCCGCTGGGTCTGATTGTGAACATAAACGGGGAGCGATTCGTCGACGAGGGCGCCGATTTCCGGAACTACACGTACGCGAAGTACGGCCGTGAAATCCTCAACCAGCCGTACGGAGTCGCGTTCCAACTCTTCGATCAGCAGACGATCGCGAAGCTCCGCGACGAGTACCGTATCCGCGAGATCACCAAGGGCGAGGGCAACACGATCGCCGAACTCGCCGACGACCTCGGGATCGAACAGGAGGGCCTCGTCGCCACCGTCGAGGCGTACAACTCCGCCTGCCAGCCCGGCGACTACAACCCCGCCGAGCGTGACGGCCTCCACACCGAGGGCATCGAGCTACCGAAGTCCAACTGGGCGCTCCCGCTGAACGAGCCGCCCTATTTCGGCGTCGCTGTCACCTGCGGTCTCACCTTCACCTTCGGCGGCCTCCGTATCGAGGCGAAGACCTCGCAGGTCCTCGACACTGAGGACCGCCCGATGCCGGGTCTCTACGCGGCGGGAGAGCTCGTTGGCGGCTTGTTCTACCACAACTACGCCGGCGGAACGGGGCTGATGTCCGGCAGCGTCTTCGGCCGTTTTGCGGGCTACGCCGCCGCCGAGGCGGCACTTGCCTAGCGACAGATCGATGTTGCCTGACGACTCGAGCGCCGAGGCGTGGCTAGAGAGGTCCCCCGGCTCGCTGCCGGTGTAGGCTCGCTAAGCGGAAGGGACTCCCCCATACCCGGCACCGTCCGATTCGGACTCAATCGCTGGAACTTCAGCTCGCCAGCTTCGTTCGCTCTCGACGTGAAGCGGGGCGAGGAGTTGGGCTGGGACCTCGCGCTGATCCCGTCCTCGCCGCTGCTCGTGCCGGACCCTTACGTCATGCTCGCCTTCGCAGCGCGCGTGACCGATCGCATCACCCTCGGCCCATTGATCGAGAACCCGGTGATGCGCCATCCGGCGGTGCTGGCGTCCTCCATCTCCACCGTCGACCTGATCGCGAGCGGACGCACGTTGCTCGGTCTCGGTGCTGGCGACACCGCTGTACGCCTCATGGCCAAACATCCCGCGAAGGTCGTCGAGCTTGAAGAGGCGACCCAGCTCGCGAGGGAGCTCCTGACTGGCAACGAGGTGGACATCGGCACTCGCGAGGTGGCGCGGCTGCTGCATGCGCGCCCGGTGCCGGTCTGGGTCGCCGCCGGTGGCCCTCGGACGCTGCGCATGGCCGGCCGGGTCGCCGATGGCGTCTTCATCCGCGTCGGTCGCCACGAGGCGAACCTGCGCGCCGCCGTCACCGCGGTGCACGAAGGGGCGCGCGAGGTCGGGCGTGACACCTCGGAGGTCGAGATCGGCGTCGTACTCCACACCTTGCTGACCGACGACCCGGCCTACGCCGCGAGCGTTGGGCGAGCGATCGCTACCGGCTTCTACGAGTATTCGCCGACCCTGTTCGACGGTCCCGGCCTCGGCTGGGATGGCCCTGACATCGAGACGCTGCGCGAGCAGGTCTGGCCCGACTTCCACCACACCCCGGACCTCGAGGCGGCGGGCGAGCTCGTCTCCTTCCTCGAGGACGCTGCCGTGAAGACGTTCACCCTCGCCGGCGGCACCGACGAACTGGTCGCGCAGCTCCGCGAGCTGCTCGAACTCGATCTGCCGATCTCCACCGTCGTGCTCCACCGCCTCCCGGCGCAGCGTGGCGCGAAGCAACGCGGTAACCGCGACTGGAAAGAGATCGTGGCGCGTGAGGTGCTCGAGTATGTCCAGCCGCTCACGATCGACTAAGCGGCCAGCAGCGTCCGGTACGCCTCGAAGTTCGCGTCGTCGAAGCAGGCGAAAGTCACCCGCTCGATGCCGGCTCGCCCGCCTCGAGCGCG
>Ga0115002_10008382_pt1 | contig 11462 bp, 11 predicted proteins | sample ArcticOcean_MG_C_8_FD_89576 | JGI IMG/M metagenome (GOLD analysis project Ga0115002, IMG submission 89576) | Marine microbial communities from western Arctic Ocean - ArcticOcean_MG_CB11_86 | ecosystem: Environmental > Aquatic > Marine > Oceanic | place: Arctic Ocean: Canada Basin | collected... | reverse complement strand
TTGCAGATACCGCGGATGCCAAGCCTGGGTCTTCTGACGTTGCAGATACCGCGGATGCCAAGCCTGGGTCTTCTGACGTTGCAGATACCGCGGATGCCAAGCCTGTCGAACAAGTTAAAAAGGTTTCAAAAACGACTAAGAAAGCGAAAGCTGCACCAAAAACTAAAACCAAAGTTAATAAAGCTAAGGATGATAGTTAGGTTGGCGATATTATGTTGATAGAGGACTAGTGATGACGATAACAGCGGGATTAGTTAAAGAGCTTCGTGAACGCACCGGCGCTGGAATGATGGATTGCAAAAGAGCCCTTGTGGAAGTGGATGGCGATCTTGAGCAGGGGGTGGAACTATTGCGTAAGGGGGGCCAGGCTAAGGCGGCTAAAAAAGCTTCACGTGTTGCGGCTGAAGGCCTAGTAGTGCTGGCAGGAGATGTTAGTGAAGGGCGCCACGTCATATTAGAAATTAATTCAGAAACCGATTTTGTTGCCAAAGACGTTAATTTTTCTCGCTTTGCAGATACGGTTGCTCAAGCAGCGCTTATTCATCAGCCCTCCCCGACTAACGTAGAGGAACTCATGGCGTTGGAAGTGGATGGGAAAACTCTAGAGAAACTACGGCTTGAGCTGGTTACCAAAATTGGAGAAAATATCTCTGTTCGGCGATTTGCCATAGTAGATACTGACGGATTAGTTGGTGCGTACAGCCATATGGGTCGAATAGGTGTGTTGGTTGAGCTAAATGGTGGGACCATAGAGCTTGCAAGAGATCTGGCGATGCAGGTGGCTGCGAGAGCTCCGCAGTGTATAAGTGCCGATGATATGCCTCAAGAAGAGCTTGCGAAGGAGCGTGAAATCCTAATGGCTCAGGCGTCGGGTGAAGGGAAGCCTCCAGCAATAGTTGAGAAAATGGTTGCAGGTCGTTTACGGAAGCACCTTGACGAAGTAACTTTGCTTGGACAACCATTCGTTAAAAACCCCGATCAGAAAGTTAGTGATCTGTTAGCCGAGGGTGAGGCAACAGTTGTCAGATTTTTACGTTATGAGGTGGGGGAAGGGATTGAGAAAAAGAAAGATGACTTTGTTCAAGAAGTAATGGCGCAAGCGTCTCAGAACGGTTAATTTTTTTGGCGCAGGTAATCTATTATGGCCCAGTTTTTCAAAAAAACTAATAGGTTGGGAATGCATGGGACAAAGCACAGCTGTTTATAAGAGAGTTCTCCTAAAGATTAGCGGTGAGGCTCTCCTTGGATCAACTGAATATGGAATTGATCCTGTCGTTATTAAGCGAGTAGCAGACGACATTACAGAGATTATTAATCTTGGCGTTCAGATTGGTTTGGTCATTGGCGGAGGTAACATCTTTCGTGGTGCTGGGCTTGCTGAAGCGGGAATGGATCGTGTGACTGGCGATCATATGGGTATGTTAGCAACCGTTATCAATGCGCTTGCTTTTCAGGATGCATTGGAACGAAATGGTACTGTTGCTCGTGTCATGTCCGCATTGCAAATTCATGATGTGTGCGAAGACTATATTCGTCGTCGAGCTATTCGACACCTTGAAAAGGGGCGGGTAGTTATTTTTGCTGCAGGTACTGGCAATCCATTTTTCACTACTGATACGGCAGCAAGCCTTAGAGCCATAGAAATAGGTGCTGACGTTTTGATTAAAGGTACTAAGGTGAATGGTGTTTATTCCGCAGATCCAATGAAAGATCCTGAAGCAATTCATTACCCAAGCCTGTCTTTTGATCGTATTCTTGCGGAAAAGCTCAATGTTATGGATGCGACTGCAATCGTTATGTGTAGGGACAATAATCTTCCTTTGGTTGTGTTTAATTTAAATAATAGTGGCGATTTGCTTGGACTGATTTGTGGAAATGTATTAGGCACTTCTGTCGATAACAGAAAAATGATCTCTGGGGCAGATAATGCTTGATGAACTCAAGAGAGATGGACAGGCACGGATGAAAAGAAGTGTCGAAGCTCTTCAGGAGGAATTAAAAAAGCTTCGTACTGGCCGGGCCCATACTGGATTGCTCGAGCACATTACAGTCGAGTATTACGGTTCTCATGTTTCTCTATCGCAAGCCGCAACAATCTCCGTTGAGGACGCACGTACACTGCTTGTTTCGCCTTGGGAGAAGCAACTGATTCCCGTCATTGAGAAGGCTATATTTTCCTCCGACCTTGGGTTAACTCCAGTTACCGCTGGAAATGTAATTCGCGTACCTTTGCCGCTTATGACTGAAGAACGCCGCAAAGACATGATAAGGGTTGTGCGTGGAGAAACTGAGACTGGTCGTGTAGCTGTGCGAAATATTCGCCGCGATATTCTTAGCGATGTTAAAGATCTCCTAAAAGAAAAAATGATTACGTTAGATGATGAGCATAGGGCACAGGAGGAAGTGCAGAGACTTACTAACAATTATATTTCTCAAATGGAGAGCCTTTTGCAAGAAAAAGAAAAGGAAATGATGGAATTTTAGTGAATGCAAAGATGCAAAAAAGTATTGTAGATACCGTTCCCAATCATTTAGCTGTGATTATGGATGGTAATGGTCGCTGGGCTAAGCAGCGAGGATTGCCCCGACAGATGGGCCATCGTTCTGGAATCGAACCAGCAAGAAAACTCATCGAATATTGCACGAAACAGAGTATTGGGTTTCTTACGCTTTTTTTGTTTTCTAGTGAGAATTGGAACCGACCTCGTGTGGAGGTTCAAGGGTTGATGTCGTTATTCAAGACTTCCTTAGAGAAAGAGATAGACAAACTTGATAGCAATGATATTCAGGTTCGCTTTATCGGTGAAACTAGTCTTTTAAATCCACTTCTTCAAGAGACTATGCAGGCAGCTGAAATCCGCACTCAGAACAACAAGGGTATAAAGCTTACGCTAGCGGTGGCTTATGGCGGAAGAACAGATTTGGTCAATGCTGCTAAGTTACTCGCTTTAAAAGTTTCCGCCGGAGACCTAAAGCCAGATGAGATCGATGAGAAACATTTCAGTGAAATGTTAACGATGGCGCAACTTCCAGATGTCGATCTTTTGGTGCGCACTGGGGGGGAGCGTCGAATAAGTAATTTTCTATTATGGAGTCTTGCTTATAGTGAGCTATATTTTTCTGATATTTTATGGCCTGAGTTTGATATTGACGAACTACTAAAAGCATTTGAATTTTACGCTAGCCGCCAGAGAAGATTCGGATGTACTGAAGAACAAACGCAGGCAGCTAATTGCTAATAACTCGATTGATTACGGCGATCGTTCTGGCTGGTGGAATCACTATGGTGGTTTTGTTTTCTCCAACATGGATTGTCGGTTGGGTTATAGGGCTATTCTGGCTGGGTGGGGCCTGGGAATGGACTGGTCTGGCCCGACTTCAGGGCGCAGCGCGCGCTTTTTATGTAGCTACCGTGGCAACGCTTATGCTTTCATTGGCTTTTGGTGGGGTTGAGCAGATCTGGGTTGTTCCCATCATGGGTATCGCTGTGGGTTGGTGGATGCTCTCCTTGATTGTTTTACTCATATTGCCGCACCGTCGAATACCTCTTCCACTAGTCGGCGCTGTAGGTCCTTTGGTGCTAATACCTTCCTGGGTTCTTTTAATTCATTTTCACCTGAATTTCATTCAGGGGGCTGAGTTAATAATGAGCTTGTTGCTCATTGTTTGGGCAGCCGATGTGGGTGCGTATCTGGTTGGAAACTCTTGGGGTAAAGTGAGATTAGCACCATTAGTTAGTCCCGGGAAAACCTGGGAGGGGTTCATCGGAGGGATAGCTTTTGCTGCTCTAGTGGCATTGGGCGCAAGCATTGTGCTTGATGTTCCCAGGATTACATTCGTAGCCATTGGTGTCGTGACAGCAATTAGTTCTGTGGTTGGGGATCTCACCGTGAGCTTATTCAAGCGCAATGTGAACGTGAAGGATACTGGACGCCTTTTGCCGGGACATGGGGGAATTTTAGATCGAATCGACAGTCTAGTAGCTGCCACTCCGATATTTGCTCTCGGTCTATGCGTCTCAGGGCTCCTTGTTTAAAGGGATTTAGAGCTTCTTCGTTCTTTGATGGTTAAGTGTAAAATGCCTATAGAGGTTAGACGGGGCTTTTCTCCAGGTAAACTACTCGGCGATAATAGGTTTTTCAGACAAGGGCTAGTCTAGAATGAGGTCAATATGACCGAAATTATCTTTGCAGTTTTGGCGTTCATTGTTGCCATTGGAGTGCTTGTCTCTGTGCATGAGTATGGGCATTTTTGGGTTGCTCGTAGATTGGGATTCAAAGTGCTTCGGTTCTCTGTTGGATTTGGAAGCCCTTTGCTGCGTTGGCAGGGCCGCCCGATCAAGTATCCTGTGGGAACGTCTGAGGCTGGGGGCTCTGACGAATTAATAGAGTCAGCAGGTCCTGAGTACTGGTTATCAAGCATACCTCTTGGCGGCTATGTAAAACTTCTCGATGAGCGAGAAGGCCCTGTGCCATTAGCTGAGCAGCACCTTGCCTTCAATAGGCGACCTATTTCCCATCGTATTGCAGTATTGATTGCTGGTCCTGGATTTAATTTTTTATTTGCCATTTTTGCTTATTGGCTAATGTTCGTTAGTGGTGTACCGGGGACTAAAGCAATTGTTGGGACTATCGCGACTGGGTCGGTAGCAGAACAGGTTGGCATGATGCCTAATGATGAAATTTTGACTATTGGTGGACGTGCGACGCCGACTTGGGAGGCAGCAGTATTAGCAATTTTGGATGAACTACTGAGGGACGGATTGATTGATATGACCGTGCAAAATGGTCAGGGTGCATCTCGCGCTTTAGAGTTAGACGTGCAAGGGCGGGAAGCTGAACTAACTGAACCTGAGGCGTTATGGATAGGGCTTGGATTTGAACCCGGACCTATCTTGCCTCCTGTTATGGATGAGATTAGCGATGGAGGAACAGCCGAACAGGCTGGCTTCATTTCGGGGGATAAGGTTCTTTCAGTAGAAGGCGAAAAAATCAGTAGCTGGTTTAGCTGGGTTGAGTATGTCCGTGAGAGGCCTGGCGAGACAGTTATGGTCGTGATCGAACGCAATGGTTATCAGCGTTCAATGGAACTGACTATCGGATCTGCCCAGGACGGCGATCAGTCCATTGGGCGAATCGGCGCGGGGATGGATGCGGATCTCGCTCAAACAATTTATGATCAAGCCATGGTAGAGCAACGTTTCGGCCTTCTGGAGGCGTTGCCAAAGGGGGTAACGAAGACTTGGGATATGAGCGTTCTCACGGTTCGTATGCTTGCACGTATGTTCACAGGGGATGTCTCTGTTCGTAATATTAGTGGGCCGCTAAATATTGCCACTATTGCTCGAGACAGTGCGCGTGCGGGGTTTACCGCTTTTCTTGGCTTTATGGCTATAGTTAGCATCAGTTTGGGAATCTTGAATCTGCTGCCTGTGCCTTTGCTAGATGGTGGTCAAATAGTCTATCAATTAGTAGAGTTGGTTAAGGGTTCACCTGTCTCAGAACACGCGATGTTAATAGGACAGCAAGTAGGCATTTTTTTGATGTTTATTTTGATGAGCTTTGCGTTTTATAACGATCTAACCAGGATGTTCGGTTGATGTTAAGTGACTGGAAAAATGCCAGCATAATAGTTGTGCTTTCACTGCTATTAGCTGAGGCAGCATATTCACAAACTGATGATTCTTGGGTTGTGCGAAACTTTCAGATTGAGGGTGCTCAACGTATCTCGGACGGCACGATATATAATTATCTTCCGATCAACATCGGTGACACGCTCACGCCTCAGCGTGTGCAAGAAGCTATAAGGGCTATTTATCTAACTAGTTTTTTTGCTGACGTGGAGTTTCGCCGTAGTGACGATACGCTAATTATAACGGTGTTAGAACGCCCTACTATCGAAGACTTTACATTTGATGGAAACTCCGAAATTGAGACTGATCAACTTGAAGATAATTTACGTCGGCTTGGTTTAACTCGTGGAAAGGTTTTTGACCAAACTGTCCTCGACCAAGTAACTCGGGGTCTAACAGAACAGTACTTCACGCGTGGACGCTATGCGGTGGAAGTGGAGTCTACGGTTGAAGATACTGGCGACAATAAGGTTCGTGTTGATATACAAATCGAAGAGGGTGAACGTGCGATAATCAGGCAAATCAATGTTGTTGGTAATACTAGTTTTAATGATAAAGAAATTATCAGTGATTTCACGTCGAGCACTGGCAACTGGCTGTCATGGTTCAGAAATGACCACAGATATGGCAAGGTAGAATTGGAGGGAGATTTAGAGACTCTAGTCGCTTTTTACATGGATCGGGGTTTTGCAGATTTCCGATATGACAGCGTTCAGGTGGCAATCTCCCCTGATAACGCAGACATATTTATTACTATAAATATTACGGAGGGTGATCGATACACCATTTCAGATATTAAAGTGACTGGCGATTTGATTGTGCCGGCAGAGGAACTTCGAACTCATATCCAAGCAAATCCTGGGGAGATGTTTTCTCAGCAGCTTCTTACGGTAAGTGAGCAACTCATCAGAAATAGATTTGGTGTGGACGGCTATGCTTTTGCTGATGTGCGGGCGATTGCAGACTTAAATGAGGAAACTTTAGAGGCTGAGATCACATTCTTTGTCGATCCAAAGAATCGTGTTTATGTCCGTCGTATAAATTTTAATGGTGCGGATAATGTTAATGATGATGTTTTTCGTCGCGAGATGCGTCAGCTTGAAGGAGCTTACCTTTCTAATATAAATGTGGAACGTTCCCGGGTGCGCATTCAGAGGTTGGCCTATGTTGAGGCCGTAGACTATGACACGGTACCGGTGCCGGGGACGACTGATATCGTCGATTTAGACTTTGAAATAGAGGAGGGATTGCCAGGACAATTTGGTGGTGGATTAGGATTTTCCAAATATTATGGAGCTACGTTAAATGGTAACTTTACCCACTCCAACTTTATGGGGACTGGAAATCGCGTTGGGTTAACATTAAATGGAGGCGAATATTACAAGCAGGCCATGGTCGATTATACGGATCCCTATCTGACGATAGATGGTTTGTCGCGGCAGCTTTCTGTGAATTGGCGAGATATAAAACAGTTTACGGCTGAGGCGTCTGACTTCTCCACGGAGACTGTCACGCTAGGATCCACTTGGTCTTACCCTGTTACTGAATTTCAGTTTATCTCGTTTGGATTGTCATATTCTCTATCGGAGCTTGCGACTAATTCGTGGAGCTCAAAGCAGGCTAACGATTGGGTTAGGGATCACGGAGAAGCGGTCCCTAGTGCTGGAAAAGACTTTTATGCAACTTCCCTGAAGACATGGGATGTTTCCATGGGCTGGCAATTTGATTCTCGGAACCGGGTGATTTTCCCAACAAGCGGCTCTCGTGTGGCTGTAAACCTCAGTGGCTCTATCCCTGGTAGTGAGGTCGAGTATTATGTTGGCTCCCTCGCCTTAACAACGTTTGTGCCGATTTATGACGAATGGATGATTCGGTTTAATTCCATTACTTCATTTGGTGATGCCTATGGTGATCGTACAAAATCTTTACCGCCTTTTCGTAATTTCTACGGTGGTGGACCTGGAACCGTCCGCGGTTATAGAGAAAGCTTTATGGGGCCAAGAGATTCTTGGAATAATCCGTATGGTGGTAACCTAATGTTGGCGAATCAGTTGGAACTTGTAGTGCCAATTCCTGAAGCTTTTCGAACTCAAGCTCGAGCGACCTTATTTTACGATGTAGGAGGCGTGTTTTCGACTGGCGGGGTTGAGTTTCTTGACCGGTTAGGTGATCCCCTATCTTATGATTATAATTCTGATGCTTTAAAACATTCGGTCGGGGTCAGTGTAGAATGGCTTGCTCCGGTGGGTCTGTTAAAATTCAGTGTAGCTCAGCCGCTCAATCCTCAAGAAGAAACCAAAAGACTTTTTGAGGACCGGACAGAAGTATTTCAGTTTACAGTTGGAAACGCTTTTTAATAAATGGCTAGGGACTAAGACATGGGGATGCAGTTGAGATTGGGGATAACGATGAAAATGGTGTTATTAGTAGGCGCTTTACTTATTACGTTTAATGCAAGTGCGCAGGTAACTAGTCTTAAAATCGGTGTTATTAATAGCGCCCGATTGGGTGATCAAGCACCACAGACGCAGGCAGTGCTTGCTGAGTTGCAGGATGAATTTGCACCGCGTCAGCGTGAAATCGCAGCAACACAGCAACTATTGCAAGAAAAGCAAGAGACGTATGAGCGAGATGGGGCGGTAATGGGGGAGACCGAGCGATTCAGACTTGAGCGTGAACTCAGAGAAGAAGCGCGTGATTGGCAGCGAGCGCAAGACGAGTATATTGAAGATCTTAATATTCGTCGTAATGAAGCTTTAGGTGCGCTTCAGTCTTATCTGCTGCAGGAAGTGCAAATCTATGCGACAGATGCTGGTTATGATCTCGTAGTTGGTGAAGCTTTATACTTTAGCCCGGCCGTTGATATTACAGATGATGTGCTTCTTAGTCTTCAAGCCGCTTATGAGGGCGATGATGGGGGGTCCTAAACATGGGTCACCTGAAATACAGTTCTAGTACCTAAATAGCGATGCCCACCACGCTAGGTGAGCTTGCTGATCGATTTGACTGCGAAATTCGTGGTGACCCCACTGTAGTTGTAGATTCCGTTGGGACGCTATCAGGCGCGTTGCCCACTGCTATAAGTTTTCTTGCCAACCCTGCGTACATTGCACAGCTTAAGACTACGGGTGCTGGCGCTGTAATTCTGGAAGAACGTCATCAAGAAAGTTGCCCGGTACCTGCATTAGTAGCTATTAATCCTTATGCGGTATATGCACGAGTAGCAGCATTTTTGCACCCTACTACCGTATCTGCTGACCCTTATGTCCATTCAACCGCAAGTATAGCTGCGGATGCGAAAGTATCTGGTTCGGCGAGAGTGAGTGCTCATGCAGTTGTTGGTCCAGGAGCTCAAATAGGGGAATCTGTGGTTATTGGTGAGGGTTCTGTTGTTGGTGCTAATGTCATAATCGGTTCTAAGACATGGCTGGCACCACGTGTGGTTCTGATGGCTGGGGTGGAAATAGGTAAGCGATGTATTCTTCACTCAGGTGTGGTTTGCGGAAGTGATGGATTTGGCTTTGCTCATGACGGTGGTTTATGGGTCAAAGTTCCACAGCTAGGTGGTGTTTTGATTGGAAATGATGTGGAAATCGGTGCGAATACTACGGTTGACCGAGGAACCATTGAAAACACGGTTATCGAAGATGGGGTAAAGTTGGATAACCTGGTCCAGATTGGTCATAACGTGCATATTGGAGCGCATACTGTGATGGCGGCTTTGTGTGGTATTGCTGGTAGCACTACCATTGGTAGGCGATGCATGTTTGGTGGAGCCGTAGTCGCTGTAGGGCACTTGAAAATCTGTGATGATGCTATTTTCACTTTTCACAGCACGATCCTTCAATCTGTCATAGAACCAGGTACATACTCTGGTGCTTTGTCTGTCGACAAAGCGTCACGTTGGCGCAGAAATGCTGCTCGTTTTAAAACTTTGAGTAGCTTGACCCGCTTTGGGCAAGTTATCCGCGAGAATGATACAGATGACTGAAAAATACTGTATCGATATTAATGGAATTATGCGGCGAATTCCGCATCGAAGCCCATTCCTTCTGATTGATGGTGTCGTAAGTTGTACTCCCGGAAAGTCTATTGTGGCGGTAAAAAATGTGGCTATAGAGGAGCCTTATTTTCCTGGTCATTTTCCGGGACACCCGGTTATGCCGGGCGTTTTGATTGTTGAGGTGATGGCTCAAGCGGCTGGAGTGCTGGTTTGGGAAACCTTGGCTAATGCAGACAAAAACTTCAATCTTTACCTTGTTTCTATTGAAAAGTCTCGTTTCAAACAACTGGTTTGCCCCGGAGATCGGTTGGTTGTAACCGTAAAGTTGATTTCTCATCGTCTCAATTTCTGGAGTTTTGATGCTTTGGCACAAGTCGATAGTCGGGACGTAGCACATTCCAGGTTTCGAGTTTTGGCAAATACAGAGATTTCAAAGACTTCAGGAAAAACCCATGATTCATGATAGTGCAGTGGTTTCGACGAGTGCGCGCGTGCACGAAGATGTATCTATTGGGCCTTATTCTATAGTTGGTGATGATGTCGAAATAGGTTCGGGCACTCGTATTGAATCCCACGTCGTTTTAAAAGGCCCATGCATCATAGGCCGAGACAATCATATTTTTCAGTTTGCATCTATCGGTGACGACCCGCAGGACAAAAAGTATGGTGGTGAGCCTACTAGGCTTGTAATTGGTGATCGTAATACGATTCGTGAATATTGCACTATTAATCGCGGAACGGTGCAGGATAGAGAAGAGACTCGTGTAGGAAATGATAATTGGATAATGAGCTATGTCCACATAGCCCATGACTGCATCATCGGCGATCAGACTATATTTGCGAATAACACTACCTTGGGCGGGCATGTCCACATTGGCGACTGGGCAATTCTCGGGGGATTCACAGCGGTGCATCAGTTTTGCCATATTGGTAAACATTCATTTACTAGTATTTTTACTGCAGTGACAAAAGATTTGCCAGCGTATGTGTTGGCCTCTGGTAGACCGGCTGTGCCTCGAGGAATAAACACAGAAGGTCTTAAGCGTCGCGGGTTTTCTGTTGGCCAGATAAGCAACATCCGAGAGGGTTATCGTATCTTATATCGACAAGGGTTAAAGCTTGAGGACGCAGTGAAGAAACTTGAAAAACGCGCTGAAACCCAACAAGAAATAGTGATGCTTCTGGAGTCTGTGCGTGCGAGTTCTCGTGGAGTTATTCGTTAGTGATTTTTATGTGTGGGCAGGTTTATAAAAAGGCGACCGAGTGCTGAGAGTTGGTATTGTGGCGGGGGAAGCTTCTGGGGACACCTTGGGAGCTGGTCTAATCAATGCAATTAAAGAGCGTGTTCCAGATGCTCGTTTCGTGGGTATTGCAGGTCCACAGATGATTGCAGCCGGTTGCGAGCCTTGGTGGCGTATGGAAGAGCTATCCGTAATGGGACTTGTTGAAGTATTGCGGCACTTGCCAAGACTACTCCGACTGCGAACGAGGTTGTTGAGGCGATTTCAAGAAGCCGATCTGGATGTCTTTGTTGGTATAGATTCTCCGGACTTCAATTTGCCGATAGCACTAGCACTAAAAAAAATAGGTCTGCCAACCGTTCAGTATGTTAGTCCTCAGGTATGGGCATGGCGGCAATCTCGGGTGGGAGCAATATCGAAAGCAGCCGATTTGGTTTTATGTTTGTTGCCTTTTGAAACGAAGTTTTATGATCTGCATGGCGTTAATGCGAGTTTTGTGGGGCACCCTTTAGCAGACTCTATCCCTATGGAGACTGATAAAGAGTCAGCTAGAAAAGCCCTTGGCATCCCCCTTTCTGGCCCCTAT